>Ga0307378_10006633_pt1 | contig 15775 bp, 15 predicted proteins | sample UN1MG_FD_202238 | JGI IMG/M metagenome (GOLD analysis project Ga0307378, IMG submission 202238) | Soil microbial communities from Risofladan, Vaasa, Finland - UN-1 | ecosystem: Environmental > Terrestrial > Soil > Coastal area > Acid sulfate soil | place: Finland: Risofladan, Vaasa | collected... | reverse complement strand
TCAGGATAATACTTTATTTCCAATTTTATGGGGAAGCAAGGAGGTTTTATGTTAAACCTTAAAGAAATAAAAGGAAATGATAAAAATATTAATAAAGAGGTCATTTAGATGAATAAAACCCTTGAGAGAATCGGTGAACTGGGGATTGTCCCGGTAGTTAAAATCGAAAAAGCTGAAGACGCGCTTCCTCTGGGTAGGGCACTTATCAATGGTGATCTCCCTATTGCTGAAATTACCTTCAGAACTTCTGCTGCAGAAGAGTCAATTAAAACCCTGACCGGAGAACTCCCTAATCTTTTAGTGGGAGCAGGCACCGTATTAACCGTGGAACAGGTAAAAAAAGCAGTTTCTGCCGGCGCTCAATTTATTGTCTCCCCGGGTTTTAACCCAAAAGTAGTGGATTATTGTATAGAAAACAGCATTCCCATAACTCCTGGCATAAATAATCCCACCCAGATTGAGATGGCTCTGGAAAGAGGAATTGAGGTAGTAAAATTTTTTCCTGCTGAAGCATCAGGAGGATTAGCACTCCTTACATCTATGTCGGCACCTTATTCCGGGGTAAAGTTTATTCCCACCGGAGGGATCAACCTGAATAACTTAACTTCTTACCTGTCTAACCAAAAAGTACATGCCTGTGGAGGCAGTTGGATGGTAAAGGATGACCTTATTTCTTCGGGCAATTTTAATGAGATTACCAGACTTACCCGGGAAGCGGTTGCTATCATGCTGGGTTTTGAATTGGCCCACCTGGGGATAAATGAGGAAGATGAAGATAAAGCTCTTCATTCTGCCAATCTACTATCACACCTTTTTTATTTACCTATAAAAGAAGGGACAAGTTCTATTTTTGCCGGATCAGGATTTGAAGTCCTTAAAAATAGATATTTGGGCAAGCATGGACATATTGCCATGGCCACTAACGATATTCACCGGGCAATAACCTACTTAAAAATGAAAAACATTTCTATTCTTCCCGAGACTGCCAAAGAAAAGGATGGTAAACTTAAAGCTATCTATTTAGATCAGGAGGTATCAGGTTTTGCCATTCATCTTTTGCAAAAATAGTTTTTAAAAAGGAGGAGACCATGAAAAAATATATTACTTTTGGCGAAATAATGTTGCGGCTTAAACCACCTAATGGGGAAAGGTTTTTTCAGAGCCCTCTTTTAGAAGCTACCTTTGGAGGGGGAGAGGCAAATGTAGCGGTGGGTTTATCCCGATTTGGTTTAAAGGTTGCCTATGTTTCGGTAATCCCCCATAACTCAATTGGAGATGCCTGTATTAGAGAACTAAGAAGACAGGATATTGATACTTCTCTTATCCTGAGAAAAGGAAACCGATTGGGTATCTACTTTTTGGAGGCCGGAGCTAACCAAAGACCTTCTGTGGTTATTTACGATCGTTCTCATTCAGCTATTGCCGAAGCAAAACCTGGCGATATCAATTGGGATAAGGTCTTTGATGGAGCGAGTTGGTTTCATCTTTCTGGTATTACTCCGGCTATTTCCCTTTCAGCCTCCGAACTTTCTTTAGAAGCAGTCAAAAAAGCCAGAGAAAAAGGCATTATCATTTCCTGTGATCTTAACTTTAGAAAAAATTTATGGCAATATGGCCAGTCTGCTCCCGAAGTAATGACCGAGCTAGCCAAATATGTGGATATTGCCCTAGGAAATGAAGAAGACTGTCAAAAATCTCTTGGGGTTAAAGTGGATATAGATGTTGAATCAGGGGAACTTCAAATACAAAGATATAAAGAATTAACTGCTAAAGTTCTTGGTTTATATCCCCATCTCCAGAAAATTGCTATCACTTTAAGAGAGAGTCATTCTGCAGATTACAATGGGTGGTCGGCAGTGTTGAACAATCGAAAGGAATTTCTTATTTCCCAAAAATATGAAATTCATAATATTGTAGATAGAGTAGGAGGAGGAGATGCTTTTGCGGCAGGCTTAATCTATGGTTTTGATCACTTAACCAGTGATGAAGAGGCTCTTGAATTTGCCGTAGCAGCCTCTTGCCTTAAGCATTCTATTCCTGGCGATCTACCTTTACTTTCAATAGAAGAGGTAAATAGCTTAGCCGGAGGAGCAGCATCAGGCAGAGTACAAAGGTAGTAGTTTTGCTAAATTTAAAGGATAGCAAAATTTCTTAAAAATGCTTGAAAAAATTTTTCATGAAAGGAATATTAAGATAGAAAAATGACTAAAATAATACTTATTACTGGTGCAAGTACAGGTTTGGGAGCAGCAGCTGCTAAATTATTGGCTCCCCAAAATAAAATCATTGTGCATTATTATAGTTCTAAAGAGGCAGCTGAGAAAGTTGCAAAAGATATTGAGGAAAGTGGTGGAGAAGCTTTTCTTATTCAAGAGGATTTAACTTCTGAAGAGGCTTGCATAAGATTGGTTAGAGAGGTTGCTAATAGATATTCTAAACTTGATATTTTAATTAATAATGCTGGAGGGTTGATTCGTAGACAAGCCGCACAAGAATTAGAATGGAAACTGATGTTAGAAACATTTTCTTTAAATACATTTTCTGCTATGAAGATATCATCTCTTTGTATATCTTTACTTAAAAAAGGAGAAGATCCAAATATTATTAATATAAGTTCTATTGCAGTACGCCATGGAGCTCCTTCAGCAACAATTTATGGGGCTTGTAAGGGGGCGATTGATTCTTTTACTAGAGGATTAGCTAATGAATTAGCTCCTGAAATTAGAGTAAATGCGGTAGCTCCAGGAGTAATAGATACTCCATTTCATAAAAAAGTGTCAACCCCAGAGAAGATGAAAACATTTAAGGAAGTTACCCCTATTAAAAGGATAGGAGAAGCAGTCCATATTGCAAAAACAATAAAATTTTTAGTTGAAAATGATTTTATTACAGGAGAAACTATTGATGTGAATGGTGGTTTGTTTATGAGATAAATAAGAATTAAAAAAAACAATTATTATTTCTATTGGGGTCAAGTTTCCTAAAGATAGAACTTGATTAATCTTAATTCTTTTTTAAGATATTTTTAATTATAAGAAGGGCAAATGATACGAATAGATTTGAAATTTGCGGGATATTTCCGCAAATTTATAAAAGAAGAAAAAGAATATATTAAAATTTCTTTAGAAAATCCTTCTACTGTTAGAGACATCCTTATGAATTTTGATATAGATTTTAGAAAAATTAAAGTTAAACCCATAATAATAGTAAATGGACACGTTTATAGTCTTGATTATGTTGTAAAAGATGGAGATGAGGTTATTCTAATAAATATGCTATCCGGTGGTTAAATCATTTTTATAAAAATTTAAGATAATTTTTAAAATGTATTACTTCATAATTAAAATAAATAAACTACTGAATTATTCCCCTTTTCATTTTTGCTTCGTATCCTATTCTTCATTTGAAGAGATATATTCTATACTATGGTCAATAGCTGACTTTATTTCCTCAATCTCCATCTCTTGTACTTTTTGGGAAAAAGGTTCAAAAGAAATATTTCCCGCATAGCCAAGTTTTAAGAGTAGCGCTATCTGTTCCTTGTTTTGAAGCCTATCTTGTCCGGATACCAAAACACGATGATTATCTCTATATTCCTCAACAGGAATATTGCATTCTACCCCGGAGATGTGAACTAATCCGGTATAAGATATATTATAATCGTTTTTAATTGTATCAAAGGTGTCAGGACCAATATGATGATGAAAGGTGTCATGAACAATTTTATAGACAGGATAACCTGATTCCTGAATAGCTTTCATTGCTGTAGCTATCGATCTAAGAGAACATTCTTCAAATCCCAAAGGTTCTAAATAACCTTGCATCCCACTGTCTTGAAATAAAGGACCAAAAGATTTTAAAGCTTTTACTGTTTCTTTAAAAATTTCCTCTGGATTCCTTTTATCATTAACATCATTATTAGGGCATAACACAATAGCCTTGCAACCAATGGATAGTGAGAGACTAATTAATTTTTTTAATTCCTTTATGGTCTCCGGTAAAATTGCGGTTAAATTAAATTTTTGTAATGCATTAATAGTTAATATTTCCACTCCGTATTTTTTGGAAAGTTCTTTCAGCTGCCCAGAAGTATAGCCATCAATTATCTTTCCTCCGGGAAGGTCATTACGCAATTCGATTTTATTCAAATCCAAATCTTTAGCAAATTTAAAAAAATCCTCTAATTTCAATTTTGGATAAATGATTCTGTTAAGACCGATTTTTGATCTCTCAATCACTCTACCCCCCCTCCTTTTTTATATAAATATTATCCTAAGTGTTTTAAGGTTGATTTTTTTTGGGTTGTTTTATTATGAGTTTTGTAACAATCAATCATGTGATTTTATTTTATAATTTATTTATTTTTATTTTTAAATTCTGTTTGATAGTATAACATATTATCTTGTAAACTTCATTTGAAATATAAAACATGAGTTACTACTATAATTAAAACGATACAGAAAAAATTTTGAAAAAAAGTAATTTAATATTTGACAAGAGGGATTGTCTTATTGTAAAATAAAATCACCTGCAATCGAATGCATAATTACAATAATACCTCCTGTTATTAAATTTTACTGGTCTTATTGTGAAATATCACCGACGGCCTAATAGAAAAGGTCCTTATTTCAGGACGGCACTCTATTGGTGGTAGATATTTCTAAGTTGCCTATGAAATGGACAGTCTTTTGTCGGTCCTCACCAAAGAACGAGGAGGTGAAGGTCCTATTCCATAGGCGGTTGGTAATGATTATATTATATCAAAATTTTAAAGAAGGTCGATCTGGGATTAAGACATCTCAGTCTAATATATAACTATTATATATTATAACCTATTAGGAGGTGAGATATAAGAAGAAAATTTTTCCTGAATGTTTTTTAAAATTTGAAAATTTTTAGGAGGTAAAAAATGAAAAGTAATTTAAAAACTGGTTTGCTAATATTTCTGATAGTGTCCTTGTTTTTAGTTCTTTCCCTGTATACTTTTGCTGAATCGGAAAAAGAGTATACTATTTATGTAGTTGTGCACGGAGGGATTGCAGATCCAGCTTGGCAGCTAAATTATCGTGGTGCTAAAGCTGCTGCTGAACTATTTCCAGATATTAATTTACATTATGTAGGACCGTCTGATTATAAACTTGAAGAGTTTATGGCCTATATTGAAGCAGCAATTAACAGTAAACCAGATGCGTTAGTTTGCACTTTGACTGCACCTGAGAGTATGGATGAATCGCTTAGAGCAGCTATTGCAGGAGGTCTACCGGTAATTGCAATTAACGCTCCGGATGCAAGACCCTCTAATGAGAGAATTCCAGTCCTTACCTATGTGGGTATCAGCAGTTTTTATGAAGCTGGGAAGCTCCCTGCACTTACAGTACTGAAGAACTTTATACCCAAGCGGGCTCTGTATGTTAACCACCATCCAGGTGCTTTTCACATTGAAGAGGCTGGAAAGGGATTTGTTGAAACTATGGAAGCTGCTGGTGTCCCTTGTGAGCAACTTGTTGTTAGTCCAGATCCAGTTCAAGCCGCTGAACTGACAATTAGTTACCTTAAAGCACATCCTGATACCCAAGCAATCGCTCATCCTAACGTGACCTTACTGGAAGCACTAGTTGGGCGACTTAAAGACGAGGGGTATAAACCAGGGGAAGATATAGTGCTTGGAACTGTATTCGATCCTAGTGAAGAGTGCCTTAATCTTATGGAAAAGGGAGAAGTACTATTTGCTAATGATCAGCAAATGTACCTGCAAGGGTTCTATGGAGTTTTATTCGCATACATGAAGGCAAAGTATAACTTTGCGCCTCCTTTACCTCCGGTTGGCACTGGTCCAATAGTTTTAACGAAGCAAGACGTACCTATCGTGAGAGGATTGATTAAAGAAGGGTATAGATAATCACTAAAAAAAGATGTAACAATTAGATAAATATCAATTAGATATTGGGTGGCATTACTTTTTATGGTGCCACCCAATATTATATCAAATGACTATGAGAATAGGATTGGAGGACAGGAAGAGTTGATAAAAAAGTCAGAAAACAACATAGGGATTGAAACGCACCGTCAAACTTTTAGTTTCTCTCAGATACGTAGATGGCCTGAATTTGGAGTGGTACTTGCATTCCTGGTATTATTTACAATTTTTTCAATTTTTTCATCAAATTTTTTAACCTTGCGCAATATTACTGGAATACTTACGATAGTCTCAGAATTAGGAATTATGGCCATAGGTGTAGCCTTTTTAATGATTTCCGGGGAATTTGATCTTTCGGTGAGCAGTGTTTATGCCTTCTCAGGTTTCCTCTTTGTAACCTTAGCCAATCAATATAATTCACCATTAGCCTTTGTTATCACCTTGGCTATAGCAGCCTTTATCGGATTTTGTAATGGGATAATAACCTTACGTGCACGTATTCCCTCTTTCATTGCAACTTTAGGTATGATGTTGTTTTTAAGAGGATCACTCTTGGCGGTTACCGGAGGCGAGTCGGTTAGTTATTCAAGTGATGCCATTATGCCCACCCTGTTAACCCGATTTATAGGTTTTGGTTTTCGACCTTCTCATATTTGGTTTCTTTCACTGACCCTGATTTTCTCAATTATACTTACTAATACACGTTATGGAAACTGGGTATTTGCCACTGGCGGAAATAGAGAAGTAGCCAGAGCAATGGGAGTAAACACCAATAAAGTAAAGGTAACCAATTTTATGTTATCAGCTATGATGGCGTCATTATCAGGCTGTATTGTCATTAGTAGATTTAAGTTGGCCAATGCCTCATTTGGAACAGGCATGGAATTGGAAGCCATTGCTTCAGCAGTGATTGGAGGAACTTTCCTAACCGGAGGTTATGGAACAATTATTGGGGTATTTTTTGGAGCGTTTCTTATGGGCATGATGAGAACCGGTTTGGTAATGATAGGTGCACCTGCTTATTGGTATCAAACATTTGTAGGAGCAATTTTAATCATAGCAGCAACCATCAATCTTAAGCTCAGACATTTAGAGATGTAAATGGGTGACGGGATGAAGCAATCTCGACGAGATTGTCACGCTTCGATAAATTGAAATTTGCAATGACATATGGTGAAGGAGGGTCATAATTTATGCAAGAAGTTACCTCATTAGCAAAAATGGTAGATATAGAAAAGAATTTTAGAGCAGTCCAGGCCTTAAAAAAGGTAAACCTTGAAATTCGACCGGGAGAAATTTTAGGGCTGTTAGGAGATAATGGGGCAGGTAAATCTACTCTTATAAAAGTCCTTGCCGGTGTTTTTCCACCCGATAGAGGTGAAATTTTTTTTGAAGGTGGCCGGGTAAATTTTTCATCCCCAAGAGATGCCAGAGCAAGGGGGATTGAAACAGTTCATCAGGCACTATCTTTGGTAGATATCATGAGTATCTCCAGGAACTTTTTCTTGGGAAGGGAACCAACCAGAAGAATAGGGCCGATATATTTGCTTGATAGGAAAAAGATGGATGGAGAATGTGAAAGAGCGGTTACAGGGCTTGGTGTAAGGGTAAGGTCACCCAATGAATTTGTATCAATTTTATCTGGTGGAGAAAGACAAGCAATATCCATAGGAAGAGCCATGCATTTTAAAGTTAAACTCCTCATTCTTGATGAGCCTCTAGCTGCTTTATCAGTAAGGGAGACAAGAGAAGTGCTTAGGCAGGTAGAAAAAGTAAGAGAGTCGGGAGTTTCAGTTATTTTTATCACTCACAATGTGTATCATGTTTATCCTGTTGCAGAAAGATTTGTAATGTTAGATAAGGGGATAAAAATAGGAGAGGTTTATAAAAAAGATGCCAGTCCGGAAGATATTATAGAGATAATCGCCACCGGAAAGATGCCCCAAGCATTAACATCTTAAAAACCGGAGTATAAAGGATTCTAATTTTCCTCCTATTTTTTGGAGATGTACTAATGAATTCTCGAGAAAGGGTAAGAAAAGCCATTAATCATCAAAAAACCGACCGTATTCCTCTTGATTTAGGTTCAACTTTGGTGACCGGGATTCAGGCAAGCACTTATGCTAAGTTAAGGCAGGCTTTGGGTTTAAAAGATAAATTAGTAAGAATAGCCGATCCTTTTCAGATACTTGGTGAAGTTGACCTGGAAGTAATAGAGAAATTAGGAATTGATACCATAGGATTATGGCTTCCTACCAATGTATTTGGATTTAAAAACGAGAGATGGAAGCCCTGGAAGCTATTTGATGGTACTAAGGTATTAGTACCTGAAAAATTTACCACCAAAAGGGACGATGAAGGGAATATTTATCTCTATCCTCAAGGGGATAATTCAGTTCCTCCTTGTGCGAAGATGCCCCGAGAAGGTTATTATTTTGATCTTTTAGTACGTCAAGAGCCTCTTAATGAGAGAAATCTAAATCCGGAGGATTGGGCCAATCAGCAGTACTCAATTCTTTCTGATGAAACATTAAGATATTTAGAGAAGAAGGCGAATGAGCTGTATAAAAATACAGACCTTTGTATCATTGGAGAGTTTATAGATGCAAGCTTTGGAGATATTTCTATGGTGCCAGGCCCAGCCATAAAAAATCCTAAAGGGATCAGGGAACCAGTAAGATGGATTACCGCTCATATTGAATATCCCGATTATATCAAGGGAATCTTTGAATTGCAATGTGAAATAGCATTGAAAAACTTGCAACTCTCTTATGAAGCAGTAGGAAATAAGATAGATGTAATTATGGTTAGCGGAACAGATTTTGGGACTCAAAATGCTCCTTTTATATCACCTAATATGTATCGGGAGTTTTACCAGCCCTTTCATAAGAGGATAAATGATTGGATTCATAAGAACACTTCCTGGAAGACCTTCTATCATAGTTGTGGATCTATTGTCGCTTTTTTAGATGATTTTGTAGAGGCAGGAGTGGATATTTTAAATCCTGTTCAGACCTCAGCCCAAGATATGGATCCCAAAATGTTAAAGGAGAGATACGGAGATAAATTGGTATTCTGGGGTGGTGGAGTAGATACCCAGAGGACACTTCCCTTTGGTACACCTGAGGAAGTAAGAAAAGAAGTTAAGGAGCGCTGTCAAATATTTGGAAAAGGTGGAGGTTTTGTATTTAACACCATACATAACATACAGTCAAAAGTTCCCATTGAAAATTTGATGGCTATGTTTCAAACTATAAGGGAATTTAATTTGCGCATTCTGCTATAATCTCTGTAATTATTTATTTATAGATTTAAAAATAAAAAGAAAGGAAGTGTAGGTTATGGAAAAAGTTAATATAGGTATCATTGGTGTTGGCAGAATAGGAAGGTTACATGCTCGCAATTTAAAATATCAGATTCCTGGGTCAAAAGTGTTAGCAGTTGCTGATGTATTTGAAAAAAGCGTCAGGGAAGTTGCATCCCAGTTAGAAATACCTATTGCTGAGAAAGATTATCGAGTTTTATTGGAAAATAAGGATATTAATGCAGTGGTAATTTGTTCGTCTACCGATACCCATGCTCAGATAATTTCCGAAGCAGCCCAGGCAGGGAAGCATATCTTTTGTGAAAAACCTATTGCTTTAGATGTAGAAAAAATTGATCAGGCTATCGAGGCAGTCAAAAAAGCAGGAGTAAAATTGCAGGTGGGATTTAATCGCCGATTTGACCCCAGTTTTAAAAAAGCCAAAGACCTGGTGGCGAAAGGAACAATTGGTACCCCTCATTTAGTAAGAATAACTAGCAGGGATCCGGAACCACCACCTATCAGTTATGTTAAAATATCGGGGGGAATCTTTTTGGATATGATGATCCACGATTTTGATATGGCACGTTTCCTCTTGAGTCAGGAAGTTTCTGAATTAATGGCGGTGGGCAGCTGCTTAATTGACCCGGCTATTGGAGAAGCAGGGGATATTGATACAGCAATAGTCACTCTGAAGTATAAAAATGGTGCCTGGGGAACTATCGATAACAGTCGGAAGGCAGTTTACGGCTATGACCAGCGGATAGAAATATTTGGCTCAGAAGGCTGCGTAATGGTAGGGAATCCAACCTCAACAGAAGTAACTATTAATAGTGCAGAAGATACCAGGACTGATAAACCTCTTTATTTCTTTACAGAACGATATCAGGAAGCATACTTAGCTGAAATGAAAGAATTTATTAAATGTATTCAGGAAAATACGGAACCACCGGTAGGTGGATTAGATGGTAAAATATCTGTTCAAATGGGGTATGCAGCCAAAGAATCTTTAACTACGGGAATTTTTGTAAAAGTAGCTAAATAAGAATTAGAGAAGTGAGAGAAGGAAAGAAAGATTATGAACCCAACTATTAGGGATGTAGCCGAATTAGCGGGAGTTCATCCCTCTACAGTATCTCGAGTAATTAATAGTGATTCTCGAATAAGCGAAAAAACTAAAAACAAAGTTCTTTTAATCATTAAAAAATTAGGATATACTCCTAATGCCATTGCTCGGGGGTTAAAGACCAAAAGAACTTATACCTTAGGTATGCTCATTCCTGATATTACTAATCCCTTTTTTGCCGAGTTAGCTCGAGGTGTAGAGGATGCAGCAAATAAAAATAGTTTTAATATTATATTGTGCAATACTGATGATAAGCTAAAAAAAGAAAGAACTTACCTGGAAATATTAAGGGAAAAAAGAGTTGATGGTTTAATTTTGGGAACAGCCCATATCAGAGACAAGAGTATCTTAGAATTAGAGAAGAAAAAGTTCCCTTATATATTAATTTCACGAAATATCGAAGGCTTGGATAAGAATTGTATAATCGTTGATGATGTAGAAGGTGGAATGATGGCTACCGAATATTTGATTAAGTTGGGTCATCATCGAATTGCCCATATTTCTGGTCCCCTTAAGACCAGGTCGGGACTAAATAGATTAAAAGGTTATCAATTAGCTTTAAAAAAACATAAAATTGAACATAAGGATGAATTAGTAGGAGAGGGTGATTTTAGAATAAGAGGTGGCTATCAGGTGATGAAGAGATTTCTAAAATTAACTAAACCACCTACTGCAATATTTGCTGCCAATGATTTACTTGCCTTGGGAGCTATGCAGGCTATTCAAAAAAAGAATTTTTATATTCCTGAAGATTTTTCAATAATAGGCTTTAATGATATTGAATTAGCATCTTTTGTCTACCCTTCTTTAACTACTATGCGTCAGCCTATGTTGGAGATGGGAGCACTAGCAGTGGAGATGTTATTAAGAATAATAGAGGAGGGAGAATTTAATCAAAGAAAAATAGTGTTAAAACCTAAACTAATCATAAGAGAATCTTGTAAAAAAATAAATAAAATAAAAATATAAAAAATAAATTAACAAATTAAAATTAAAAAAAAGGAGAAACAAAAATGAAAGCTGTTACTTTGTATGCTGATTGGCAGCCTAAGCCAGATTTCAAATTGGGGGCAAAAGATATTGATGGGAAACTTACTTATTTAGGAAGCAAAGTTTGGAAAAATCCGGAGATTAAAATAGTGGAGAAAGATGTTCCTAAAATTGGGTCCACAGAGGTTTTAATCAAAGTAAAAGCCTGCGGAATCTGTGGGAGTGATGTTCACATGGCTCAAGCAGATGATGATGGTTATATCTGGTATCCGGGGCTTACTGCTTTTCCGGCAACTTTGGGTCATGAATTTTCAGGAGTGGTAGTGGAAGCAGGCGAACAGGCCATTAACAAGAGAACGGGGAAGAAATTCGAAGAAGGAGAAGCAGTAACTGCAGAAGAAATGTTCTGGTGTGCTTCTTGCCGGCCCTGTGCCGATGGTTACCCTAATCACTGTGAGAAATTGCAGGAGCTTGGTTTTAGTTGCGATGGCGCCTTTGCAGAATATGTCAAAATAGATTCTCGTTATATTTGGAGCCTGGAGGAATTAAAAAGAGTGTATAAAGGTGATGACCTGTTTCTGGCTGGCAGTTTAGTCGAACCTACCTCAGTGGCTTATAATGCGGTAATCGAAAGAGGAGAAGGGATAAGACCCGGAGATAATGCGGTAATCTTAGGAGGAGGACCTATCGGTCTTGCAGCAGTTGCTATAATGAAAAAAGCCGGAGCCTCAAATGTAATTCTTTCCGAGCCTTCTGAATCAAGAGCAAAATTGGGCAAGTTAATGGGGGCAGACCATATCATTAATCCACTTAAAGAAAAATTTGCCGAGAGAGTATTGGATATAACCGGTGGTCTGGGAGCTAAATTGTATCTGGAAGCAACCGGTTTCCCTGATAAAGTCTGGGCAGATATTGAACAATCTATTTGGGAAGGTAAGATGATTAACAGTACAGTAGTAATTGTAGCTCGCGCCGATAAAAAGATTCCGGTAAGCGGAGAAGTTTTCCAGGTACGAAGGGCCTCTATTGTAGGGTCGCAAGGCCATTCCGGACACGGAACTTTCCCCAGAGTTATCAGCTCAATGGCTTCCGGGATGGACATGACTCCCTTGATTACCAAAAAGATAACCTTAGAAAAAGTACCGGAAAATATAGTCTTATTGCGGACTGATAGAACAGAATGTAAAATTACCTGTGAGTTTAAATAAATTGAGGAAGAGGAGATAAAAAATGTCAGATAAAAAAATTGAAAAATGGTTAACTACCGATTATCCTCAGATAGTGTTTGAAAATAGCCAGGTAGGCCGATTGAAAAAAGAATTATTTGATGCACCGATGAGTAAAATTAAGGAGATACTTAAGGAGTACGAAATTCCTTCCCCTTCAGAATTAGGGAAGGCAGGTAGTTATATTCAGACTACTCCCCGCATGCATGTTATAGAAAACAGGCGTAAAAATGATTTTGTCTTTGTCCCGGTAGGGTGTACTGAATGTCACGGTGATTATGCCAACACCGGTTTGGATACTTTTATGGTCACCCAGATTTGTGAAGGAGTACGCCGTTATATAAAAAATAGAGATGGGGTGGGATGCAGTTTAGCCTTACCTCCTTTAAATTATGGGGGTCATCCTTATCATCATTGCGGTATGGCCGGTACTATCATTATGCCCGAAGATGTAGTCAGAGAGACCATGATTAACGTAATGTACGGACTGTGGAATGATGGTTTCCGTAAACAGATGTGGGTAAATAATCATGGACAATTATGGATATTAGAATCAGCTATTCAGGAATTTTGTAAACGCTATCAATTACCGGGTATTTATCGGGTAATTGACTGGCATCGGGCCATTAGAGAATTCTTTATTCCTGTTGACCGGGAAGATAGTCTCACCACTGACTTCATTCATGCTGACGAGGCAGAAGCATCTGTTGCTCAATTACTCTTCCCTGAAATGCTGGATATGAAGTATGCAGTAGACACAGAGGATGATTCGTTACTGCCCGGAGGTCATTTTGATACCTCGGTTGACCCTTATCATCGACCTCAAGGGTGGCAGCAAGGGGAAGGTCAATCTGCCATTGAAAGATCGGCTGTTCCGGAAGGAGTAGTCGGTTATCCGACTCGGGCGAGTGCCGAAAAAGCAAAACGTCCTATCGCTGCTATTCTCAGATATTTAACTTTGGTTCATGATGAGGTTATGGAAACCTATCCGGCAGGCAAATTACCCCCGGTGGAAAAAATCAGCTTACGTGACCCCAAAGAGATGGAACCTTTCTTAAGGGAACCGATGAGCAAGGGCTGGAAGTCTGTATTTGAGTTGCCCTATATCGGGCAGATAAATAGTCTTTAGTGAATAGTGAATAGTCGTTAGTAGGGGGCAGACCTCGTGTCTGCCCTCAAATCTTTTCAGATAGCGTATGTTTGTGATGTAGGGGGCGGATTCGTCCGCCCTGCGATAATTGGTAGTTTCTTCTAACGGATTCGATGAATCGAATCTCTATCTTGTTAATTTTAATGATAATGGGAGTATTGGATAATGAAAAAAAGTATAGTAGTTTCAACTTCTTCAACTAAGTTTTCCGCTCTGGCTTTTAAAGAAAATTTAAAAGATAGTATTAAGAAAGTTGCTGATCTAGGTTTTGATGGTGCAGAATTAGCAGTTAGAAACCCTAAAGATTTAAAAGTAGATGATGTTATCAACATAATAAAAGAGAATAAGTTAGAAGTCCCGGCCATAGGTACCGGGCAGGCATACGGAGAAGAAGGTTTAAGTTTTTCTGATCCTGATGAAGTTATTAGAAAGACAGCAATTCAAAGAATAAAAGATCAGATAATTTTTGCTTCCCATTTTGATGCTCAGGTAATTATCGGACTAATCAGAGGGAAGATTGAGGAAGGTGTAAACAGGGCAGAAGCCGAAGAATGGACAATTGATTGTTTGAGAAAATGTACAGAATTTGCAAAAGAATACAATATACGGCTTACTTTAGAACCGGTAAATAGATATGAAAGTAATTTTATTAATACCCTCAATGAAGGAGTTGAATTTATTAAGCGAGTAGGAGCATCTAATTTAGGGCTATTAGCAGATACTTTTCATATGAACATCGAAGAAGTTTCAATCTACGATAGTATTATTCAAGCGAAAGATTATATTACCCATGTCCACTTTGCCGATAGTAACCGTTGGGCACCGGGTTGTGGTCATCTGGATTTTACTAAGATAGTCCATACTTTGAAAAAAATAGGTTACCAGGGTTATGTCTCTGCTGAGATTCTTCCCCTACCCGACCCAGATACTGCCGCTCGAATTACTGCTGAAACATTAAATAAATTGAATATTAATTAATTGCATTTTTTATCATAAAAATAATTTTTAAAAAATAAGGAAAAATCTTTATAAAAAAACTTGACAAAATTAAAATTCATCTTGTATAATGAAATTAGAAGAAAAATAGAAATTAATTCTATAATATAGAAAAGCTGCAAGGAGAACAGGATGGAAAACACCCCTAAGTACCCTATAAAAGTTTTAAATAAATCCCTCTCTATTCTTGAAATTTTACTTCAACAAGGTTCCGCTATGAATATGACTGAGCTCAGTAAAAAATTAGAACTCTATCCCAGCACTACCCATCGTATATTAGATACCCTAAAACACTGGGGTTATGTAGAACAAGATCCCCATACTCAGAAATATCAATTAGGTCTAAAGGCATTAGAATTGGGTATGGCTAAGCTTCACCAAATGGATCTGGTAAAAGAAGCTACTTATTATTTAAAAGAATTAGTAAAGCTATGTAATGAGACTGTTCATTTAGGAGTTTTGGAAGAAGGAGAAGTTCTTTATTTAGCCAAAGAGGAATCTTCTCAAACCATAAGAATGATCTCTTACGTGGGCAAAAGAGCCCCTCTTCACTGTACTGCTTTAGGGAAAGTGCTGTTAGCCTATCTTTCAATGGAAGAAAGAAAGAAAACATTAGGGGAAAAAGTGCTTCGTCGCCTTACTGAGAATACCATCATCGATAAAGAGGAATTAGAAAAAGAACTTAGTAAAGTAAGAGAACAGGGTTTTGCCCTAGATAGAGAAGAGAACGAAAAAGATGTTCGCTGTGTAGCCGCCCCCATTAGGAATTATCAAGGAGAAATAATAGCTTCCCTGAGCATTTCAAGCCCTGCTTTTAGGATAGATGAAAAGGTACAAAATAATCTAAAAGTAGCTATTATCGAAACAAGTACAAAAATATCAAAAAGATTAGGATATGATGATAAATTACAAAAGGAGGACACTTAGTTGAATAAAATTCTTGAGAAAATCGGTGAACTGGGAATTGTTCCGGTGGTAAAAATTGAAAAAGCTGAAGACGCGCTTCCTCTGGGAAGAGCACTTATCGATGGTGATCTCCCTATTGCTGAGATTACTTTCAGAACTT
>Ga0307378_10006631_pt1 | contig 15779 bp, 16 predicted proteins | sample UN1MG_FD_202238 | JGI IMG/M metagenome (GOLD analysis project Ga0307378, IMG submission 202238) | Soil microbial communities from Risofladan, Vaasa, Finland - UN-1 | ecosystem: Environmental > Terrestrial > Soil > Coastal area > Acid sulfate soil | place: Finland: Risofladan, Vaasa | collected... | reverse complement strand
GAGAAGGCCCTGGTCCATCCGTTCAGCCGGACAAGGCTGGCAGCCCTCTACGAAGCCAAGGGAGATCTGGACAGGGCCGTCGAACAGTACGAGATCGTGGTTAAGAACTGGAAGGGCGCCGATCCCGGACTGCCCGAAGTCGCGGCCGCGCGGAAAAAGCTCAGCGTGCTGAAGGCCAAGACCGCCAAGCCGAAGGGCGCGTCGGTCGACGCATTCTACCCGCCGCCGGTGATCGGCGCGCCGGCAGATTTTTTCCTCCTGTAGCCGCAAAACTTTCAACTCCGCATGACGAGCCCCCGATAGCTTGGCATTTCGGTCGGGTTCTGGTAAAAAAGGGGCGAATAAGGAGGGACCCATGACCAGGCTCGATCATCGGGGCATGCCCCAATCGGATCGTTCACCGGCACGGCTGTCGTGGGGCATGTCGGCTGGCGTCGCTCTCCTGGCCTTCCTCGTCATGGCCTCCTGGCCGGCGGAAGGACGGGCGGAGGACCTGATCAGCGGCATCGGCCTGACGCGCTTGACGGTCTACGACCAGCGCCCGGCCCCCGATGGCCTTATGTCGGGTTCTCCCCACGTCCACGCCGTGACCGACGAGGGTTATTATGTGCTGAGCGGGCGGGGACGCGTTGAACTCCACGACCTCAAAGACGGTTTCCGGTCGGTCGAGCTCCTGCCCGGGCGCTATGTCCAGTTCCCGCCCGGGGTCGTGCACCGGCTGGTCAGCGCGGACCACCTCGTTCTGCTCGTGGTCATGGGCAATGCGGGCCTGGCCGAGCACGGTGACGCCCGCATCTATTTCGGAAAAGTAGTCGACGGCGATCCGGCCGAGTATGCCCGCCTCGTCGGGCTGGCCCAAGGCAAGGGGCTCGAGGGGGCGCTCGACCGGAGGGACGCGGCCATCCGGGCCTACGTCGGACTCCTCGAGATGTGGGCGAAGGACCGCCTGGCCTACTTCCGCGAGCTCGGTCGTTTCATCGGTGTGCACTTGACGGCCGTTCTACAACTCCGCGAAGGCTTTTCCGAGGCCGTCGAAGCGGGCCCCGTGGCCTGGGGCGAGCGGTTTCGAAAACGCCTCGCGAACCTGCCGCTCGGCCGCGAGGAGCTCTCGCCGGTTCTACATCTGCCTCCGGATGAAACGGTCCTGGGCATGTGCGGCGTTCTCCGGCCGGTCACGAAACTCGAGATCGTGGGTCCTGAAAAATGAACGAGGGCCGGACCGACAACCTGCGCCGCGGCCTGCCCATGGTCCAGGCCCGCGATCCCGAGGCGCTGGAGCGGGAGAAGGCGAAACTGAGGGAGATCGGTGCCCGATCCGGCCTGTGGCGCAGGTGGCGGGGATACTGGTCGCTGTCCGGCCCCGGCTGGGTCCAGAGCGCCCTGACCCTGGGCGCGGGCTCGGCCGGGTCGTCGATCTTCGCCGGCGCCGTCTTCGGCTACAAGCTTCTGTGGGTCCAGCCCGTGGCCATGTTCCTCGGCGTCATCATGTTTTCGGCGATCGGCCATCAGCTCCTGATGACGCAGGCTCGGCCCTACGACGTGTTCCGTAAAAAGCTCAACCCGGCCCTGGCCGTGTCCTGGGGCGCGGTCGTGTTCCTGACCTCCATCATCTGGCAGTTTTCCCAATACGCCTTGGCCGTCAACGTCACCCAGGACATCTTCGACGTGGCCGGGCGGACCGTCCCCAAGGCGCCCATCGCCCTCGCCCTCCTCGCCGCCGGGACCGCGCTTTGCTGGAGCTACGGGCAAGGCAGCCGGCGGGCCGTCCGTCTCTTCGAGCGCGTCTTGAAGTACCTCGTCTTGCTGATGTCGGCCGCATTCCTCCTCGTCGTCATCAAGACCGGCGTCGATTTCAAGGCCCTGCTCAACGGGTTTTTCGGGTTCACCATCCCCCGCGACCGCGAAGGCCTGACCATCGTGCTCGGGGCCCTGGGCGCGGCCGTGGGCGTCAACATGACCTTTCTCTATCCTTACATGCTCCTGGCCCGCGGCTGGGGCAAGGAGCACCGGGGGCTCAAGAACTTCGATCTGGGCGTCTCGATGTTCGCGCCCTTCATCCTGACGACGAGCCTGGTCGTCATCGCCTGCGCCAACACGCTCCACGTCCAGGGGATCAAGGTCCGGGGCGCGGTCGACGCCGCCCACGCCCTGGCCCCCTTGGCCGGAGTCGCCGCGGGGCGGATCATTTTTTCGCTGGGCGTGCTCGGCATGTGCTTCACGACGCTGACCATCGAAATGGTCATATGCGGTTTCGTCCTCAGCGAGATGTTCGGCTTCGAGCCCCGGGGCTGGGCCTACCGGGCGGCGACGATGACGGCCAACATCGGCATCCTGGGCGCCTTCTATCCCACGCCGTTCTGGCTGCCGGTCCTGGCGTCGTCCATCGCCCTGGTCATGATGCCCATCGCCTACATCGCCTTCTTCATCCTCCAGAACAAGCGGAGCTACCTCGGCGACGAGGTCAACCGGGGCTTCAAAGGGACGGTCTGGAACATCCTTCTCGTCCTGGCCATCCTGGTCGTGGCCGCCGGCGCCGTGGTCAAGATCCTTTCGCTCTTTTGAACCACCAGTTCATACGAACTGGCATATTCACTCTTTGTGGCTTTTCTGCCGTCAGCTGCGGAGGGGTCTCGGGGGTCGTCTCCGTCCGCTGCGGTGATTCTTCACGCCTTCCCGGCCCGGATCCGATGGGGGGATTCCGCGTATCCGTCCCGGGAATGCTAAATCACCGCTTTATGCTCCCTCTGACGACACCCCTCGACCCCTATTCCGCAGCCTCCTCAGAGCTGATCAAAAAACGTTATTGGGCTCGTGCAGGCACGAACTTCTGAGGTACAAGGCGGGGCAACCTTCGGGGCGTTGACAGAGGCGTTTTAGACGTGATAATTTCTGGGCGGGGAGGCCCTCATGAATCTTAAGCAGACACCCATCGGCATGACCCGAAGGAGCTTTCTCAAGGCCGCCGCGTTCACGGCCGCGGCTCCGGCTATCGTCCCCTCATCCGTCTTCGCCCGGCCCGCGCCGAGCGACACGCTGCAATTCGGTTGTATCGGCCTCGGCCGGCAGGGCCAGGCCGACATGCAGGAGCTCATCTACCGGGGCCTTGAAGCCGGGGCCCGGGTCACGGCCGTCTGCGACATCGATTCGCACCGGCTGGACGATGCCCAGTGGCTGGCCGAGAAGATCTACACCCTAGAAACAGGCAAGGATGCGGCGAAGAGCGTCACCGCCTACGGCGATTTCCGCGATCTCCTGGCTCGGAAAGACCTCGATGGCGTCCTTATCGTGACACCCGATTTCTGGCACGCGGCCCACGCCGTCGCCGCCGCCGAAGCGGGCAAGGATATCTACTTGGAGAAACCCCTGACCTATTCGATCGCCGAGGGCCGCAAGCTCGTCCAGGCGGTGAAAAAGAACAAGCGCGTCCTTCAGGTCGGCTCCCAGCAAAGGTCTTCGGTCGAATTCCTCCGAGCCTGCGAACTCGCCCGGAACAGCGTCGTCGGAAAGCTCCGGACGATCCACGTCTGGCTGCCGGAGGACCATGGCAGCGGCGACGCGCGGCCGTCCCCCGTCCCCAGGAACCTCGATTACAACTTCTGGTTGGGCCCCACGGCGCCGGCCCCCTATTGCGAAGATCGCGTCCACCCCCATTCCGGCACCGAGCGGCCCGGCTGGCTCCAGATCGAGCCGTATTGCCTGGGCATGATCACGGGCTGGGGCTCCCACATGATGGACATCGCCCAGTGGGGGAACGGCACGGACGAGACGGGCCCTGTCAGCGTCGAGGCCACGGCCGAGTTCCCCGACCGCGGCCTGTTCAACGTCCACACCAAGTTCCAGGCCGAGGCCGTGTACGCCAACGGCGTCCGGCTGGTCATGGAGACCGGAGATCCGGCCGGCGTCCGCTTCGAAGGGGACAAGGGCTGGGTTTTCGTCCAGCGCGGCGACCTCAAGGCTTCGGACCCGGCGATGTTGCGTTGGAAGCCGGGCCAGGGCGAAGTCAAGCTTCTCCAAAGCGGCAACCACATGAAGAATTTCCTGGAGGCCGTGCGGAGCCGGAAGGCGCCGGCGGCTCCCGTCGAGGTGGGCCACCGTTCCAACACCATCTGCATGATGACCCACATCGCCATGAAACTCGGCCGCAAGCTCGCCTGGGACCCCGCCGCCGAGCGCTTCGTCGGAGACGACGAAGCCAACGGCCGCCTGGACTACCCGCACCGGGAGCCATGGACCGTCTGACCGCCCGGGGCCGAAGCCTATTGCGCGCGATCGGACTCTTCCTCTGTCTGGGAGCTCTCGTCCTGGCCGGCTTCACGGAGAAACCTCAAGAAGAGGTCGGCCTGGCTTTCGATGAACCCGCCGGACGAATGACGGTTCTCGTCGGCGGCCTCGAAGCCCTCGTCTATAACTACGGCGACGACCTCGATCTGGTCCATTACTGGCCGATGCGGAGCCCGAGCGGGAAAAACATGCTCGTCCAGAAGACGGAACCCTATCCCCACCACCGCTCGTTCTGGTTCGCCGACACCGTCCGTCCGGAGGGAGGGGAGAGGGACGTCAGCTTCTACAACGCCCTCTACGGAGGGACCAAGACCGAGGCCGGAGAATACGTCCCCCCGTTCCGCGACAGGATACGTCACCGGTCTTTTCGCCGGCTCGACGCGCGGGGCGGCCGGGCCGACATCGAAGCCCAACTCGTCTGGGAGATGGACGGCGGACGTCCGGTCCTCGACGAGAGGCGGCGGCTCGTCGTCCACAGCATGGGGGAAGGGGAGTACCTCCTCGACTTGACTTGGACGCTCACGGCCGCTTATGACGACGTCCTCTTCACGAGCGACGACGTCCACTACGCCTGGCCTTATCTTCGGCTCGCGACCGCCTTCAGCGGCGAAAAGGGCGGCAGGATCACGTCCGACACTGGGGCCGCCGGCCAGGAGGCCACGAACATGAAGCCCGCGCTTTGGATCGACTACTCGAACACCGTGGAGGGGATCCCGGAAGGCGTGGCCCTGTTCCAATGGCCGGACGGCCGGGAACATCGTTGGCTGACCCGGGAATATGGGACGTTCGGGCCGCGCCGGCCCGACGACCGGAGCGGCAAGCCGTTCACGCTCAAAAAGGGCGAGTCGATCACCCAGCGGGTCGGCGTCCTCGTCCACAGGGGCGACGTCGCGTCCGGGCGCGTCCGCGAGCGATATGAAAAATACCTCAAGGGCGTGTGGAAATGAAAGACGAACGCCCTTCTAAGATCCTGACGCGTGTCTGGGCCATCGTTTTTGTCATCGTCCTGATCATCGTCCTCCTCCTGCTCTTCCCGATGAAAGCGGGCCGGAGCCCCCGAGCCAATATGAGCTTTGTCGAGGGCATCGGCCCCCTGGTGGGGACGCTGACGATCATGGACGGGGGACAACCGGTGCTGACATACCGCTACGGCGACCAGCTGGCTCCAGGCCGGAAGCCCGAACAGGTCAGGTCCTGCTATATCCATCCCCTCTACTCGCTCGATGGCGAGGTCCTGAGCTCCGATTTCCCTTCCGACCACCCCCACCACCACGGCGTTTTCTGGACCTGGCCGGCTGTCACGGTGCGCGGCGTGGCCACCCAGACCTGGCATCCGGCTGAGCCTTCGTTACGGCAGCATTTCGTCAAATGGATCAAACAAGAAGCGAACGACGAGGGCGCGGTCGTCGCGGTCGAGAACACCTGGAAGCTCCGGGAGAGCGAGGACGTTGCCGAAGAGGCCGTCACTCTTCGGATCCACGGGGCCTCGCGCTTCGGACGGGCTATCGACGTGGAGATCGACCTTCGTCCCGTCGGCGGTCCTCTCGAGCTCCGTGGCGCGGCCGAAGAGAACAAGGGCTACGGCGGCCTCTGTTTCCGAGGGGCGCCGCTCCTCAAGGGCGCCGTCCTGACGACCGACGAGGGCCTCCTCAAAGAAGACTCGACCGGGCGGCCCTTCCGTTGGGCGGACCTGTCGACCCCCGACCTCGGGATCGCCATTTTCGTCTCGCCGGGCCACCCGGGCTTTCCCGTCGATTGGCTCGTCAGGACGAGCTACGCGGGGGTCCTCAATCCCTCCTGGCCCGGCCTCGCCGGGGCCACGCTCGCCACGGACGTCCCCGTCACTCTCCGCTATCGGGTCTACGTTCACCGCGGCGACGCCAAGGCGGGTCGGGTCGCCGAGGCGTACGCAGCCTATTCGGCCGGCCGCGTTATTTGAAAGCCTGCCAACCCGGCGGGCCGGCCGGCCGTCTAATGGGGTGAAAGCCGGAGAATGACACTCATGGATGAACGCTCGCTTATCGAAGGAATGGCCCGGGGCGACCGGGCGGCCTTCCGGGAGTTCGTCGAACAGTACAAGAAGAAGGTCTTTTTCCTGGCCCTGGACATGGTCGGGAACGCCGTCGACGCCGAGGACATCTCCCAGGAGGTTTTCCTCAAGGTCTTTCGGTCCTTCGCGACGTTCCGAAAGGACGCCAAGCTCGGCTCCTGGCTCTATCGGGTGACCTACAACGCGTCGATCGATCACCTCCGGAGGAAGCAATTCGTGCCCGAACCGGTCGGGGACGAAGTCCTCGAGTCCCGGAGCCGGGACGACAATGCGAGCCTGCCCCACGGCGGCGCGGCTGACCCGGCCGCGGCCGTGGAATCGAGTCAGCTCCAGGTCCGGATCGCCCGCGCTTTGGACAAGGTCTCGCCCCAGGAAAAGGCCGTCTTTTTGCTTCGTCATTACGATGACCTCATGCTCAAGGACATCGCTGCGACCCTCGGCCTGTCCATCGGGTCGGTCAAAAGCTACCTTTTCCGGGCCGTCCGCAAGCTCCAGAAAGAGCTGGGCGGTTCCCCTCTGATCTCCGGCGTGGAGGCTTCCCATGATTAGTTGCAGAATAGCCAAGGACCGCATGATCGAGGCCCTCTACGGAGAGCTCGGGCCATCGGACAAGGAGCGTTTCGACGGACACTTGCGCTCCTGCCCGGATTGCGCCTCCGAGTATTCCGTCCTGGGGGCGACCCTCCGAGTGATGGATCAACGCGAAAGGCCCGACCCCGGGCCGGCATTCTGGGACGGCTTCTGGGACCGGCTCTCCCGGCGGAAGGTCTGGGAAGAGGCCGGCGAGGCTCCCCGGACGTCCCTCGGAGCTCGTCTCGTTCGGGCCCTCTCGGGCCTACCCCGGTGGTCCTATCAGGCCGCCGGAGCGGCCGCACTGCTTTTCGTCGGGATCCTGATCGGGAGCCGCCTGATCGCTCCCCCGGCCCCCGTCCCGACGGCCGCCGTCTCCGCTCCTTCCGGGGCCATCGTCCAGGCCGAGAACTTCGCCGAACGCTCCAAGATCCTCCTCCTGGGCCTGGTCAACTACGACGCTGCCACGGAAGACGCCTACGCCTTCGATCTCGGCCGGAAAAAGACGATGTCCCGGGAATTGGCCGCGGAGGCGCCGGCGATCCGTGGCGCCCTCAACGAGCGCGGCCAGAAGCGGCTGCGCGACCTCGTCTCCGATCTCGAGGTGATCATGATGCAGATCGCCAACCTCGGATCCGGGCAGGACGTCGAGGGCGTCGAGCTCATCAAGCAGGGCGTCGACCGGAGAGGGATCTTCCTCAAGATCGATCTCGACCGCATGGGCCGGGACGCGCGCGGCGAAACGAAGAAAAAGAAGACTTGAAGACAAGGAGACATACCATGAAAACCCGAAAAAAACTGTTCCTTGGAACGATCCTCAGCCTGGCCCTCGCCGCGGGCTTTGCCGCCGCGGCCCTCATTCCGGCCGAGGACGTCCCCGGCCAGGAGAAGGACGCCGTGGCCTACAAGCAGGCCTATTCGCTCGTCCTCGAGGAAAATTGGGCGGCCGCGAAGACCGCGATGGACCAGCTCGTCCGCCAGCACCCGAAAAGCGCCTGGGTCGACGACGCCCGCTTCTGGTCCTGCTACGCGCTTGAAAAGACGAACCAGTCCCCGGAGACCGTGTTCAAGTGCTACCAGAAATTCGTCGACGCTTTCCCCGAAAGCGAGTGGGCCGACGACGCCAAGTCGAACATGATCCGGATCGCCCAGGGCCTGGCCAAGGCCGGCAAGCCCGAATACAAGACGATCATCGAGTCTTACCGGGACGCGGCGGAGGACGACATCAAGATGACGGCCCTCTACGCCCTGCAGAACATCGGCGAGGGGAACGCCCTCAAGACGATGGTCGAGCTCTACGACAAGACGGCGAGCGCCAAGCTCAAGAGCCAGATCGTCTTCATGCTCGAGGAGATGGAGTCTCCCGAGGCCGTGGCCAAGCTCCGCGACATCGCCCTGAACGAAAAGGACGCCGAGATTCGCCGCAACGCCCTCTTCGCCGTCGGCTCCCAGGGCGGGCCGGATGCCGTCCAGCTCCTGAAAGAGATCGTGGCCTCGAATGCCCCCGAGGATATCCGCCGCAACGCCCTGTTCGCTTTGGCCGAAACGAAAGACCCCGGCATGGTCGCCCTTCTGACCCGGGTCGCCATGACCGATCCCGACAAAGAGATGGCCCGCACCGCCGCCTTCGCCCTCCAAGAGATCGATGGCAAGGAAGCGACCGACGCCTTGCGCCGGATCCTGAAAGAGGCCAAGGATCCGGAGGTCCGGCAGGCCACCCTTTTCTCCCTCTCCGAGCGGAAGGACGTGGAATCGTTGCCCCTTCTCAAGGAGATCGTGCTCGCCGAGACCGATAAGGAGATGGCCCGCGCGGCTCTTTTCCAGATCGCGGAGATCGAAGGCAAGGAATCCCTGGCCATCCTGCAGCAGGTCATGCTCTCGGCCAAGGACGTCGAATTGAAACGGAACGCCCTCATGGCCTTGGGAGAACACGGCGGGCCCGAAGCGAAGGACGCCCTGCTCAAGGTCGCCCTGACGAGCGTCGACGACGAGATGGCCGAGATGGCCGTCTTTGCTCTTTCCGAGAGCAAGGCGGACGTCGGCTCCGACGTCCTCCTCGAGGTGATGAAGAACGCCAAGTCCGGGCGGGCGCGCCGGGCCGTCCTCATGGCCCTGACGGACGAAGAGGGCGGCGCTCCGGTCAAGGTCCTGGCCGAGATCCTAAAGACGGAGACGGACCGGGAGATCAAGGAACATGCCCTTTTCGCCATCGGCCAATCCAAGAGCGACGAGGCCGTGGCTATCCTGCTCGAGGTCGCCAAGGGCAAGGACCTCCGCCTGGCCCGCGCCGCGGTCTCCGCTCTTGGCGAGATCGGCACACCCAAGGCCAAGGCCGCCCTTCTCGAGATCCTCGAGAAGAAGAGCGAAGCGCCCGTCGAATAGGGGACTCGGGAACATGACGCGCCATCTTATCGCCACTCTCTCGGCCGTCGCGGTCGCGGCGACATTCGCCGCGAGCTCGGCCGCGGGCGCCGACCGGCGGTCCAACCGACCGCCGGCCGAGATCCTCCGCCCGCCGGCGGAAGTCGCGACCCTGGAAGCGAAGTCCGACTGGGCCCTGAAAGCGGCCACGAAAGATGAGCGGGGCCGAGGGTTCTGGATCGGTTACAGCATCGAACGGCTCATGGGGGAGCGCTCCCGCATCGGCTCATTTACGGACGGTGGGAGCGGCCGGGACCTGACCATCGCCGAGATCCTGTCCGGAGCCAAGGCCGCGGCGGTCCCGTCCGCAGCGGGAGACGACCTCCGTGGGGCGGCCAGAGCTGCGCTTGACGGGATCGAAGGCCGGGAGAAACCGGAGAAGAAGGTCCTCAAAGACCTCGGCATCTTCTTAAAATACGAAACGGGCCGGACGCCCGCGCTGACCGACGTCAGTATAAGCAACCTCGATTTGGCCTTCGATTTCGAGGGCGCGCCGCTCTTCTGGCTCGGCAAAACATCGGAGGATCAGAGTCTGGCCCTCCTCAAGACGCTCTACGGCCGGAACCGCGCCGGCGAGGCCCGCGAGGGGCTCGTCGCGGCGGCCGGCTGTCACGGCACGGCCCGGCTCGTCGTGCCCTTTCTCGAAACCGTTCTAACCGGCGACGAGCCCGACGACCTGCGCAAAGACGCCGCTTTCTGGATGGGCCAGCAGAACGACCCCGACGGTCTGCGCCTGCTCGTTAAGGCGGCCCGCGACGATCGATCCGAAGAAGTCCGCGAGGGGGCCGTATTCTCCATCAGCCAGGTCGAGCTCCCCGAGGCCGTCGACGAGATCATCGCCCTCGCCCGGGGCGCGGAGGCCCGAGACGTCCGGAAGCAGGCCGTTTTTTGGCTCGGACAAATGGCCTCGGAAAAATCCGGAAAAGCGTTGGTCGAGATCGCCCGCAAGGACGGCGAAATCGAGATCCAGGAACAGGCCGTGTTCGCTCTTTCCCAACTCCCCGACAATCAGGGCGTCGATGCCCTTATCAAGCTGGCCAAGACCCATCCCGACCCTCGCGTCCGGAAGAAGGCCGTTTTCTGGCTGGGCGAATGCGACGACCCGCGGGCCCTGGAGACCCTCATCGCCATCATCAAGGGAAAATAAACCAAATATTGCCTTTATCCTAGTATTACGATATGATATAGGAGGATAAAGGAGGTTCATATGAACAGAAAAATGCGTTTGATCATGATCATGGCCGCCTTTGCGGTCATCCTCGTCATCGGGGTCGTGGCCCAACAGAAGAGCGGCGATACGGCTATCGACCCCGTTTGCGGTATGACCGTCGTCAAGGCCACGGCCAAGGCCACTTACGAGTACAAGGGAATGACCTATTACTTCTGCAGCACGGGCTGTAAAGAGGCCTTCGCCAAGGAGCCTGATAAGTATCTCAAGGCCGAGGCCAAGGTGGTGAAGGGCGAAGAGATGGCCGCTCCGATGGGCATGATGCATGGAGCGCATATGGGGCAGGCCCCCATGCCTGAAGGAGCGCCCATGGCCGGTTGCCCGATGATGGCCCGCCGCATGCCGATGCGTGGCCGGATGGGCCGGATGGGAATGATGCGCCGCGGCATGGGCATGCGAATGGGAGGCGGAATGGGCATGGAGCGCGGCATGGCCATGGGCATGGGCGGTGGTCCCGGTTTCCCGCTTCTCGGCCCGGATGTCGAGTGGACGGTCGAGAATACCAAGGACGGCGTCATCATCAAAATCACCTCGAAGAACGCCGAGACCGTCAAGGCCCTCCAGGAGCGCATGACCGAACACATGGCCATGATGAAGAAAATGAAAGACAGAAAGGACGTCATCAAGTAATCCTTGTCTGACCTCATACGAAAAGCCTTCTTCCCCGGGCGGGGAAGGGGGCTTTTTATTGACAAGGCTCCGCCTCCGTGCTAAATTCCGGACGAGAGGGAGGGGAATTGTGCAAAAATCAGGTGAGGACGTCTTTTTTGAGACAACGGCTTCGCACAAGCTGGTCGACCTCATCGAGCGCAACGCCGGCGAGCTGACCGAAGGCTACGTCGAGGACATCCGGCGCGACCCGAGGATGCCCAGCTATCAGGGGTTCGACCAGAAGGAGATCTACCGGAGGGCTTACCGCGTTTACAGCCAGCTCGGCAAGTGGATCTCCCAGGAGACGACCAAGGAAGAGGTGAGGAGCTATTGGACGGCCTTGGGGCGCCAGCGCCGGCGGGAGGGATTCCCGTTCTCGGAGATCGCCCTGTCGCTCTGCCACATCCGGCGGCTCCTCTGGGGGAAGATCCAGGCCGCCGGCCTGCTGGACACCACCCTCGACCTGTACCAGGCCATGGACCTCTATCACAGGGTCATCGTGTTCTTCGACCGGGCGATTTACTACGCCGCCGTGGGGTACGAAGAGAAAGATTGAAGGAGCGCGGCGGCCTCTACATCCACTTCCCGTTCTGCGCGGCCAAGTGTCCCTACTGCCACTTTTCGAGCCGGCCCTGGACCCTGCCGGACTACCGGACCTGGCGCGAGTGCCTGGAACGGGAGGCCGGCCTGCCGATCGAACCCGGCCTCGCTTTCGACACCGTCTATCTCGGGGGAGGGACGCCGTCCCTCCTCGAACCCGGCGATATCGCTTGGCTCCTTGACCTCGTCCGATCCCGGTTTTCCCTGGAAATCCGCGAATTCACTCTCGAAGCGAATCCCGCCGCCGGCGGAGCCGACCGGCTGCGCGGCTGGCGCGAGGCGGGGGTGACCCGGATGAGCGTCGGAGTCCAATCCTTCGACGACGCCGTCCTCCGGACGCTCGGGCGGCCCTATACGGCCGCGGAGGCCTTGCGATTTTGCCATGCCGGCCGCGGGACGGGTTTCGAGGCCCTCTCGATCGATCTGATGATCGGGATTCCCGGCGAAACTCCCGAGGCCGTCGCCCGGTCACTCGATACCGCCCTGGGCCTCGAGCCGGATCATGTTTCCCTCTATATTCTGGAGAACGTCGAGGGATTGCCCTTCGAAGAGGTCCTGGCTCGTCATCCGGTCGACGAGGACGCCGTCGTCGACGCCTATGACAAGATCCGGGCCGCGCTCGAGGCGGCCGGCCTGCGCCAGTACGAAATATCGAACTTCGCCCGGCCGGGCCGGGAGTGCCGCCACAACCTGAAGTACTGGCGGTATGAGCCGTTCGTCGGCCTGGGCCCTTCGGCCTGCTCGCACACGGCGAGCCGGCGGTGGTGCAATAAGGCCTCCCTCGAGGAATGGGCCGGGGCCCTGGTCCGCGGTGAGCCGGTCATCGATGAGGTCGTCGAATTGAGCCCCGGCATCGCCGCCGGAGAGGCTCTGATCTTCGGGCTTCGCCTCGTCGAAGGCGTGGACGTTGCTTCCTTCGGGGCGAGGTTCGGCGTGGACCTCGGTCGCCGTTTCGGCCCCGAGATCGAAGAGCTCATCGCCGGGGGGATGCTCTCCCTCTCCGGCGGCCGGCTGAAGATCCCTCCCGGGAAGTTCCTCGTCTCCAACCGGATATTGGATAAGTTCGTTTGACCCCATTCCGTCAATCTCGTAAAATGCTTTCGTGAATCCCTGCCCGGGAAAAACCGTGACCGAGAATGGGCCGAGCCCCCGCGAGGTCGCCCGCGAAGCTCTGAACCGCCTCCAATCCCTGGCCGATCCGGTCAAGGCCAGGGGAGCGGAGAGATATTTCAAGGAGACGGTCAAGTGCTTCGGCGTCAGGGCCCCGGAGATCCATGCCCTGGCCGCCGGGCTTTACGGGCGAATCAAGGGGAACTGGACGGCCGACCGGGCGGTCGAGCTCTGCGACATCCTCTTCCCCAGGCCCGAGCTCGAGGCCAAAGCCGTCGGCGCTCTCATCCTCGATCGTTTCAACAAGGATCTCGGTCCGGGCTTCTTCGCCAAAGCCAAGGGCTGGCTGGCCGGAGACCTGCTCGACAACTGGGCCTCCGTCGACACCTTCTGTACGCAAACGATGGGCGCCTTCCTCGAGCGTCGTCCGGCTTTCGTCGAGAGGATCAAGGCCTGGTCGTTCCACCGCAACCGTTGGGTCAAGCGGGCTTCGCTCGTCTCCTTCATCAAGCCGGCCAAGAAGGCGGTCCGATGACCGGCGAAAAACTAAAGGTCAGCTGCGGGGTGTGCGGGACGACAAACTATTTTCCCGTCGAAGCGGGCGGCAAAACCGTTGTCTGCGGACGCTGCAAGGCCCGGCTTCCGGAGCCGGGGGCGATCCTCGAACCGGCAGTCGAGGGCCTCACCGGCCTCTTCCAGAATTCGAGCCTTCCCGTCTTGGTCGATTTCTATTCGCCGACGTGCGGCCCCTGCCACATGATGCACCCGATCCTCGAGAGACTGGCCCGCCGCCGGGCCGGCGAGATCGCCGTTGTCAAGGTCAACGTGGAAGAGCACCCGGACGTCGCCCGGGAATTCCATGTCCAGGCCGTCCCGACGTTCGTCGTCATTCTCAGGGGAGCCGAGCGGGGACGCACGGCCGGGGCGATGGACGAGAACAGCTTCGCCCTTTGGGCGGCCAGCCGGACCTAACGGGGAGTTTTTTCAGTAAGAGATTTCGGGAATGCCGAAGGGGGGACTCGAACCACTAATCCGCTCCTTCATCTGATAATGTATCAGCTACTTGGGGATGACCGTCCGTAAATATGTGGCCAATTTCGTGACCGTTTCCGTTTGGTCGGCAGCCGAGGGGTGTGTGTATCGAAGCGTCGTGCGAAGGTCCGAGTGCCCGAGGACGACCCGGGCCGTGGCCAGGCTCGATTGAGACGCGACGAGGGTCGAGACCGTGTGGCGGAGGTGATGGAAAGTGAAATCATGGATGCCGGTGATCCGGCGGATCGCCTCGACGCCATGCTGGATGACCATCGGATCCCGGCGGTGGAGGTCGAAGACGAATTCATCCTGACCAGGTTGCCGGCCGATCACCTCCCTGGCCACATCGTTGAGCGTGACAACCTTGGTCCGCTGCTTCTGGGCGGTCGGCCCGCGCTGGCGGCTCTTCGTCGAGGCGTAGGGGATGGCAATGACGTTGCCGTTGAGCCATGACCGGCGGAGATTGAGGATCTCCGAGAGCCGCATCCCTGTGGCCAGGCCAAGGACAATGAGGTCGAAGAAAGCGCGACGAAGGCGGAACTGCTTTGACTTTTCGAGAGACTTAGCTGCCTCAAGCACGGCCCGGAGCTCGTCGGTAGTGAGAGCCCGGCGCGTCCCTTCCTCGGCGTAAGGCTGATAGAAGCGCATCGGGTTCTCGCGGATGAGGCTGTCCTCGATGGCGATGTTGAACATGGTCTTAAGGAGTTCCATGTATCGGTTGAGCGTCGCCGGTTTCGGCACCCGGCCGAGGGGTCCGGCCGCGGTTAGTTTTTTCTCAAGGGCCTCGACATGGGCCTTGCCGTAGAATCCCAGGGGAAGGTCAGGCCAGAGGGAGGCGATGTACTCGAGCCGTTGCCGGTCGCGATCGATGGTCTTCTTGTCTTTCTTCGCTTCGAGGTATCGGGGGACGAACGTGGAGAAGAGAACGGAAGCTGAGGCCGGCCGACCGATTCCGAAGTGGAGGCTCATGACCTCCTCGTCCTTCTGCGCCAGCCTGGCCGATAACAGCGACTCCTGCCCCTTCTTCAAGCCTAGCGGCTGGCGGTATCTCCGGCCAGCAATCGTGCGCTTATACCAATACCAATTTCCCCGGAGGTATACGCCCACGCTAGAGCCTGTCCCACGTCACCCATGAGCCGTCCTGGAGGTAGTAGATCGACCCCGTGAAGCGATTGATTCGCGTAAGGCCTGCGCCCGGGGCGAGGGTATACGTCCAGCGATGCCCATATATCCAAGCGGCAAAAAGGACTAGCGCGGCAACAACAACGACCCTCCAAAATGTCCGACCCTTCATTCGTGTCTCTCCGAATCAACCGCCCTTTCTTTACCTCGAAGACTGCCGTCGTGGTCCTGACAAATGAGCCAAAATTCCTCCACGCTTAAGCCGAAGGCATGAGCCAGCTTCATCGCGGTTCGGACGCTCATGTCCTTCGCCCTGCCGCTCTCCAACCGACTTACGGCCGATCTCTCCAAACCCGTCGCCCGGCAAACCGCCCCTTGTGTCCACCCTCTCTGAGCTCTTAGATTTTTCAGGCATCCAGCAATATTCATAATCCCTCCTTTCGGTCATTGTCCTCGCCCTACCCCCCCCCCTACCCCCCCCTCCCTAATATGTAAGTTATAACATCGCCTCAATAGTATTGTCAAGAAACACAAGGGTATTTTTATAAACCCAAGAGAAATATCTTGACAATAAATTGCGTGGTTAAAATTATTAAGGTAAGGTCATCAACACAATGCCAACACAAAGCAAGGGGAGGCTGTCATTGAATAACCATATTGCGGAGTTATTGTCCGTGCGCAAAAGGTCACAGGGGTGGCTTAGTCGCGTCACGG
>Ga0307378_10006630_pt1 | contig 15779 bp, 21 predicted proteins | sample UN1MG_FD_202238 | JGI IMG/M metagenome (GOLD analysis project Ga0307378, IMG submission 202238) | Soil microbial communities from Risofladan, Vaasa, Finland - UN-1 | ecosystem: Environmental > Terrestrial > Soil > Coastal area > Acid sulfate soil | place: Finland: Risofladan, Vaasa | collected... | reverse complement strand
GCTTCTACTTGGTAAATTTTTTGATGGGCTATTCCCTTTTGTTTTTTTATTTCGATTCTTAAAAAATTGGTCATCAAAACTATCCCCAAAACTGGAAAGATAAGCCAAAAAATTAACTGGTAACGTAACTGAGTTAGTTTCATAATTTACTTTTTACGGTAAACGGTAAAATTAATGTCAGCAAAAACTTCCTTGTAATTTTTTGATATTTCCGGAGTAATTTGGCCTCTAATTAAGTGATAAGGATGTTGTTCGGGCAAATAATTGTTATTTAGCTCAATGTAGTCATAATAGCTGTCCTTAACTGAATCTGCGTAGGAGTTTAAGCTAAGATTGTTTTTATAATTAATCCAATCAAAAGTGGTGATGTTGTAAGCGCAATCCGGACTGTAGGCGCTTAAAATAACGGCCGGACCTTCTTCAGTTAAAATTCTTTCATCTTTTTTAACAACAACTGACAGAAAACTATTTAAACGATCAGTATTAGGCCAAAGATAGTTGTATTTTAATGATTGTTGATAAGAAACTTTAAGATAAGAAACTAAAGTCAAGACTAAAACCGTGAGAGATAAGATTTTTTGCCAACTTTTCTTTAATAAAGAGTATAGATAAGTGATTCCTATGGCGCTTAAGATGGTTAAAAAAGTAATTGTTAGAAAACTATGTTTGTCTAAAGTCGCCAAACGTAAGTTTATTAAGTGAGTGACAAAGATTAAGATAGAAGAAAAACTAAGCGCCAGCCATAAACGCCATTGTTTTTTAATCATCAATCCCAAAGTTGCAGGTAAGAAAAAATACCAGTTTAACCTTGTAAGCTGCCAAAAATATCTAATTAACCCCCAAAAATCGCCGTCTTTTCTAGAAGCTTGCAGCTGGTAAAAAACATAAAGGGATTTTAGATTTAACAAACCAAAAATAGCAAGAGCAAAAATTAACGGATAAGCAAAATATTTTCTCCAAAAATTAAACCGGGTCCTTGACAATTTAGCTTTTGAATAAGCATAAAGAAAGACAAAAGGCAGGTATAAAAGAACGGTAAATTTGGCCATGGCAGACAGAAAAAATAAGGCGGAACTTAGAAAAAATAATTTTCCATTAAGGTTAACTTTAACCTGTAAGTTTTTAAGTAAGTAAAAAAGAGCCGAGAAAAAGAAAAAATAGGCACAGCTGTCATAAGTCGCTAACCTTGAAATATAAAGAGAAATTGTTGATCCACCCAATAAAAATAAAATCAATAGAGAAGTTAAAAATTTAATATTTTTTGCCTTTTTGATTAATAAGAGATTTGCGATTTTGATGACAAAAATTATGGTAAAAAGAGAAAAAATAACGCTTAATAACCTTGACCCCAATAAGCCAAATAATTGATAAGCTAAACCAGACATTACCGGATAGACATATAAGCTGCCACCAAGCCAGTTTTGGCTGCCGTAGGACCACCAATCTCCTTCAATAATTCCCAATTTCCCCAGGACAATATAGATTGCTTCGTCACGAAAAGGAGAATTATAATTAAGGTTAATTAACCTAAGAATTGCCATAAAGATAAAGCCGGCAAAAATTAGGGTTTTACTCCAAGACCATGATTTCAAAATATTCAAGTTAATCATAAAAAAAACTTTCCTAGGGCAATCGAAAGTTATTTATATATTATAGGTTATTAGTATATTATAATAATTGGCGAAATATAACATATTATAGGATTAAAGTCAACAAGTGGAACTACTTTTTAATCTTTTTTGGATTGATGAAGTATATTTAAGTTTTTCTCGAGCAATTAAATACAAAAACAATACTCTAAAGGTTGTTTTAATTGGTTCTACCTTAAAAATATATTAACGTGACATAATTAATATTCCCTACTAATAAGCGTAATTATATGTTGGAAAAACTGGAATTAAGGAGTTTAAAAGCTTTATAATTGGTTCAATCTCAATTACCTTACCGATCCAGAAAGAAAATATATTGTTTTAGGATTAGTTAAAACCAAAGATTGTTCAGTAAAATTCTTAATATGGGAGAACCAAATCCTGGGCCAAGAGGCCTTAAAATAAGACCAACAGAGAATATTTTAACGGAAATGAAACAGTATGCGGAAAGGGCAGAAGCGATTAGAGATTTGGGTTCTCGAACTTCCCAGCCATTAATAAGAGAAAGGCAAAGACTAATTAGAAATTTAATAGAAGATTGTCAATGGTTGCAGATGAGGGATTTAGGGTTAGATGAACCTACAGACTATGAAATATTATTGTAATTTTTGTTGAAATTTTTCTATTTTTGACCGTCAGTAACTAGACCACCCAAGAAGTTCTATAAATATACATTTTCTTTAAATAAGACGGATTGATTTTGAGAGGTTAAAGTATCTCCGTTGCCGAAAGACCAAAAGGAGTACCTACTACATTTCTCATTATTCCTTTTCCAGCTAAAAAACATTCGACTGCTTCATCAGACCATCCATTTCCTCTTAACATTTGTGCAATTTCATCTGGACTGCCAACCGCAACAAAATTATTAGGACTTCCTGGCTCAAATCCGTCGGGGCCAATAAAGTCTGTTTGGGTTACTTTTTTCATATTAATTTATTTAAAATTAAGAGTAATTATATCAAAATTTGAAGTCGAAAACCAATTTTTACATTTGTTGCAGTTTTTTCTTGCTGTTTGGGGGGTTGTAAAGCCCACCCAAAAGCAAGCCTGTGGAGTTATTTGCTTATAGTGATTATAAAATTGGTGTGGGATCCGTTGCTTCGGTAACTGCTAGAGCTGGACTTAATGAATAAACTCTTTCCTCTACATGAGCTTTTCGTCCTCCGGGCAGTGGAACTACTTCTGTAGTACTCCCTTTTTGTTCAAGTACAACTTTTGCAGGTAAAACAGGCACAGATCCATCATTAGTCACAACTGAAAGCACATCACCGGTGGCTGGATGTGGCATACGCTTACCTTCCATGATTTATACTCACCTCCTAAAAAATTCAAAAATTATCCTTGGCTATTTCTCTACCTCTTGACGAAAAATTAAACTTGCATTCTAGGAAAAATTTATTTACTAATTATACTCTTTTTTGCTCAAATGTAAAAAAATTCCCAAGTACAAAGATTCACTTACCTGAAAGAGAGTAGAATATAACCTTAATAGATTTACTTCCTTATTTTTTTTGTATTGATGAAGAATATTTAAGTTTTTCTCGAGCAATTAAAGATCGAAACAATATTCTAAAGATTGTCTTATTAGCTCGACTTAAAACTATTTCAACACGACACAATAAAATCCCCTACCGAAAAGCGTAATTATACGAAGGAAAGACTGGAATTTGGGAATTAGAGAGTTTTATAATTGGTTTGACTTCAAGTAGTGGTTTGGACCTTATTATTTTAGTGGATCAAATTCTGTGCCTTCTGATAGTGAGTTTCCATAACTAAATTTGTAATGAAAATAGTTTTCTCCATTATGAGTAAATCTTTGAATCTTTACTCGCATTCTAAATGGTTCACTTACTGCTATAATAATTGGTTCTTCAACGTTTCTTTCAAAAGCAGTTCCTTGTACTCTTGAAAAATCAGCTAAAAAAGATTGTTTTAAGACTTGTTGCCAACAAGACTCAAAATCTCCTAGGGGATAATCGCCGTGGCTGATGATTGCTCCTCTTTTCCAGCGCGCCCCAATACCTCCTGACTCAAAAGAGATAGCCAGTGGTTCAACTGAATAATCCGCAGCTAATTTACAGCTATAATCACACCTATCTTTGTATTGGGGGTTTTGTCGATCAAAATCTTGCTGTCTTCTTTGTAATCTATAAGTAAAAAAAGGCATTTGGCTCCACCTTGGGAATTTATCTCTGTGTGATAAATAAGCATCTTGGTTTCTTAGAAAAAGAACTAAAGGTGCTGTTTCACCCCGGTCAAAATCTGAAATAATATCTCTAATTCTTTCTGATTCCGCTCTAGATAGTTGGCCAATAGAATATCTCGGTACTTCAACACTTTGTCCTCCTAAAAGTGTTGCCAACTCATCTTGAGATAAGCGGCGGGTGGTTGTATCACTTGGAATCGGAATTGAGTCACCAGTAACTTTGCTTAATTGCTCGACTAACCCTTTTAACTCACCAATTACACCGCTTTCTTGGTACCTAAACATGCTAATTATTCTATTTCTAGCATTTAATATATCATATAAATTCCAAGCAAAAAATAACATATTGGCTAATTCTTCATTGTTTCGCTTGAATTGATTAGTAATTGATGGACTTATGCCCGTCTCAGGATGGAAAGAAGAGGAACTGGCGAGAACTTCTCTAAGTACAACATTCAACGGTTGATTGTCTTTGTGGCCAACCATTTCTCCAAGTAGTTCACTAATATCTAGAGATGATTCACCAAATTTTAATTGCCCATCTTTTGTTACCATAATTTGATTCAATATTTCGTCACTAGTAGTTAATTCTACTTCTTTTCTAATTGCTCCCAATATAGCATCGGTTTCTGAAGTAATAAAAGATCTAGTTACAATTTCATGAGTGTCATAAACAACATTTTTAAGAGTTTGTGGATTTAAGGGAAAATCTCTTTCTATTTCTAAAGTAGATGGTACGTCTTGAGTTTCTTCACCATGTCTTACAAATTTAGCTGGCGCAAAAGGAGCAGTATCAAGAGCGATACCTGGTTTAACCATGTTATCTGTTGAGATAGGAAGCAATTGAACATCCAAACCCCTAATAGTTATTCCCTGAAGTTTCTCGACTAATCTTGTCGCAAAATATATATCAAATGCTGAATGATGTATAACTGTTGGTTTTTTTTCAACTGCAAACGGATCAGACATAAATAAATATTAACATAAAAACTATAAAATATGGGGTTATATTTGTTTATAAAATTCTTTCTACTTGTTTGATCTTAGAGACATTAGGCTTTTCAGAACTATAAAAAGACTGTTATATTGCTTTTTTATTAATTATACTTTTCATTTTTATTAAAAACCGTTTTACTCCTTTTTTTGTTATTCTGGTACAATTTGTGTATGGATCAGGAATCGGAAGAAAAAGGAACGCTTGCAAAGACTCCGTTAGAAGCTTCAACAGTACTACCAGTTGCCCTTACAAAGGCTGCAATCATTTATCCATATAGAGAAGGTGTTTCAGGTATTCCATTTGATAGGATTTTTACTAGAACTCAAGAATATGCCAAAGCTCAAAAAAGCGATTGGTTTGAGGCTACAGGTGAAGTAAGATCAGGATCAGGCAGAAAAATTAATTACACTGTAAGTAAAGATTGGAGTTCTATAGCAGTTAGAGATAAGGATTATCCATATTTTTTACTTGGGGCAGAAGTGGTAGATTTTGAAGGACGAAATGCACTTAAGTTTACACTTTATACAAAACCTGATCCTAAAAATGCTGGAAAGTACAATTTTTTAAATAATGGTGGACGACATCCAGACTTTAAGGCTGGTAAATTTGTAGAATTTGCTTTGGCTTATTTTAAGGCAAAAGGAATACCGATAGACTTATTTGAGGCATATTGGGGGCATGGTGGAACAAACTGGGAAATGTTTATGGAGGCGTATAGAAAAGAGGAAGAAACCGCATTGCAGTCAGCAGAAAGAACTTGGACTTTCACAAAACTAAGGTCTTTGGGATTTACAGGTAGGGGCCGTGTGACTATAGGTCGTGGTTCTGTCACCGCTTTTCTTGAAAGGCATTAGAAAAACAAAATTAACCGGAAAACTGCAAATTTTTTAATTTTTTATCCCGAGGTTACTTGAAAAAATAACCTACGAGCTTGTTTTGAAAATTTCTCTTAAGATTAACAAAATAAGCAAGGAATTTTTAAAATATAAAAAAATTATAGAATCGGTAAATGCGAATCATACTCTTCAGTGTCTCTTTGAAAAAGGGCCTCTAATTGCTCGTGGGGAGCGGGCCTTTTAGCTCCGTAAGCTACATCAAGAGGAGAAAGAGGAGTCCCCCGGGAGGAGTTACGCCTAATGTCAGTTCCTAGATCATGCATGAACTTGTTCATGGAGAAAGTGAAGAGTTTCATCGTTAGTCACTAGGTGAGGTGCGGTTGGTTTGGGCGGGGTTTCATTCATGTGGGTAGATTTATAAAATTTATATATAAGATTTCTTATTCATTTTCTGCTGAAGCTGCCGGAATAGGTACGAATAGAGAGTATCCTTTTTGATAATTCCTATACTCTAATGCGCCAATGGTTCCTGTAATGTCCTCTTCTTGTTTTCTAGGTAGTGGTCGATAACTAAATGTTTCTCGTAAAATTAGTTTGTCTTTTTTTAATTGGAAAAGACGTAGAGATAAAAAAAAATTATCTGTATCGCCTATTTTTTGCAACAAACCTCTCCAAAACATAGTTTTTCTTTTTGGCACTTTGGCTTCCACTAGAAAACCACTGGGGTATGCTAATACTTCTTCCAATGGAGGTATTGGTATTCCTGAATATTTTTTCCCAGGCAGTTGTCCCTGCTGTTCTTCTAGTTGTTTTAAACCTGTAAGTATTCCTAATACCTCTACTGCTGATTTTGCAGGAAATGCTCCACTTTCATATTCTAACCTATCATCTTTATGTTGAGATCTATCAAAAAACCACCGTAGCTTACGTAACTTTTTTAGGACTGTGGCTACATTCTTTACTCCTTCAATTGGTCTTCCTAATTTTTGTTCTGCGTCGGGTTTAACGCGGTCTTGCGCTAAATAACGAACAAGTGGTTTAAGACCTTCGGATTGTATTAAAGCTTTATTTAAAACCTGACAAACTTTATTGTGTAAACCTTGCTCAACTAAATCCAATGTTTCCCTATCTGGTTGCATAGGTTTTACTTTTACTAATTCACCTTCAACTGGTTCTTCTACCATTTTTTAAAAATTATTTACTTAGATTATAAAATAAATAATGTGAAACTATACTAGCAGTTTTCACAAGATAAATATTCACAATATTGGATAAAGGATAAAATAATAAGAAGATTAACTTGGTTCACTAATCTTTGCGCTGTAGGAAGTTTAACACATAAAAAAGATTTTAAAAATATCAGGCTAGCACAGGGATATCAGTCGTAAAACCTAATATAATCCCAACCAAACCTAATCTAAAAGCGCTCGCTTCTTCCGGGCTCAATGGGACGTCGTTTTCCGAATCTACATGCGCACGCCATGCAACCTCAAATTCAGTTGCACTAGTGCATTGTTTCATAAACCGCGCTAAGTCTTGTACTAGTTTTGCTCCCCGATTTTCTTCATGCATATATTTTACTTACTATAGGTTAATTCTATCATAACATTGAAAATTTGGCAAGATTAGGCTGATTTAGCTGAATTTTCCTTATTTAAGGTTTTGAAGCTATTTAAGAAAACTTTGAGGCTATTGTTGCCGTCAAACTAATGTACTTAAAACCGCAGCAAGCTCTTTGGGATTGCGAAGATCAACACCAGGTTCAATTTCAAGATTGGGTTGTCTTTCAGAAAAAAGTGGTCTAAAAAATACACGAAGGCCCGCTAAAACCTCCATGTGGCCTTCTATATTTTCCGTAACTCCACCTTTTGCTGTTGGTAACTCGCTCGGTAATTGCGCCATTTATGTAGTTTAAATAAATTATTTTGAAGATATTTATACCATAAATTGGACGAAGAAATAGTATTTTTGGCAAATTTCGTATTGTGATGATAATTTAACTGGTATTTAGTTTAAATGATTATTAAAGTAAAGTTTCCGAATGATGTGAAAATATTATACCCGCCCAATAAATAGAAAATTCATCTTCAAAACTTAAACCATCAAGCTCGCCTGCCTCTTTAAGCTTGGCAAGATAATCATCCATCTGCGTTGCAAAAACATCAGGCTCCCGATATTGTTGTGAAAGTTCTGATAAGTGACGGGTTATTTGTCTTATTCTTTCTTGTGCATCAGGCATATATTAGATGACTGGTTATTGTATTTAGTAAATTATCCAAAACTTTGGCAAAAAAAGACCTCAAAGTATTGGGTAAGGATTAGGAAAGCCAAAGGCTTGGGCTATTGTTAAGTCAAGCATTTGTTGAGCTTCAGTGAGAGGTCCTACTCTTGGCATATCTTGTAAAGCTATTTTTGGTGAAGCAAAGGCTTGGGCTGTTGTTAAGGCTAATAGCTTTTGTTCTGGACTAAGTGGAGTTGTATTTTGTAAAGCTCGATGCATTCCTTCAAGCATTCTAACAGGTCCAACTCCTTCTTCTAAAAGAGAACCTAATAAGTCTTCGACTATTCTTTGATCTGTCTCAATATCTTTAATGAAAATAGACATATTAATTTAATTTTTATTCTAAATTTATATTGCTATAGGATATTTTACCAAAATATTCAGATTTTGCAAGGTCTAGGAGTTTTGGGTGGTGGATACAAAAAGTCACTTTAATTATCTTTAGGATTAACAAAAGCTAGGATCAAAAGGTAATCTGTTAGCCTGGTATATAGCAGAATTAGCCATAGTTTTAAGCGTGGTTTTAAGAGCTTCTAAATCATCATCATCAAGAGGTCCTCCTTCAATTTCTTCTTGAACAAAACAAGCAAGTAATTCTCCAAATTCACCAACAGATAGTTGGCCATCAGGAAGATCAGGATCATCCAAATGATCTACGGCAATATCCGCAATTCTTTTGGCTAATTCAACACCACGATTAGTTTTTGCCATATTTATTCATTATTTTAGGATTGTATTATTGCCGGACATTACCTGCTTCAACAGGTAGGCGGGCCGGCAAAGAATATATAAGATAAGTTACTTTCTTCTTTTTTGGTTTATGAGGGTGGAGCCGATTGGCCTCTGCTACTGCTGTATCCCAGCTTCTACCCTTTTTTGTTTCGGCGGCTACATAAGACCAAAAACGTGCATCATCCATTCGTCGCTCCTCTAATGCTGTTTGCATAGAATCAAGGGCAATTTCAGCATCCATTTCCGCCTGCTGCTCCGGAGAAATATCGGCAACTTGTCTTTCGAGTGCTTCAAGGTCTTTTTCTGGTAAACCCTTAGAGCCTTTCGGATTAAATTCAAAAGAGATCTCAGGCCCATCAGGCGGAGCCAAGCAGAACGATTTGCATAATGGAGTATTGTGTCAAATGGTTTTTCCAGAGTAAATTGCAGTTTTTTTCCTTTTAATTTACAGTTCTGAAGTATAAGTTTTAAAAGTTGCCGTTTTTCTTCAACTTCAGAACTTTCAAATAACTCAGAAGTACGGCTAGCCAGTTCTAACAGATAGGAAGCGGTTAAATAATAGTTATCTTCTGCTTTTTGCAGGTTTCGTTCCTTAAACTCAATATCATCTATTTTCTTTCTAAATCGTTGGTAGTATTTGTCATACTCATCCTTAGTAATACTCCTCATTTACAAGAGAAATAGAAATTTAATAAAAATATGATGGTGGTATCGGCTATAAGAGCCTTAAAAGGCTTCTAGGACTACACTTCCACCCAGTTAATAAACAAATTGTTTTTACGCCTAAAGTTTTAAGAAGAATTGATAGATTAGGTGTCAATATTGAAGCATATAAAGTTACGATGCGGGTAAAGGGTTTAAGTTCTGGACAATCTCCAAGAGTGTGTTTTAGGTTTTAATTTTGTATAATATTATAATGTCAGAAGAAGCTGTTCAAATTAATAGTCTTGATGTTGAATTACCATCAGAACAAACTGAGGCTTCTCGAATTGATTTAGATAAAATTTTAGGTGAACGTGGACAAGTAAAAGAAGAGGAAATGGAGACATTGGTTAAAGAATTAGCAAGATTAATGGGTTATGATCCACAAAAAGAATCAATATGTCTTTGTTCTGCTATAAATGGTTTTGTGAGAGACTCATTACAAGCAAGAGGTGTGCCGGCTCTGACGGTTCAAGGTGGTGAAGTTCTTTGTCGTAATAAGAAAGTATTACCTCATGTATTGAGTGTAGTGGAAATGGAGGATGGATATGCAGTGTTTGATGCCTCATTATCTGTGCTTGATTATCCTGTAATATGGAAAGGTTCAATAAAAGAATTAAAAGAGAAGGTGTTAAGAGAATTTGGAGGAGAGTGGGATGAGTTTAATGAGCAAGAGATTTGCGAGAAATTAGATAGTTGGAAGGATCAGCAGGGTGCAACAACTTGAATTTTAGAGCAATCCAATAGTGTGATTTAAGGAAATATAAGGACTGATTTTAAAAGTAAGTTTTAGATAGAACAGAAGTCCTGACATCGTTCAGTGCGGGGAGCTAGTTGAAACGATTAAAAGTATTAAGAAATAGTGAGTAGTGGAGTGGGGTAGATTTTTTGCATGTTAAACTTAAACTTTTAGGGCTAAATTTGGGATGTAAATATATTCATTGTGTTGTTGGATAATGGTTCTAACGTTGTTCACGATGCGGAGCCAGTTGGAATTTAATATACCCAAGTTTGTTATAATTAGATTGTAATGGTTAAGAAAAGATATAAATCAATAATACTATTCTTTGTTTTATTTATTGCCGCTGTTTGTATCCTCCTATTTGTAAAGAGTAAAAATCTGGACGTTCAGCCTACGAGTAAAGTATTAACTAAACCCAAATCAACTAGCGGTGAAGAAATTGTATGGGAAGTTTACGAGAACAAACACATCTATTTTAAACATCCTGAAAATAAACGAGTTCATGATATTTTTGGCGGTCCAGCAGAAGAGTCAAAGACTTTTTATTTATATGGAAAGACAGGCTCAATAATTATGGAGATTTCAATTTTTTCAATACCTAAAGACACCAATGAGGTTTTTGATGGTGAATTTTCAACAAAAGTATTAGCTGAAAGAAGTAGGACAAATAAAATTAGTAAAGATGGTGAGGAAGGAGTTTTGAGCATTCAAGAGATATCATCAAATGACTTATTAGGTCATTACTATGATTTTAATGGTAATTATTCATCACCTTCTGGTGTTGGGGCTGGTTTTGTAACTGATAATAGTTGCTCTAAATACAGGGCAGCATTCTTAAAGAGCAGAGCAGAGATAATGACCGTTATTTATTGTTTAGAAGAGCCCTATAGAACAATTTTTGATACCATTAGATTGAAATAAAAATCAGGTTTAGTTTAGCAATCTCCTCTCTCAATTCCTGCACAAATCTGAAATCTTCAAAAACCTTGATAGTCTGGGAGAAGTAGTTGGTTATATTAGATTTACGGTCCTTGAGCCAAAAAAGAATCTTCTGCAAAACGAGGATGACGCCAGTTGTGATAATTCTCTGTGGGTGCTAACATTTGGCTGTGGGACAGGGAGACATTCAGACAGAGATTAATGCCATGCTTGAAGATGGTGTAGTGCCTGACTTTGAGGAGCTCTATCTGACAGGAAGAATTGTTCCTGCCCGAGGAAAACCACTTGTTCCTAGTCCTATCACCCCAGAGACTCCCGGTTTTGAACATCTTCCCCTAGATCAAATAGAAGCGATTCTGACAGTTGAAGGTTTCTAGTATTTCAGATTGGGTTTTGAAATCCTTCGATAAACTCAGGACTATAGAGCCTTGATAGCTTATGGCAAAGCATTGGTCAGTGTAAAACTAGGATTGAGGAGCTATAGTATTGTGCGGTATATTTAAGTAATATGTTTAAAAAAAGACTTTTTCTTTTTTTGGGTTTAAGCCTCTTTGGAGCAGGAGTTTTATTTTCTAAAGCTTTTTTTGAAGGAAACTGTCGTATGAACGTTGACAGTTTACCAAAACAATATGTTAATGGCGTTGATGCTTTATTTGGACATCAATGGCTTACTTTCAGTAATGATTATTACAACTATACTTTTGAGTTTGACAGAAATTGGCGTTTACTTCCAGGTAATATTTCCTCATTTAATGAATCCGAAACAGCAAACCAATCAATTTATCTTTTGTCCCCAGATGATGAATTAGTGACGGTTTTTACTTGGGATAACAAAGAGAAATTGAGTTTAGTTGATTGGTACAACAAATATCAAGTTCAACTTTTAACAGGAGTGGAAATTCCAGAAAAACCAAATGCTAAAATCTCTGGGGAAGATGCTATTTTAGTTATTGAGCCTCGTAATCCTCAGCAAAATGCGACAGTTTCCTTAGTTTTTTTAAATAGAAATTCAGTTTTTAGATTAGAATATGAAGCTACTAACAGAGGGTCAGGATTAGGCGAGTTTAAACACTTACTGGGAAGTTTTAAATTTAGAAAAAAACAGGGGAGTGATATTTCTAGTTCATTTCCTGAAATTGATTTAACCTTATTAAATTAGTTCGAAAATCATTCCATCTGGCGAGCAAATTTTGTCCCACAAAATTTGTGGAGGAGTGGAACGAGAAGTTCGCTCTGAGCGAAGTCGAAGAGAGTCCCATCTCCGGAGCCAGTTTGTTTTATTGTTGGGCTAGTATTTGTAGTATAATCATTAGAATAAAAGGAGGATTAGTTATGGCAGTTAAAAAGAAAGAAGAGAAATTTACTATTAAGGGTGAGAAATTATTAAGCAAAGTTAAGGAATTAATCAAAGAAGGTAATGTAAGGCAAATTACCATAAAGGATAAAAAAGATAAAACGTTGGTAATATTTCCTTTAACGGTAGGAGTAGTTGGAGCATTTTTAGTACCAATGCTGGCAGCAGTGGGCGCAATAGCGGCGTTAATAACCGAATGCACAATTTCTGTGGAGAGAAAATAATATTTATTAATACTATTCCGAACATCGTCCATTGCCCGGATCACTTCGGAAAGGACTTCGGCAGTGAGTTCAGGCCGAACTGCTCAGTTGTAAACTAGCCTCAGAAAGTCCAGTTTTATGGGTTTTTTGGTTTGTGGTAAGATAAAAAAGAAAGGGGGTGATTGTTAATGTCAGATAAAAATAAACAAGTGATTGATAAACCGGTTAAAAAAACCAAGGTTGAAGAGCCTAAGGTTGAAGAGCCTAAGGTTGAAGAGCCTAAGGTTGAAGAGCCTGTTAGTAGTTCGACTGTAGCAACAGACGATGCAGTTACACCGGCAGGTACTGACCAGTATGGTCGCCAGCTTTATAATGTAAAATGCGCTAAGTGTGGTAAGCAGACTCAAGTTCCCTTTAAACCATCTGGGGACAGACCAGTTTATTGCCGAGATTGCTACATGGAACAGAGAAAGGGAAGAATGGGTGGAGGACCAAGAAGGCAAGAATAGTTAAGGTAGGGAAGAAGTAAGGAGTTGAGACAAGTGTTTTTTACACATAGAGAACTCTAAAGGTCCGAATTTTATTAAAAAGCAATTTTAAGCTATTTAAGTCAGTTTTAAACTCGATTTTCTGGTTACAGAGTAAATCCTTTAGGGGAACTGTGGATTATTGGGTCATACTTATTTGCGGATTAACTAGTTTTATCACCATTTGTATTCTTAATAAATATTAATAAACATGATAAAACTTATTGCTTCTGTAGTAATTTGCCAGCTGGCCGGGGTTATCGGTGCTTTTTTTACCACGCCTGCCATTTCAGGTTGGTATAAAGGTCTTAACAAGCCTGCTTTCAATCCTCCTAATTGGCTGTTTGGCCCGGCTTGGACATTTCTATATTTTTTGATGGGAGTTTCTTTATATCTGGTTTGGAATAAAAAAAATAGCAAGCAGAAAAAAACTGCCCTAATATTTTTTGTAATTCAACTCGGGCTTAACATTCTTTGGTCAATCATTTTTTTCGGCCTGCGGTTGCCCTTGGTGGCTTTTTTGGAGATAATTATTCTTTGGCTTTTTATTTTATTAACTATTATCAAATTTTTTCCGATTTCCAAAAAATCAGCCTATTTATTGATACCTTATCTTTTGTGGGTGACTTTTGCCAGCGTTCTTAATTTTTATATAGTGAGATTAAATTAAGGAGATTGGGAAATTGGTTTTATTAAAATCAAGTTAATTTAAAATAAGCACTTCGAAGAGGTTCAAAAACATTAAATAAAGGCGAAGAAAGAACATCTTCTGACGCTGGTACCTCTCCAATGTCACCCAGGCTAAGCATGGGACGCTGAAGGGTAAGAGCTCTCAGGTTACCATTAGTACGGTTGTGGATAGTTAGTTGCTTTTGTATACACTCTTCAACGTTTTCAAGAATAATTAAACTGATTTGAGCATTTTCTAACGCTTCTCTAATATCATAGGGATTGGTCAGGCTATCAACACCAACTTTGAGTTGTTTTGCTAACTGGGCACGAAAAGCTGATGTTTGCATTTCGACATCTTGCTGTAAAATATCGGCCAAATCAAGGTGAATTATCGGTTGATTAATCTTGGCAATTAAAGCCCTAACAATTCTTTCCATATCTGCGGTAGGGAAATCGACTAAAGTAACGCATTGACCCTGCTCGATCATCTTTACTATAAGGTGATCTATCACTTTTTGTACATCTACTGATGGTGGGGTTTCTACAGCTTTAGGACGTAATATGGGAACTCCTTCGTATTGCGGTTTCTTGACTATTATGCCTCTTTCCTTCAAAAAGGGTTGAACCATATACCAAGCACCTAATCGCTCTTGTTGCTTTTTTCTCTCTTGGAATCTTTTGCCAGGCATCTGTTTTAAAACCAATTCATAAAGAGTACTACTGATATCAGCAAAGCAGCTGGCAGCTTCGACCGCTTCAAGAGGAATCTCTGTATCCAACTGGGGAGCCACTAACTCCAAGTTTGGGTTTATATAATACGCTAGTCCCAAGATAAAGATATTATTAAGTTTATCTAAGGGTATACCTTCTCGGGTACTTAGATAGGTGAATAATTTCGTAGTCGCTAAGTCAACACTTTTAGGGATGCCCATAGATAGGTAATGGAGTATTAGGGAAAGCTGGTTTTGTGCTTCTTCATCAAATGAGAACTTTTGGAGTTCGCATCTTCGCTGAAAATATCTTCCTATTTCTTCTTCTGACCAAGTGGCAGGAAAAGTTTTTATCAGACCTTTTCTTTCTCCAACAAGAGCCGCCAGTTCTTCAGCTGCCTCTTGGCCTTCATCCAGTCTTACAGGAAGAACCGCCATTATTTTTATATCTGGCAAACGTTCGGTTAATTCATCAATTACATTTTGAAAACGGTCTTTTACGTAACCAACTTCGTCTAAAATCAATACCTCAGGTTTTCTTTTTCCTATTGTTTTCAAAATATTAGAGACAATTTCGTGATCAGTACTACTTCCGTGATCTTCTAAGTTATACCCGACAACTCTATCTGGGTCTTCTGCTTCCCATTTCACTCTTTCCACTGTTTTACCGCATCTGACATCACCGACAAGGAGGGCAACGTTAGTAGCTGTTTGTTCCATTTCTCTCTCAGTTTCCCGATAAAAGTCATGTATTTCAGATCCAAATTCCCAATACCAAGGCTGAATTTCAATTGAAAGTTTTTGGGCTCTTACAACTACTTCGGGAGGCGGGGGAAGTCTGGTTTCTCTAGCTACAGGTTTATTATCGACCATTTTACCTTTTTTAAAAATTATTTAGTTTTAAGTTTAACAGATAGTTTTAGGTTCAGCAAACTAAAGGTATTTCGCAGATAGCTCACGACCTTTGCAACATCTGCGCAGGTGTTTTTAGGTTAATACCTAAATGTAAACGGCTGTAGTTATAGTAAGACAAATATTCCTTAAGCCGGTTATTAATTCCATATTCTCTTGGCATTTTCCCTTTAAAACACTCCTCTTGAAGAGTTCTTATGAACCTTTCCACATGAGCATTATCATTTGGTCTTCTGACTCTTGAATGTCTTAAACTAATACTTTTATTCTTAAGCTGGTATTTGAAAATGGTTTTAAACTCTGGCCCATTATCAGTT
>Ga0307378_10006628_pt1 | contig 15781 bp, 19 predicted proteins | sample UN1MG_FD_202238 | JGI IMG/M metagenome (GOLD analysis project Ga0307378, IMG submission 202238) | Soil microbial communities from Risofladan, Vaasa, Finland - UN-1 | ecosystem: Environmental > Terrestrial > Soil > Coastal area > Acid sulfate soil | place: Finland: Risofladan, Vaasa | collected... | reverse complement strand
TTCCATGGCCACCAGAAGTTTGCCAAGCGTGAGCGCCCATGGCGGGCTGACACGCTACCTCGAAGAAATCAGACAGTTTCCGATGCTGGAGCCGCAGCAGGAGTTCATGCTCGCCAAGAGTTGGCGAGAGCATGGCGACCGCGACGCCGCGCACCAGCTCGTCACCTCGCATTTGCGGCTCGTGGCGCGCATCGCCATGGGTTACCGCGGCTACGGCCTGCCGATCGGCGAAGTCATGTCCGAAGGCAATGTCGGGCTGATGCAAGCGGTGAAGCGCTTCGATCCCGACAAGGGCTTCCGGCTCGCGACCTATGCCATGTGGTGGATCCGGGCCGCGATCCAGGAATACATCCTGCGCTCGTGGAGCCTGGTGAAGATGGGCACCACCGCATCCCAGAAAAAGCTCTTCTTCAACCTGCGTAAGATCAAAGGCCAGCTCAAGGCCCTCGAAGAAGGCGATCTGCACCCCGACAATGTGAAGAAGATCGCGACAAGGCTCGGCGTGAGCGAGGACGACGTCGTCTCCATGAACCGGCGGCTCTCGGGCGACTCATCGCTCAACGCGCCCGTGCGCAACGACTCGGAGAGCGGCGAGTGGATGGATTGGCTCGCCGACGACGGCGCCGTCGACCAGGAAACGGCCCTCGCCGAATCCGAAGAGAAAGAGCAGCGCCACGACATGCTGCAAGATGCGCTCGAAACGCTGAACGAGCGCGAGCGCCGCGTATTCGAAGCACGCCGCCTCTCCGAGGATCCGCTGACGCTGGAGCAGCTTTCCACCGAGTTCGGCGTCTCCCGCGAGCGCATCCGCCAGATCGAGGTCCGCGCCTTCGAGAAAGTGCAGAAGGCCGTGCAGAAGGCCGCCAAGGCAGCCGAGCTCGAGCCGGAGCCCGCGGACTAGCAGCCCTTTCTCCGGTTCCTACATCTGGTAGGTTCGTCATTGCCGGGCATGACGGATGCACTGGAACGCAGGTCGGGGGAACCGGTGAAGCATCTCAAAGTCGAGGGCATCGAGATCGTCTATCTCGACGAGGGTAAGGGACCGTGCGCTATGCTCGGTCATTGCTCCAGCGCCTCTCACAAAGAATGGCTGCCGCTGATCGAGACGCTGAAGGAGGATTGGCGCGTGCTGGCGCCGGACTTCATCGGTTACGGACAATCCGATCCCTGGCCCATCGACAAACCTTTCAGCATCGAGGCCGACGTGAAGGTGCTGCTGGCGCTGGCCAAGAAAACCAGAAGCCCGCTTCATCTCGTCGGCCATTCCTATGGGGCGGCGCTCGCGCTCGAAGCCGCGCGAACGCTCGGCAAGCGGGTCAAGAGCCTCACCCTGGTCGAGCCCGTGTCCTTCCATCTTCTCAGGCTTGAGAACCGTCCCGAGTGGAAGGACGTCGAGACGCTGGGCATCTCGGTGCTCGACCCTGTCGCCAAGGGAGACGACCGCAAGGCAGCCGGCGCCTTCATGAGCTATTGGCTCGGCCGCTGGCGCTGGTGGTTGTCGCCGGAGCGCTTCAAGAACGCCATCGCTACCACCATTCCGAAAGTCGCGCTGGAGTTCTCCATCGCCATTGACGCGCAGACCTCGCTTGCGGATTACGCTGGGATCACCGCGCCGACCGTCCTGATCGTGGGCTCCAAGACGCCGCCGCCGACCCGCGCTGTCGTCGAGTTGCTCGGCAACGCGCTGCCGAACGCGACGGTGGAGACGCTGAAAGGCGCGGGCCATATGAGCCCGTTCACCCACCCCGCCGAACTCAACCGGATGATCCTCGCCCATCTCGCGGCGGTGCGCTGACAGGGGCGCCGTCCTCGTCGGGTAGCTCTTCAATGTCTCGCGCAAACAGCTCTTCCAGTTCCTTCGCCTGGGTTTGCGCGTTGGCGCGGACCTTCTCCAGATCCGTATAATACTGGTAGTCCTCGTAGAGCCGCTTCTCGTCCAAGCGCTTGAACGTCGCGGTCAACCGTTTCGCCTCGTTCGGCTTGAAGCCGAGCCCGCGCAGCAGCCGCGTCGTCAGTTCGATAGCCGCGAGGAACGTCTCGCGCTCGATGATGGTGACGCCAAGATCCATCAGCCTGTGAACATGTGTCCGGTCCCGTGCCCGCGCATAGATCGGCAAGTCCGGAAAGTGCTCGCGCACAATCTCCGCCACGCGCACGGAGTGATCGACATTGTCGATCGCCAAGACGAACGCCTTAGCCTTGTGCGCTCCGGCCGCCCGCAAGATGTCGAGCCGGCCGGCATCGCCATAGTAGATCTCCGCGCCGAAGCGCTTGACGAAGTCCACCTGAGCGACATTGCTGTCGAGTGCGGTAAACGGAATATGCCGCGCGCGCAGCACGCGGGCGACGATCTGACCGAAACGCCCGAAGCCTGCGATGATGACGTGGTGGTCTCCCTCAGGCGGCATTTCATAGTCCGGCGGCACCGGCTGTAGGGCGCGCGAAACCCGGTCGTCCACCAGCAAAAGAAGCGGCGTGGCCGCCATGGACAGAGTGACCGCGAGCGTCAGCAGGCTTGCCGTCTCGCGGTCGATCACGCCTTCGAACATGCCGACCGAGAACAGGACAAACGCGAATTCACCACCCTGACTGAGCACGATGCCTAAGCGCCGCGCCTGGGCGTTGCCCAACCCCCACCAGCGACCAAGCCCATAAAGGATGGAGCCCTTCACCAGCACCAGACCGGTGACGATGGCCAGAAGCACGCCGGGCTGTGCGACCAGCACTGAAAGATCGACGGACATGCCGACCGCGATGAAGAACACCGCGAGCAGCAGACCCTCGAACGGCGCGATGTCCGCTTCGATCTGGTGGCGATATTCGGAATCAGCCAGAAGAGCGCCGGCGATGAAAGAGCCGAGCGCCGCGGAGAGCCCGACCGCCTCCATGATCAGCGCCACGCCCACGACCGTGAGCAGCGCGCTTGCGGTCATGGCTTCGCGTACGCCCGTGGCGGCAACCAAGCGATAGAGCCGGCTCAACAGAAAGCGCCCGACCAAGATGACGCCGAGAATGGTGCCGATCGCGATTGCCGCGCTCGTGAGATCCATCTTCGGTTCTTCGCCACCGAGCGCGAATAACGGCACGAGCGCGATCAGCGGATTGGCCGCGAGGTCCTGGAACAGCAGCACGGAGAAGGCGAGCCGGCCGTGGCGCGTGGTGAGCTCGCCCTTCTCCTCGAGCACCTGAAGCGCGAACGCCGTCGACGACAGAGAGAGCGCAAGCCCGATGAACAGCGCCTGGGCGAAGGTGACCTGGAGGCCGAGCGCAATCCCCGCAAGCACGATGGCCGTAAGGACAAGCTGCGCCGTCCCCAGCACGAAGATCGACGAACGCATCGACCACAAACGAAGGGGACGCAGTTCGAGCCCGATCACGAACAGGAGCAGAACGACACCGAACTCGCCGAAATGCAGGACCTGGTCCGCGTCTTCGAAGGCGTAGTACCGCCCGAGCACATAAGGCCCAATGACGACACCGGCGGCGAGGTAGCCCAGCACGGCGCCGATGCGGAGAAACCGGCCAATAGGGGCTGCAATGGCGGCGGCGGCCAGAAACACCACCACCTGAATCAACGCCGTCGTCATGCTCGTCGAATATCCTCCTGCTTTTGGGTATCACGCGAATCGCGGGTCAGCCAGAACCAGTGTCGGCGCCGATTGCTTGTGACAGTCCCGGCCTCTAGGAGTAGGCGGCCATGACCATGACCGCAGAAAAGCCCGCCGCCCAGCCCAGCCCGAACGACACCCCCGCTCCCTCGTTTCGCCAAGCGCTTCCCGTCTGGGGCAAGATCGGGGTGATGTCCTTCGGCGGACCCGCCGGGCAAATCGCGCTGATGCATCGCATCCTGGTCGAGGAACGGCGCTGGATCGGCCAGGAGCGTTTTCTCCATGCGCTGAATTTCTGCATGCTGCTGCCCGGGCCCGAGGCCATGCAGCTTGCCACCTATGTCGGCTGGCGGCTCCACGGCACCCTTGGCGGGCTCGCCGCCGGACTGCTCTTCGTCTTGCCGGGCGCGGCCGTGGTGCTCGCCTTGAGCCTGGCCTATGCCTGGTTCGGCCAAGTGCCGCTGGTCGAGGCCGCTTTTGTCGGCATCAAGGCCGCCGTCCTCGTCATTGTCATCGAAGCCCTTCTCAAAGTCGCGCGGCGCACGCTGCGCCGGCCCCATGACTGGGCAATCGCCGCCGCGGCCTTCATCGCCATTTTCTTTCTGGACGCACCCTTTCCGCTGATCGTCGCCGGCGCGGGCCTGGCGGGCTACCTGCTCGCCTTTATCTATCCGCCAGACGTGCCGCCGCCACTTGAGACGCCGCCCGTATCCTTGGCCCGCACAGTCCGCACGGCGGGCCTGTGGCTCGCCATTTGGATCGTGCCGCTTGTTGCGGTGAGTGCGGCGTTCGCCGGCACGCCCGTCATCGCCGACATCTCGCTCTTTTTCTCCAAGCTCGCCGTCGTCACCTTTGGCGGCGCCTATGCGGTGCTCGCCTATATGGCGCAACAGGCTGTCGAGACCTATGGCTGGCTGAGCGCGGGCGAGATGCTCGATGGGCTGGGGCTTGCCGAAACCACGCCAGGACCGCTCATTCTCGTCACCGAGTTCGTCGGCTTTCTCGGCGGTTACCGCAATGGCGGCGCGCCTCAGCTCGCGTTCGGCCTGCTCGGCGCCGCCGTCACCCTGTGGGCGACCTTTGCGCCGTGCTTCCTATGGATTTTCGTGGGCGCGCCCTATGTGGAGCGGCTTGCGTCCAACGTGAAGCTCGCCGGCGCGCTGCGTGGCGTCACCGCATCGGTGGTCGGCGTAATCTTGAACTTGAGCCTGTGGTTCGCGCTGCATGTCATCTTCGGGCGCGTCGAGGCCGCATGGCACGGGCCCTTGCGTCTGTGGACGCCGGACCTGGCAAGCTTCGACTTGGAAGCCGCGCTCCTTGCCGTGCTTGCCGCGATCCTCCTGCTTGGCGTGCGCCTCGGCATTGTGACCACGCTTGCGATCACCGCAGGCGCCGCGCTCGGCATCCATCTCCTCGCCGGCGCATAAAAGAAAAGCGCGGACTTTCGCCCGCGCCTCTCAAAACCGAATGTGCCCGAAAAAGCTAGTTGCGGGGCACCCACAAATTCACGAACGGCGCACGGACCCAAGTGCCGCGCCGGGTCTTACGGACCGTGGTGAATGGTGCATCGACAGCCGTGTTGGCATCGTTGGTCCGCACCGAGGTGGTCGGCGCATCGACCTCGGTGTCGTAACCGTTGCTGCGCCACCAGCGGCCATTTCGCCAGCCGGCTTCTTGCACCGTCGCGGTCTCGGCCGAGGGCTTCGCGATCCCCGCAGGCCCGGCGGTTGCCGGGGCTGGCAGGAACAGTGCGGCGGCAAAGAACGCCGCGACGAAACCGGAAATAATCAAACGGGTCATCCTTTTCCTCCTTTTGGGGGTTCAGGGTCTTGACTGTGATCGCCTCTTGAAAGGTATGAAGCCAATGTGGCGGTAGCATGCGCCCCACGCAACCCCCAAACTACAGCCAGCCTTTGTGTTTGAAGTAAATATAGGGCAACACGGCAAAAAGGACCATCAACGCGAGCGCAAAGGGATAGCCGAACAGCCAATCGAGCTCCGGCATCGTGTGGAAATTCATGCCATAAATTGAGGCAATCAAGGTCGGCGGCAGGAACACCACCGCGGCCACCGAGAAAATCTTGATGATGTCGTTCTGCTGGATCTGGATCATGCCCAGCGTCGCATCGAGCAGGAAAATAATCTTACCCGACAGGAACGTGGCGTGGTCGGTCAGCGAGTTCACGTCACGCACGGCCGCCCGCACGCGTGCATAGACGGGCTTCCCCTCTTTGCGCTCGTTGGCGACAAACGCCAGGAACGCCAGCAGGCGCCCCAGTGAGTGACAGCTCTCCCGCGCCTTGGAGGCGATCTCCCCCTCGCGCCCGATCGATTGCAGCACCACGTCGAAGCGCCGCTGGCGCGCGGCAACGGCGCCCTTGTTCTCGAACACCGAGTGAGACAGCGACTCCACTTGCCCCTGAATGCGCTCGATGAAGTCGGCGAGGCGATCGACGATCGTATCCAGCAGCCCGATTAAGACGGCGGTGCCTGTGGCCAGATTCGGTTCCTGCCGGTTGCAGCGCGCGGCGAAGATAGCAAAGGCGCGAGGTTCCGCGTAGCGGACCGTCACCAGCCTTGCGCCGGTGAGAATGAAACTGACCGGCGTCGTCGTCGCCTGGGAGCCTTCCCCCTGAAACAGCAGCGTCGCCGTCATGAAGTAGGCGCCGGCTTCTTGATAGAGACGGCTCGAAGCCTCGATCTCCTGCTGTTCCTCGCGCGTGGGGACGTCGATCTTGAGCGATTTCTCGACGATCGCCTCCTCGTCCGGCGTGGGATTCAGCAGGTCGAGCCACACCGTCTCCTCGGTGATCCGGTGGAGGCCGGTCTGGGCCTTCAGCGCGCCCTCGCGAAATTCGTAAATGGTGAGCATCGTCCTCTCTTATATGGCCCCGCCTCCCCCATAAGAAGCCCCTCATAGACCGAGGAAAATGACCGGGGTGAGACAGCGTGGACCGCAGCCTACCGCGAAGGCGGCCGCTAGTTCTTCTGCACGATGCAGGCGCCGCCGTCTTTTCTGAGCGCGGCGCAAATCTCGCGTGCGTCCGTGCGGCTGTCCGCGCCGATCTGCACCATGTAGAGCGCCCGCCGTCCCCGGCTGAGATTGCGCTGCGGCAGCACGAACGGTTCGCGATCCGACAAAACGGACCCATGCGCCCGCTTGAGCCGCGCGAACTTCGACAGTGCCGTGCCCTTGGAGAACGCACTCGACACATGCGCGCCCCAGGGACGCCACGCCCCGCTCGCCGTCAACGGCTCGGTCTCGTACACCGCGCGCACCACGAGCGGCGCGAGTGTCCTGCAGGACTCTTGCACCCCATCGCCTTCCGTCTTGAGAGACTCAGGAAGGTCGGTGTCCGGTAGCTTCCATTCCTCGGCGGCACGGCCCGTCACGAACATGACGTAGCGGCGTGTCTCTCCGGGCAAGACCCGGTTGCCCGCGAGCCAACCGCGCACCCGCTCCTCGCCCGCGTTATAGGCGGCGGCGGCGAGCCCGAAATTTCCGAATTCTTTTCTGAGGTCCGACAGCAGGCTTGCCGAGTGGACAATCGCCGACTTTGGTTCGAACGGATTGTAGAGGCCGCGATCCGCCGCCGTACCGGGCATGAACTGGGCGATGCCTTGCGCCCCCTTGGGGCTGACGGCGTTTGGATTGAAGCGGCTCTCCCGCCAGATCAACCGCACGAAGGGCATTGGCGGAAGACCGCGCGCCTCGGCTTGTTGTTGCATCAGCGGACAGACGATCTCGACTAAGGGCTTCGGCCCGGCCGCCGCCAACCCTGCGGCCTTGATGCCGGCCGCGACACCGGTGATCGCGCCCGCGTCCGCGCCGCGCGCCGCGTTGGCCACGGTCCCCGCGGCGAGCACGGCCGCCACGAACAGTGTTGGTAGGCGCAGCGCCCGGCGCATGGCGTCAGGTCTTCTGAACGATACAGGCGCCGCCCGCCGCGTTCAGCTTGTTGCAGAGCTGGTCGGCGGCGTCACGCTTGTCGAGCACGACGCGGGCGGAGTAGCGCAAGTCGGTGCCCATGCTGAGATCGCAGACCGCGACCACGGTCGCGCTATAGTCACCGAGAATGTCGGAATAGTCCTTCTTGGCTTGCGAGAAGGCGTCGAGCGCGTCTTGCTTGCTGAAGGACGACGCGATCTCGACACTCCAGCCCGTGGCGGACGGCACGAGGTCTTCGGGCGGCTTCTGACCCTTGAGGCAGGGCGCGAGCGGATTTCCGGTCTCCACCGGCTCGGCCAGGGCCGGGCTCGCGGCGAACACCGCGCAGAAAGCTGCCAAGCATAGTGTCCTCATGATCGAGTCCTCGCGGCAGATTCGCCTGACCTCAGCATACCTCAACCCGGCCAAACGCGGAGCGCCATGTCGGCAACGCGTTCGAGCTCCTTGCGGCTCGCCCCGGCTGCCGCCTGGATCGCCATGCCTTGCGTGACCGTGGAGAAATAGCGCGCCAGCGCGGCCGGGTCGGCGTCCTCGGGAAGCTCGCCTTCGTCCTTCGCCTGCTTGAAACGATCCCGGAGCGCTTTCTGCGTCGCCGCGCGCCTGGCATTAAGCTCGTCACGGATACATTGCGCGTGCTCCCCCGCCCCGGCAATGCCTTGGACGAGAAGGCAGCCGGCGGGCTTGGATTTGTCGGTCAGGGACCTGGCCGTGCCGTGCAAGATGGCGGCGATCCCCTCCCGGGCGGTCCCCGCCGCAAGCGCCTCGTGGATGAAAGCGCCGTTCGTGGTGGCATAGCGGTCGAGCGCCCGGCAAAACAGCGCCTCCTTGTTGCCAAAGGCGGCATAAAGGCTCGGCGGGTTGATCCCCATGGCCTCGGTCAGGTCGCAGATGCTCGCGCCCTCGTAGCCCTTACGCCAGAACACCCCCAGCGCGCGGTCAAGCGCCTGATCCACATCGAAAGTTCTGGGGCGGCCAATGGCCACGGGGCACTCTCCAAGCTGTTTTCCGATGCCTATCACCTCCCATCTCTGTAGTGTTCGCTATATAATCCTCTTGACGCCTTGGGTCCAGGCGCACATATGTAGCGTCCGTTACATAATACCGAATGGAGAGTGGACCCATGTCTAAGAAACTCACAGGAAAAGTCGCCCTGGTGACAGGCGGCTCACGCGGCATCGGAGCCGCAATCGCCCGGGCGCTGGCCGACGACGGCGCCGATGTCGCCGTCAGCTACGCGTCCTCGGAGGACAAGGCCAAGGCCGTGGTCGAGGATCTCCTCGCCAAGGGCGTTCGCGCCCATGCCTTCAAAGCCGATCAAGCCGACGCCGACGAAGTGAGCGGCCTCGTCAACGCGGTCGTGCAGCGCTTCGGCCGCCTGGACATCCTCGTGAACAATGCCGGCGTGTTCGCGCTGGGCCAGGTGCACGATCGCGCCAACAATCTTCCCGAGCTCAACCGGATGTTCGCCGTCAACGTGGGCGGCGTCGCCACGGCCGTCCGTACGGCGGCACCACTGATGGGTGAGGGCGGGCGCATCATCTCGATTGGCTCGGTCGTGGGCGAAAGTACCCCGTTCGCGGGCGCTGCCGACTACAGCGCAACGAAGGCCGCGCTCCTCGGTTACACCCGCGGTTGGGCGCGCGATCTCGGTCCCAAGGGGATCACCGTCAACACGGTGCAGCCCGGCCCGATCGACACGGACATGAACCCCGACGGCAATGGCGAGTTCTCAGACACGCAAAAGGGACTGACTGCGCTGGGCCGCTACGGCACCGCCGACGAAGTCGCTGCGGCCGTAGCCTTCCTCGCAGGTCCGAACGCCGGCTACATCACCGGGACGACGTTGACCGTCGACGGCGGCTTCAACGCCTGAGCCTAATGCAAAGAGTAGGAGGTGCAGAATGATCGAGATTAGACCCTTCGACACGCTCGGCGGCGCCGATCACGGTTGGCTCAAGGCCAAGCATCATTTCTCCTTCGCGCGCTATTTCGACCCGAAGCGCGTGAACCACGGCGCCTTGCGCGTCTGGAACGATGACGAGATCGCGCCGAACACCGGCTTCCCGTCCCATCCGCACGCCGAGATGGAAATCATCACCTATGTGCGCAAGGGCGCGATCACCCATGAGGACAGCCTGGGCAACAAAGGCCGCACCGAAGCGGGCGACGTCCAGGTGATGAGTGCCGGAAGTGGCGTTCGTCACGCGGAGTACAACCGCGAGGACGAGCCGACCACGCTGTTTCAGATCTGGATCGAGCCCGGCGTGCAGGGTGGCAATCCGACCTGGGGCGCAAAGCCCTTTCCCCGGGATGAGCGCTCCGGCCAGTTCGTGGCGTTGGCCTCCGGATTTACCGGTGACACCGACGCCCTGCCGATCCGTGCCGACGCGCGTGTGCTCGGCGCCACGCTGAAGGCGGGCGAGACGGCCGAATATCGCCTCGGCACGGCGCGGCACGCTTATCTCGTGCCGGCTGCGGGAAAAATCGAGGTGAACGGCGTAGCGGTGAATGCCCGCGACGGCGTCGCGATCGAGAACGAGACCGCGCTGACGGTCAAAGCCCTCGAGGACGCGGAGATCGTTTTGGTCGACGCGCCCTAACCTGCGAGACGGGGCGGCACCTTTCGAGGTTGTCGCCCCGCCCCCAAACTTTAGATCGAGATCAACACCACGCCGACGACCGCGGCGATCAGCCCGAGCACACGGTGCCAAGGCATGGCCTCGCCAAGCACCACCACACCGAGCAGCGCGCCGCCGACAATGAACATGCCGTAGACCGGCACCACGATATTGGCCGGCCCCAGCGCCAGCGCGTGGAACAGGGAGCTGACCGCGACGGTCAAAGCAATGCCGCCGGCAACGGCCCAAAGCAGCGGCGGCGTCTCCATTTCGAACAGCATCGCCTTGAGCTCGCCCCGCCAAGCGACCACGGCGATGGCGAAGATCGCCACGATCGTCGTCGAGACCGCCAGCACTTGATAGGTGGTGACGTTGCCGCTGCGCTCCGCGAGCTTCACGAACAGCGTCATGAGCGAGTAGCCAGCCATGCCGAGCAAGGCCCAAAGCACATAGGATTGAATCACCGCGCCCTCCCGTGTCTCTGCCCCGAAACATTCAGGTGTCAGAGACCGCGATCGCCGCGACGTGTCAACTCGCTGGCCTTGCGGAACTCGCGCGCCTAGTCGTCCTCGACAGCGGTTTGCGGGCGATCGGTGCCGGGATCGAGCTCCTCGTGCCATTTGCCGTCGGCCGTCTCATACTGAATGCCGACGGTCTCGCCCGGCACTTTCTGCTCACCCGCGGCGCGCTTGGCCGCTTCGAGCGCGGCCTCGTGGGTGGGGAAGGTCTCCGAGATGGTGCCCCGCGCCTGGTAGGCCCAGCCGTTCTCATGTTTGATGATCTTGTAGACGACTTTCGACATAGGCTTCTCCTCGCGCTCATTGGTCTCGCACAACAGCCTCTTACGATGAATGGTTCCCGGGAGCACGGCAAGGAACGCAAGCATGTCCCTTCAAGTCATCGGTACGGGCTTCGGGCGCACCGGCACCCTGTCTCTCAAGCTGGCCCTGGAGCAGCTTGGGTTTGGCCCTTGCTACCACATGATCGAGACGCGCGCGCATCCCGCCCATGACGCGCTGTGGCTGGCGTTGGCGCGCGGCGAAACCGACGACTGGCGCGCGATCCTGAAAGACTATTCCGCCACCGTCGACTGGCCGGGCGTCTTCATCTGGCGGGAGCTGGTCGGAGCCAACCCGGACGCCAAGGTGATCCTCAGCGTCCGCGATCCCGAGCGCTGGTACGACAGCGCCTCCAACACCATCTTCGCCCGTATGCGCGACTTCGCCGCCGCTCTTGAGCCCGGGGCGGAGGATCTCGATCCGGTGTGGCAGGCGCATATGCGGATGGTCAACGCCGTGGTGATGGACAAGGCCTTCGGCGGCGATTTCAGCCGCGCGCACGCCATCGAAGTCTTCAAGGCCCACAACGCCGAGGTGCGCCGCACCGTCCCGCCCGAAAGACTTCTGGTCTATGAGCCGGGCGAAGGCTGGGAGAGGCTCTGCGCCTTCTTGGGCGTAGCCGTGCCGGATAGCCCCTACCCCAAGGTCAACAGCACCGCGGATTTCGCCGCGCGCTTTCCGCAACACTCTTAGGCGCGCGGGGGCGCGGCGGAATGGCCTCAGTGCGCCAATCCGGATTTCTTCATGCACACGACATGGGCCGGTGGATAGGAACGCTCCAGCTCAATTGGCGTGAAGGGTTCGTTGTCCTCGACGATCTCCTGCATGCATGCGCAATACGCCCGCGCCATAGCGGGCTCGTGCTGCTCAATGGCGCGGGCGGCGATGCACTTATCGATCCAGGCGAGATCGGCGGCGCTCAACGCGGCGGCCGATACCCCATGGCAGGCGCCGATCAGCGCACAGATAGCCGCCAAGAGTCCTCTACAGTTCATGACGCTTCACCATGTTGGCGCGCACCTAGCCGGGGACGGGGATGAACCGCTTTCCCTGGGGCGAAAGGAGCCAGAGGACGAGCGCCGCGAAGAGCAACGCCGGAACGTCGCCGACGAGATGACCATGCTCCCGGCCGTCGGAAAGCGCCTGCAGCCCCATGATCGCCGCATGCACGACGCTCGACCAGATCGTGAAAGCGATCAGGCTGCGGTTCGCGGCTGGGTCCTTCGCCGCGGCGATCAGGTAGAGGCCAAGCACCGCATAGATGCCACAGATCATCTGCAGATAATACGCGCCCTCCCCGCCATGCCAGATCCAGCCCGCCGGCCAGATAAGACCCAGCGGGTAAACCAGCAAGAAGATGGCGCCGAACGCGACCAGCGCGATCTTCAAATATTTCTCTTTCGTCTCTTCGTTCATGGCTCCCCTTTGGAGACGTGCCCCTTTCGACACGTGCATCTTAAGCGATTTCAGGCTCAGGGATAAGTTTGCCCGGGGCTGCGTCCTGGTGAATAGTGGCGGCGCCAGCCGCAGCGGAGAAAGCCAATGCCGGGTCGTTCCACATCGTATCGCGTCTATCACACAGCCATCGCCGCCCTGTGCGCCCTCGGTCTCGCCTCAGCCTTGGCTGCCGGACCAACGCTCGCCGAGGACACCAAGCTCCTGAAGACCCCGGTGTCTCCGGTGCCGCCGCTTTTCGATTCTGCCGCCATCGACAAGGCCACCGCCGCGCTGGACGGCATCGTCGAGACGGCGATGAAGCGGACCGGCCTGCCCGGCCTCGCGGTCGGCGTCGTCTACAAGGACAAGGTGATCTACGCCGAAGGCTTCGGCGTGCGCGAGATTGGCAAGCCCGGCAAGATCGATCCCGACACCGTGTTCCTGCTGGCCTCGGTGTCGAAGCCCATTGCTTCCACCATTGTCGCCAAGCTTGTGGGCGAAGGCGTGGTCGACTGGCACGGCACGGCGAAGAGCTACAATCCCGCGTTCGCGCTGAGCGACCCGTACGTCACCGAGAACGCCACCATCGCCGATCTCATGTCCCATCGCAGCGGCTTGCGCACCGGCTCCGGCGATCTTCTCGAAGACCTCGGCTTCGACCGCGACTACATCCTGTCGCATATCGATCAGCAACCGCTCGACCCATTCCGCGTGACCTATCACTACAGCAATATCGGCTACACGGCCGGCGCCATCGCCGCTGCGACAGAAGCCGGCAAGAGCTGGGAAGATTTGGCCGACGAGGTGCTGTTCAAGCCCGCCGGCATGGCGAGCGCGAGCTACCGCCACGCCGACTATATTAGCCACAAGGACCGCGCCCACATCCATGCGCGCCTTGCGGACGGAACCTGGGCGGCAAGATTCGACCGCAACGCGGACGCCGAGGCGCCGGCCGGCGGCGCCAACGCCTCCCTCAACGACATGCTGCGCTTTATGCGACTTCAGCTCGGCGGCGGCACGCTCGACGGCAAGGAGATCGTCAAGGCGGATGCGCTGGCGCCGCCCCATGAACCGCAAATGATCCCCGGCCCGCCGCGCTCGCCCGCCGCCCGGGCCGGCTTTTACGGCTTTGGCTGGAACGTCTCCTATGACGACGAAGGCCGCGCGCGCATCGGCCATTCCGGCGCCTTTGAGCTCGGCACCGCCACCAACGTCACGTTCATGCCCGGCGAGGACCTCGGCATCGTCGTGCTGACCAATGGCATGCCGATCGGCGTGGCGGAGGCTGTCGGCGCGGCTTTTCTCGACGTGGCGCAGAACGGCAAGCAGACCGTCGACTGGGTCGGCTTTCTCGGCGGCCTCTTCGATCAAATGCGCGCGGCCGAGGCGCCCGAGATCGACTACGCAGATGTGCCTGCGAGCCCAAAGCCCGCGCAAGACCTCGCCGCCTATACGGGCGCTTACGGCAATTCCTATCACGGGCCGCTCACCGTCAGCGCCGATGACCGCAAGCTGTCGATGTCCATGGGACCGCAAGGCGCGCCCGTCGCCTTCGCGCTCAGCCATTTCGATGGCGACACCTTTAGCTTCGAGACCATCGGCGAAAACGCCAACGGCCTTGCCGGTGCGATCTTCACCGTGGGATCGAACGGCAAGGCGGAGAAAGTCGTGCTCGACTATTATGACCGCACGGGGCTCGGCACCTTCGTGCGCGAATGATCGCCAAGATGGAGGGGCCCGGGTTCCGGACCAATAAGGACAATTCCTTGCCCACGGTCTTGGAGTCCGGCATCCTGCCGAGTAAGGTCCGTTGAACCGGATCGGACTAGGAGAGAGGAAATCCCATGAAGCGACTGAGTTTAGTATTGAGTTGCGCCGCCGCCATCCTCGTGGCCGGGGCAACGACTGCCTCTGTTCACGCACAATCGGCCTCCGGCCGGGCTTTGTTGATCTACAAGGAAGGCGTGACGCTGGAACAAGAAAACATGGACCGCGCGGCCTGTAACGAATGGGCGATTCAGCAGAGCGGCTTCGATCCGTCGGCCATTTACACAGCGCAAGTCGCCGGCATACGCACCAGGACGATCATCGAGGTCGCTTCGAAGCTGGACACCGCGTCCGGCGGTACGGATCCGCGTTGGGGCTCTGGCGCCTTCGGGGGTGCGAGCACGTCTGCCGACAGGCGCCGCATGAACGAGCTGTATGCAAGTTACCTCCGGGCCGGGGCGCTTTGCCTTGAAGGCCGCGGTTACGCCGTTGCTAATTAGGAGCCAGACCATGCGATCGATGATTTCTAAAGCGGGCCTTGGGCTCCTCTGTGTGCTCGCCACGCCGGCGACCGTTCTCGCGGCTGAAGGCACATTTATGTGCGCCTTCACCGATATCTTCGAGTGCGTCGACGTAGCGGGCTGCAAGCGCGTCCCCAACGACTACGTCAATCTTCCACCCGTGCTCAAACTCGACTTCGACAAAAAAGTCATGACCTCGGACGATCTCGAGAAAGACCCTACTGAGATCGATATCAAAGACATGGTGGAGACCGGTGACATTGTTCTGTTGCACGGCATCGGCCGGAACGATATTTCACCTCGGGCTTTCAGCGCGGCCATCTCCACGAAGACCGGCAAGTTTCACGCGGGCATAACGACCGGAGACGCGACGCTCGCCCTGGTCGGCGACTGCGTGGACGGTCTCTAAGGAACGCTGAAGCCGCAAAGCACATTGGACGTGGGAATATGGGACAGCGCGGGGGGCCGATAAGACGCCCCTCGCGCCTAGCCCGTCGCAGCGCCACATCCTACTGGCCGTTTTCGTAGCACTTCTTCTTGAAGAACCCGCGGTTCATGTAGCGCGGGTTGTACATAAAGGGCGGGGCCGTGAGGATGCAGTTCTTCTTGGACTGAGTGCCCTTGGCCTTTTTGGCGCTCTGCTTCTTCACGACAGTGCCGTCGCCGGACTGGTATTTCTTCGCGAGCGCCGGACCGGCGCCGGCCACCAGCACCGCCGCGATCAAAACGCGCGCCAAGGTCTTGCTGTAGGTCATCTCCGCACCTCCGTATCCCGTGTCGGCAAATCATCAGCACCAAGGATAAAGGTGGGGTTACCCGGCATCCCGGACAAGGCGCTTTCCGAGGCGGCGCGGGATCGGCCGGGGTTGCTCATTCTCCTCCGCATCCCAAATAGGCCGAAGCCCGGTAGCGCAGGCCAAAAAGCCAAGACGCCTCATGAGCGCGCCTGCCCCGCCACATACACCTCCCCGCCCATCGCGCGGAATTTCTCGCTCATCTCGTCCATGCCCTTCTGGCGCTCGGCATCGCTGAGCGCAGCGCC
>Ga0307378_10006627_pt1 | contig 15781 bp, 17 predicted proteins | sample UN1MG_FD_202238 | JGI IMG/M metagenome (GOLD analysis project Ga0307378, IMG submission 202238) | Soil microbial communities from Risofladan, Vaasa, Finland - UN-1 | ecosystem: Environmental > Terrestrial > Soil > Coastal area > Acid sulfate soil | place: Finland: Risofladan, Vaasa | collected... | reverse complement strand
CCACCAGCAATTTTATTACGGATTCCGATGCTCCTTCTTTGTCGATGTGCCATGATGGCAGACTTTCAATGGGACCGGTATTTAAGAGCATTAAGACAGAATGCATTTCCCCTCCAGCGTTAAGGAGCGCTATCGATAACGCATTTTCCACCGGATGAATCGCAGGATAGAATTCTTTCAGGATATCGATTGCATTTTCTGTTTTTTTAGCCGGAAAAACGCCTATGGGTAATTTCACAGCATGACCGCTCATCAGCACGTCAGTGGGAGACAGTTTCCGGGTTAGATAGGGTAAGGTTCCCGGTTCAGCAATGGCAATATCTTTCCACCACCCGTTCTCTTTTAATATCTTCCCTATGACATAGGAACCCATCGAACCAGGGCAAAGTTGGATAACCTGTTTATCTTCAAGGTGAGGACCTAAGCGTTTTGCAATGTCTTCCTGGGAAAAGGCAGGGCTGGGTGAAAATATGACATCCGCTCCCTTTACAGCTTCGGCCAGATCTTCGGTAACTAGATCAATTTTGGCCTCACCTATTCGGCCTAAACCTTGGAGCGTGATTGTTTTCGTCTCAAATAGTTTTTCAAATTCATGGGGAAAGGCTGTCCACATGCGAACACTGTGGCCAGCTAATGCCATGTCACCGGCAGTGGCGAATGCGCCATTTCCCCCTCCGAGTACTGCGATTTTTTTGGTAGAAATATGCGCCTCCATAATTTATTTAAGGTTTGTGCTATCTTTCTTGTTATTGGATTCCTGATCGTTTCTAAAGCCAGCACCGATTAATTTTTATAAAAAATCCGTCCAATATCCAAAGACCTTCATATAAGAGTTTTTCTATCTCCTGTACCTTCATGCCGGCTAATCCCAAAGATTCAAGGGTTCTTCCTGTTTGCATAAAATCCTCGCCAACAATGGTGCCGATCAGTTTCAGCAGAGAATCAGCAATCGGTGTTGCTATATTGCATAACTCACCGATTGAGCATAGCAAGGCAAGGTTGCATTTCACATCTTCGGTAACGTAGCGATAGCTGAAATTCAGTGGCTCGCGCCAGCTTTTACTGTCCACGAGATCATCGTGCGCCTTTGTGCCGTACATCCATTCTTCTTCACTGTTCTGATCATAGTGATCCGAGAAAGGATAGTGGTGGCTGGAGTATCCCAAAGCCTTACGCAGGGTGATACGTTCCTGATCATGAGACAGGATAAATTTTTTTACGGATTTTGTTGTTCCCTCATTGTGGATGTCCCATGCTTCAAAATGCTCAATCGGACCTGTATTGAGTAACATAAGGACGGAATGGATGATCGGGCCTAGATTCAGAAGTGCTATGGATAAAGCGTTTTCAACCGAATGGGCGGCTGGATAAAGCTCCTTTAAGATCGTAATGGCATGTTCTGTTTTCTTTGCAGGAAACACCCCTACAGGCAATCTGACGGCGCGGCCGCTGGCAAGCACTTCGTCGTGGGCGACTTTTCTTGTCAAATAGGGGAGAGTGCCCGGCTCTGCAATCGCAACGTCTCTTGATATCCCATTTTCCTTGAAAATCCTTGCAAATAGATAGGAACCCATTGATCCGGGAGATAAGAACAGTACCTGACCCTCTTCAATGTACCCTGCCAAAAGGGAGGCGATACTCTTCTGGGAGAAAGCAGGGCTGGACGCAAAGATCACGTCTGCACTCCTTATCGCTTCACCCAAATCCTTTGTTACCTGGGGAATTCTCGCATTTCCCTGGCGGCCCAAACCTTTTAATTTGACTGTTTTAGTCTCATAGATATCTTCATATTCTTCAGGGAATGCGGTCCACATGCGGACATTGAAACCGGCAAGGACCATATCTCCAGCAATTGTAATGGCCCCATTTGCGCCCCCTATGACGGCAACTTCTTTTAGAGACATGGTTTGATACTCTAAACAGATCTTGAAATGATTATTCAACCGCTCTTTACGCAACGTCGAAAGGATTACATCTATATTTTGAACTGTTCTTTTAAGACAATTAAGCGCTATCTTCTTTAGAAAAAGCGTGAAGCAATATATATTTTTGGGATTGCTCCAAATGCTCAAGGATAGCGGTTTCGGCTGCTGCAAGATTGCCCTCTGCAAACGCTTTTATGATCCGTTGATGACCTTCAAATGCGATTCTCACCGTTTCTTCTTGGTGAAGGCTTTTGATACGATAGCGAACCATATCGGCCCGGAGCGCCTGTATCATGTTCTGCAGTCTGCTGTTCCCGCTAGCTTTTGCCAGGAGTTCATGAAATTCAGCATCTAGATCAAAAAAAGACTTCCAATCCTCCTCTTTAGTCTTTGCCTCTGAACGGGCAAGATTGTCCTTCAATTCATCAAGTATTTTGGGATTGATCCTCTGAATGGCAAATTGGACGGCCAGCAGTTCGAGGGCTTTACGTATTTCACAAGTATCTTCAAACTCCTGAAGCTCAATTTCCCGCACCCTATAACCCACCCTTGGGAGAATCTCAAGAAGCCCTTCCTTTTCCATAAAATGCAGTGCTTCGCGAACGGGGGTGTGCGTGATATGCCGATTTGTTCTGCCACCCGAAATTCCACTATAATACTTTCGGAAGAAATCTGACCACTGCAAATCCGCTGTTTCAAGTGTTCGTAAACCCTTTCTCTGATTGAAACAACAGGTTGGATTTTAAGATTTATGTCTGAAATTTCCATATGTTATGTTTCCTCTTATTTTCCTTGATTTATTCCTTGATTTATTCCTTGACACGGGGTACTGTACCCTATAGACAGAACCATTAATTATATAAAATTGAATTGTCAATAAGAAATATTTCGGCTTAGGAAAATTCCTGAGCGAATTTTTAATGCTATAGCGCCATTTTTGCTAGTATCAGGGTCAAGCACAGGCTGTGGTAGTGTCTAAATAGGGATGAGATTTTTAGTGACCGGATCACGATTAATCGAATTTGAAATGCTATTGTTATTTTTTTGAATATGTGGCTTTAATAATCTAATGCACCTGGCCGGGGCATGACCGGAGATTGATACTTTCTCCTCCGGTACACTAACTGAGATTGAAGAAGAGCTGCTTCGAAGAATTTCAAAGCGACCACCGTCTGCAGTGTTCAATAGGATCTGCACTCTGGTCGTGGATAACAACCACAATCATTTTCATTTATTGCGTTAGGAGGGAATAATCGCGCAAAAGAAAAAACTTAACCTCCCCTTCACTGGCATTACGTCGTTTTGCAAGCTGCCGGTTTGCAATGACTGGGACAAATTGGATGCCGATGTGGCAATCCTTGGTGTGCCTTTTGAGAGTACTCAAGCGTTACCCGGTGCAAAAATGGGACCTCGTGGCATACGTAATGGATCGAGCATATATGGTCTTTCAGATCTCGGTTATTATGACCATGAGTTTGACGAATACTTCTTGGAAGATGTGCGCATTGTCGACTGTGGAGATGTGGATATGATCCACATGGATACTCAGCAGTGCCTTCAAAATGCTTATGAAGATGCGTTAGAACTTATTTCAAAGAATGTCCTATTAGTCGTAATGGGTGGTGATCATGCCGTTTCTATTCCCATTGTGCGGGCATTTAAGGACAAAGGCCCTATGCATGTAGTCCAATTTGATGCCCATTTGGATTTCGTAGACGAGAGATTCGGAGTGCGAGAAGGCCACGGCAATCCTGTCCGGCGTATCTCGGAGATGGAGCATGTCTCAGGTATAACTCAGATTGGCATCCGTGGCCCTGGAAGCAGTGGACGGGAAGATTTTGATGCTGCCCGGGCCTATGGATCTACAATTATCGGACCAAGGCAGTTCCGACGAGTAGGCGTTGAAAGAGTCGTAGAAATGTTACCTGATAACTCCAAATTTTACGTGACGATTGACGTTGATGTGTTAGATCCCGCTCTTGCACCTGCTGCTGGAACTCCTTCACCCGGTGGATTGGATTATTTTGAATTGACAGACACCCTTAAGGGAATTGCGATGAAAGGAGACGTGGTTGGTTTTGATTTTTGTGAAGTGGCGCCTGTGTATGATACGCCGAACGCGATAACCTGTCAATTGGCGGCACGGATCATCCTAGATTTTATCGGTGCCATCTTCAGCGAAAGACAGAAAAAGGTATCGCCGTAATTTATGAAGTCCGTAGGCTCATTCCTACATTGGCAATAATCTTACTAAAAAGGAGGGAGAAGGAAATGGTTAGAAAAGTAAAAATTTTAACAGTCTGTTTGCTGACACTCGGCTTTTTTGTAACTATGCTAACTGTCTCAGCGACATTTGCAGCGGACACATTCAAAGTAGCGATCGTATTGCCGGGCAGCATCAATGATGAATCCAACAACCAGGCCGGCTATGAAGGTTTAAAGGTAATTGAAAAAGAGCTGGGGGCAGAAGTTGCCTATAGTGAGAAGGTTGCCCAACCGGATCAGGAGGTTTACTTGCTCGATTACGCGCGACGAGGCTATGACCTGGTGATCGGTCATGGTGGTGAATTTGACGATGCGACAGCGAAGGCAGCTAAGAAATTTCCCAACGTAAAATTCTTTGTGACAAACGGAGCGGCCAAGGGGCCGAATATAGCACACGGCACTGTTAACATCCCTCATTATGCTTACATCTGCGGTATTGTTGCCGCGAAGATGACAAAAACAAATAAGATTGCCCTTGTGTCGGGGAACGAAATTCCACCCGTGCTTCCTCTTATTAAAGTCCTTAAGAAAGCTCTGGCAGACTATAACCCGAAGGCAGAACTTGGCGTTATCTATACCGGAAGTTGGGACGATGTAGCCAAGGCAAAGGAAGCCACCTATGCTCAAGTTGCCAAGGGTGTTGACGTAATTTTCCCGGCTCTTGATCTGGCCACACTGGGAGTCATCGAGGCTGCAAGAGAAAAAAATGTCTACACCTTTGGATTTGTTAAGGACTTGCTTGATGTTGCTCCGAACAATGTCTTGTGCAGTGCCATTATGAATTATTCAGCAGTTTTATTGCATGTGGCTAAGCTCGTGAAAGAGGGTAAATTTGTGGGCGGCACGGCGTATTACCTTGGCCTTGAAACTCCGGGTGTCACCGGAACCGGCCGGTTCAGTAAAGTTGTCCCCCAAGAAGTAAAAGCTGAGGTCAGTAAAGCGATTCAGGATATTGTTGCCGGAAAAATTCAGTTCGATTAATACATCTTTCAACCGTGGGCCGACTTTGTCTGATAAAGCGAGACCTTTGCACAATCTGCCAAAAATTGTCAAAAAGATCTTATCGTGGGGGCAAAAACAACCCCTCATGTTTTTGATACCACATGACGTAGATTAACATTAAAAGGCTACCAAAAATGTAAAATAACTACTTGGAATTACTTGACAATCAAGCAATTTTATGCCATATTTTTCCTCAAAAAATAGATAAAACAAAGGAGGAAAATATGGGATATAAGAAGGTAGATAAAACCGTCAGCTTTGCTGAATTGTCCCTTTTCAGTTCCGCACCGATTTTCGCGCTCACGATATGGGAAAGTTTCCGCAGTCTTCCTGCTGCCAAAGACAAGCAATAAGTCCATAGAATTCAAGGCATTACTTTGATTTAAAGGATGGAAAAGCCCCCGAGATCTTATGATTTGTGACGGTTAAATATGCGTTTACTACAACATTAAATTCATTGCAAGCATAGCTCGCCAACCCAAAGGATCGGCTTTGAAAGCTGAAATACCATTTAAAAGCAATAGAATGCGAAGCATAGCGTCCCGTCAAAGCCTGACATTGTATCTGGCTTATATCTATTTTAAGTATTTCTATATTGAAATTATAACCGTCATATACTATAAGACTTGCATGCTCGATGAAAAGTTCTTCCTCCATCCCATGCACGACTGGCAGCGCCGTTATGAGGCTTTGCGTGCCTCCTTTGTGGAGCGGCTCCCTGCCAAAGTGGTCGCCGAGCGCTTCGGTTATTCTGGCCCCTACATTCATCTACTCAGGCACCTCTTTACCCACGAAAGACTCGACTTCTCCGAACCCGCACCGGAGGGCAAGACAAAGCGTCAGCGAATCAATGCCGGACTAAGGGCCAAGATCTGCACCTGGAGAGAACACCGCCTCTCGGCCGGCGAAATCACTCAGCTTCTGTCCGAAGAAGGGGTCGAGGTCTCTGTGCGCACCATAGAAAGAATCCTGGCCGAGGAGGGGTACCCCAAGCTGCCTCGCAGAACCCGGCTCAAGCTTGGTCTCACCGTCAAAGGCGCCCAGGTGCCTGCGGTGGCTCAAAAGATCTCCGCTGCCGATGTTCGAAAAGAACCGTTTGATTCCGAGGCCGCCGGGGTTTTCCTCTTCGCGCCGTTCATCGAGAGGCTCAATCTCGCCAAGGTGGTTCAGGAGGCCGCATTGCCTGGAACCAAGGTCATCCCCGCCCTGAGTTATTTCCTCTCCTTTCTCGCCCTCAAACTCCTTGGCGCCGAACGCTACGCACATATCTCGGAACATGCCTTTGACCCGGGATTAGGGCTTTTTGCCGGTCTCAACGTACTTCCCAAGTGCACGGCCATGTCCACCTATTCTTACGGCTTGGATGCCGTCCATCTCATGCGGTTGCAGCAAAGCTTCGTCAAACAAACAGCGCGTCTCAGGCTCTACGACACAGGCATCATCAATCTGGACTTTCATACCATCCCCCACTTTGGGGAGGAATCCGTGCTTCAGGAGCACTGGGCCGGGGCCAGGAACAAGCGGATGAAAGGGGCCCTTACCCTTTTTGCTCAGGATCCAACCTCTAAGCTGATTCTCTATACGGCGGCCGACATCCAACGGCAGGAGGCCGACGATCAGGTGTTGGGTTTTCTGAACTTCTGGAAGAAGGTCCGACGAGGCATCAAGCCCACCTTTGTTTTTGACTCCAAGTTCACCACCTATGCCAAGCTCTCCGAGCTCAATCAGCAGGGCATTCGGTTCATCACCCTCAGACGCCGGGGGAAGAACATGGTGGATGGCATCGATAAACTTGACTCCTGGAAGCGCATCCACATTCCCCATGGTAAAAGGAAATACCCCCATCCACTGGTCTACGAATCCTTCATCATTCTGCCTGACTACGACGGTGAATTGCGCCAGGTGATCGTTCGGGGCAACGGTCATGAAAAGCCCGCCTTCCTCATCTCCAATGACTTCACCACTCCCATAGAATTGTTGGTCGGGAACTACTCCCGAAGGTGGCGGGTGGAAAACGTTATCTCCGAGGCTGTCAAGTTCTTCAACCTCAATGCCCTTTCCTCTCCCATCCCGGTCAAGGTGCACTTTGACGTCATTATGACCATGATTGCTGATACGCTCTATAGCATGCTGGCTCAAAAGCTCCGGGGTTTTGAAAGCTGCAACGCATCGAAGCTCTACCGCCTCTTTGTCAAAGGGAAGGGAAAAGTAACTCTTGACGGTAAGAAAATTACCGTCACATACCCTCGAAGAGCCCACAATCCCATATTGCGATCCGCTCCATGGCACAGAGTCCCTCAATCCCTTTCATGGCTTGACGGGATCGGTCTGCAGCTTCGGTTTAAATGATCAATGCAACTCAAAATCTTATATGGATTTGACGGTTAAACGTGCGCGAAAATCAGTGTTCAATAGAAAATAACCGCAGTGTAAAGATGATGGGAAGGATACGTAAGGCGGTTAACTGGGAAAACATAGAGGCCCTTTTAAGAGAATGCTATCATGTTGGCCAAAGCCATGAAGGAGCAGATGCCTACTCCCCCTTGATGCTATTAAAGAGTGTGTTGCTCCAAAAATGGTATCATATCCCTTCAGATCCTGAACTTGAAAACCAGACTTGCCCTGTTGAATCAGAGGGGATAATGGACAAGAGCGTCACTACAAAAGCTCCATGGCAGTATTCTGTATGAGATAAGGCCGTGCTAAAGTTTATTCATCTGGGGTGAACGATAGGATATCCTTTAAAAAGTTTCTGGGCCTTTCCTTCGATAATCCCTCCCCTGATCATTTTGCCTTCTCTAGATTCAGAGGCAGGCTATCTAAGGAGGCCATGGTGAAATTAAAAAATGAGATCCTTCTCCAGTTTGCCCATAAGGGTCTTACCATCAATGAAGGGATAGCAATAGATGCACGATTGGTGAAATCAGCAAGTAGGCCAATGAGCAATGAAGACATAAAGAAACTCACAAACAAGAGAGGAACTCCTGAGGGTAAAGTAGACAAGAACGGTAAGCCTTTAGAGTTTTCAAGGGAAATAGAATCGGACTGGACAATCAAGAATGGCGAACCTCACTATGGTTTAAAAGAGCATGCCTCGGTAGAGGTAGATACCGGTTTTATCCTGGCTACCACTATCTCCCCTGCCTCTGTTCATGATTCAAACTACCTTCCCTATTGTACCGTAGCGAGCTGCCATACCCACAAAGGTATATGCCGATAAAGGCTATTATGGAAGACCAAACAGGAGCTTTTTATCTCTCAACGGGATTAATCATGGGATCATGCGGAAAGATACCACCACCGCCAAACTAACTGACTACGAGAGAGAAAGAAACAAAGCGTTAGCCAAAAAGCGCTCTATAGTTGAACAATACTTCGGCCTTAGTCATCTTCATGATGGGGCATATAGGGCCAGGTTTACTACGATTTTAAAGAACATCTGGGATACGACGTGCAGACAGATTGCCTTTAACCTCTCTAGAGGATCAAAACTGATCTTATCAACCTAATCAAAAAAGAGCTGTGATTAGAGCAGAGAAAAAGGACACAACACTTAACAAAGGCGTACGTTAAACAGAGAGGTTTGCTGGAGAGAAGAGAAAAACTCTCAATAAGATTGCTCACGGGGTGACAATTTTTGGTAGAAGTTGTTCAAAGAGGAGAAATTTAAGCATATTATGAGAAATTCAAAGGTCTCAAAGCGTGATGAAGTCGGCCTTGCCTAATGGGAGATCCGGGGAGGAGACTATCTTGCCGTTCTTGGAAATGAAAAATATTTCTAAACGGTTTGGCGCTGCGTTGGCCAATAATGAGATTTGTTTTGATGTGGAGCGTGGAGAAGTTCATGCCCTCCTGGGTGAAAATGGTGCTGGAAAAACCACCCTCATGAACATCCTGTATGGACTGTACACCCCTGATGAGGGAAACATCTATCTGGACGGAAAATTGGTAGAAATATCATCACCCAAAATGGCTACTGAGCTCCACATCGGTATGATACACCAGCATTTCATGCTTATCCCCCAGTTTTCAGTTGCCGAAAACATAGTTTTGGGTCTCCCCTCATCCCGGCCTCCTTTCCTAGACATCAAACAAGCCGAAGAAAATATTGATAAGATTTCCCGGGAATATGGGCTGCACATCGATCCAAAGGTATTAATCAGTCAGCTTCCCTTGGGGCTGCAACAGCGAGTTGAAATTCTGAAAGCGCTGTACCGCAAAACCGACCTTTTGATTCTCGATGAGCCTACGGCCGTCTTGACCCCCTTAGAAGTGGAAGCGTTTTTCAAAATAATGCGAAGGCTTACACAAACCGGACTGGCTGTTATATTTATCAGTCATAAGCTTAATGAGGTCGTCTCCATCAGTGACAGGATAACCGTCCTCAGAGGGGGCACGGTTATTGGTACGTTAAAAAATGAGGGAGTGAATCCAAATCAACTGGCAAACATGATGATCGGTAAAGAGATGACAATTGCCTCAAAGAAACCGCCTACAGGAAAAGGCAAGAGGCTGTTGGAAGTCAAAAATCTCTCGGCCCTTGGTGAACATGAAGGTAAAGAGGTTCTAAAAAATGTATCATTCAATACTCATGAGGGCGAGATTCTTGGCATCGCGGGGGTTGATGGCAACGGGCAGGGAGAATTAGCAGAGGTAATTGCAGGTCTAAGGCCTTCAAGTAACGGGAAAATCGTGGTTAATGGAGTGGACGTCACCCATCTTTCTCCCCGGGAACGTATTGAAATGAAATTGGGCTACATACCATCTGATCGCCAAAACGTTGGACTGATTATGGATCTTTCCGTAGGTGATAACTTCGTACTTAAGAATTTTCGTGATCCTCCATTTGCCAGTGGGCAATTTTTACTTCACGCTAAAAATATTAGTATCAATGCCGAGCGTTTGATCAAGAGCTTCGATATTAAAGTTAGCCATGGAAAAATTACTACCTCTTCACTTTCCGGTGGCAATCAACAGAAAGTTATTCTGGCAAGAGAGCTTTCTGCGGAACCCATGGTACTCATTGCTATGCAGCCAACCCGAGGATTAGACGTCGGCTCGGCCAATTATGTCAATCAGTGTATCCTCGAGCACAGGGAAAAAGGCGGGGCCACGATATTTATTTCAACGGAATTGGATGAAATTATATCCATTAGTGATAGAATCGCAATTATGTATGAAGGCGAAATCATGGGCATTCTGCCCGGAGGAAAAACCGCAGACTTGGAACTGATTGCGCTTATGATGGCGGGTGTGCGTTCGAAAGATTAGGGGATTCGTTGCAATGAATCTGACCTGGAGGCGAATAGTTTTGTCCCTGAGTCCTATCTGGGCAGTACTGACTTCCCTCTTGCTGGGGGCCGGGCTCATTATAGCCGCTGGGGCAAATCCCATAACCGCTTACTATGCCATATTTATGGGGGCGTTCTCTGACATTTGGGGCATTAATTCGACCTTGCTAAAAACAATCCCCCTCATGTTTGCAGGTGTGGCCGTAGCGCTGGCCTTTAAGGGGGGGTATTTCAATATCGGCATCGGAGGTCAAATTTTCCTGGGGGGCATTGGGGCTGCACTTGCCGGATTGTATTTAAAGGGCCTTCCCCCTGTTTTACATATCTTTCTCGCTTTTCTGGCGGGCTTTATCACTGGGGGCGTGTGGTCGCTTGTTCCAGGGTACCTCAAGGCAGCTCGGGGCGTCAACGAAATCATTACATGCATATTCATGCATTTTATAGCTTACTATTTCCTCGAATACATGGCGTCCGGTCCTTTAATGGAACTGGGGGCCCCTGCGCCAATGTCACCCGAAATTGCAAAATCAGCTCAGCTTCCCATAATTATTCCAAATACAGATGTACACCTCGGACTCATCTTTGCCATGGCGTTGGCAGTCATCTTACAGGTTGTATTTAAAAAAACCACCATTGGATATCAAATCACGGCGACCGGTCTCAATCCGACAGCTTGCCGTTACGCGGGTATGAACACTGTAAGAAACATTATTATCTTATCGTTCGTGAGCGGTGGGTTGGCCGGGATGGCGGGGGCATCCGAAATCATGGGCCTCAAGCACAGACTGTTTGGTTCCATGCCGTTTCTGTATGGGCTCGAGGCCATTGCGATCGTCTTTTTGGCCAAAACGAATCCCATCGGCGTCATGATTGGTTCTCTTTTTCTAGGTGCCCTCAGGAGTGGCGCTGAAATGATGCAACGGTCCATTGGCGTCCCAACCGATTTGGCTCGGGCAATTGAGGGTTTTGTGATCCTTTTTGTTGCCATAAGCATTGCCCTGCCACAGTGGCGTCCAGACTGGTTTAAGGAGCGTATCGATTCAGAAAAGATCAATTAAGAGATAGTTACACGTATGTGGGAAATAATTTCTAGCACATCATTTTTAGTTGATTTTGCAGTGGCGGTGATACGAATGACCACCCCTCTGATCTTTGCCGGTCTGGCCTGTGTAATTGCCGAACGTTGTGGTATTTTTAATATTGGTGCGGAAGGTATGATGCTCGCAGGAGCGTTTGTTGGGGCAGTTGGCGCGCACTTTACCGGCAGCGCCTGGATTGGAATTAGCTTTGCCTGTATTTTGGGAATTTTCCTGGGATTATTACTTGCGGGTTTAACGGTCACCTTAAGAGCAAATCAAATGGTATCCGGAGTAACGATCAATATTCTATCTCTGGGCTTAACCAGCTTTTTATTCAGAATCATTATGGGCTCCGCCACTACCCAAATACTCCCCGAATTGGAAACGTGGAGTGTTCCGTTTCTGGTTAAAATTCCGATCCTGGGTCCGATCCTCTTTAAACAGAGCCCCCTATCTTACATTTCTTACGCCATCGCAATCTTGCTGACCATCACCTTCTTTAAGATGACATGGGGATTGTCAATCCGGGCCGCCGGAGAACACCCCCGAGCCGTGGAAACGGCCGGCATTAATGTTTTTCTTGTTAAATACATATGCCTTGTATTCAGTGGAATTTTTGCCTCTCTTGGAGGCGCTTTCTTATCGGTCGGGATGGTCAGATATTTTACTGAAAACATGAGTGCCGGACGTGGATTCATTGGATTAACAATCGTTATAATGGGCAAATGGCATCCGATGGGGGCCGTATTGGCTGCATGCGTCTTTGGCGCGGTAGATGCGTTTCAACTAAGAATGCAGGCATTTGATTTGGGTATCCCCTATCATTTCTTGATTATGCTTCCCTATATCTGTGGCATGGTTGCCATTGCCGGAGTTGTTGGTCGTACACAGGAACCGGCCTGGCTGGGGAAACCGTACCAAAAAGAAGATTAAATTATCCAAAATATTGAAAAACTAACAAATTAAGCAAAAAGGGGGCAGCAAATGCAAGAAAAACGTGTTTGTATAGAAGAATTAACCTGGTACGAATATGCCGAGAGGATCAAAACTGATGTCATCCTCCTGCCAATTGGTTCAACGGAACAGCATGGTCCGCATCTCCCGCTAGGCACGGATGCGATGCAAATCATGCATTTTTCTAAACTCGCAGCAGAAAGAATTGGCGGACTCGTTGCGCCGGCACTGAGCTACGGTTATAAATCCCAACCGAAAAGCGGTGGGGGGCCTAACTTTCCTGGAACAACATGTCTTGGAGCTGAGGCGTTGATGTTCGTTGTTCGGGACCTCCTTAAAGAATTTATTCGTCACGGTGCTCGAAAAATAATAATTATGGACGGCCATTATGAGAATGCAATGTTTCTATCTGAAGCGATTGACATGGCCTTTGAAGAAACGGGTGTAACAGATGTCAAGATTCTTAAAAACTGTTTTATAGAATTCCTTAATGATGATGACATTGCAAAAATATTTCCAAAAGGGTTTCCCGGATGGGCTTTAGAACATGCGGCAATTTTGGAAACATCCCTCATGCTCTACTTCAGGCCTGACCTCGTTAGGTTGGATCGAATTGTGACCGACAAAGCAGAGAATCTGCCGCCTTATGACATCTACCCGGTTCCTAAAGACATTATACCGTCTACGGGAGTTCTGGCAGACCCCACTGGCGCTTCTTCAGAGGTAGGAGAATACATTGTGAAACGTTGTCTGGATGAATTTGAAAAGTGCATTACCAAAGAATTTGGTTAAAGTAAAAATCCCTACCCAAAGGGCAGGGCTTTAACTTAACCCCCCATAGGGGGGAATCGGCCCTGCCCCCTTAGGGGGCGGGCCTGATGAGTTGTGCCGCCTTTGGGTGTTTATAGCCCTAATTCCAACTGTTCGATATATCGTTCCTTTTGCTCTTGATACTTTACATATTTTTTAATCATCTCAGCATCAAGGCCTATGGTATCAACACAATAACCCTTTGCCCAGAAATGATTGCCCCAATAGGGCTTTTTCCGAAGATCTTTGAATCTCTTAAATAATCTGATCGAGCTCTGTCCCTTCAGCCGTCCCATGAAATCCGATACTGACAGTTTCGGAGGTATCATAACCACAAGGTGCGCATGATCTGGTTGCACATTAACTTCGTTTACTTCACAACCCGCATAACTGCATATGGATTGTATTGCCTCATGGACCCATTCCCGGATCGGACCGGTGAGTATCCGATACCGATATTTTGGTACCCACACGATATGATACTGGCAATGCCATATGGTATGTGATAGTTTTCTAAATCTGCTCACTGCTTTCTCCTTTCTTTCGCTGTTGCGGCTACAACTCGATAAGAAAGGAATAGCAGCGAGTGGGCTTTCAGCCAAGCCCATTCGGGACCGGCAGAGCCAATCCCTAAGTACCACGTCCAAAGGACTTGGGTTTCTGCATCGGACTAAAACGCCCCGATAATCTTGATGAAAACCGCAATGAACCCCAACGACTCAAGGAGGCAATGGAACTCAATCAGCCCCTGGCCATTGCCTATTACATGAAGGAAGACCTGCGGCAGCTGTGGTCTCAAAAAGACAAATCCTCAGCAGAAACCTTCTTGAATGACTGGATCAGCCAAGGTAAATCTTCAAAAATATCCATGCTCGTGAAATTTGCTCAGACCCTAGCTGCACATCGGACTGGCATCTTATCATATTACGCTTACCCTATATCCACTGGTCCATTAGAAGGGGCTAACAATAAGATCAAGACTATGAAACGCCAGGCCTATGGCTTCAGGGATATGGGGTTTTTTAAACTCAAAATCATGGCTATCCATGAAACAAAGTACGCTTTAGTCGGATGAACCAGTTTTTTCATCTCCTCTCAAACCGATTATATCTGCAAATTGAACACATAGATTTTCAAAGATAAGCTTCATCAGCTCTCTATCCCTACCAATACAAACACCAACAGTCTCAAGCTCAGGACTTTCAAAAACAGCGCCCATTACTAACCCTGCAAGGCGTACACCTGAACCAACTGGTATGAATTGATGATCGAAATGAATATTCATCATTTCAGCCTGTTTCAATGTCTCTTGCATAGCCATTAAGGGCCCAAGACATCCCATAGGGCTCACAACAGGAAAAACATAGGGATTTCGACCTCTTTGCTCCAAGCTATCACCTAACTTCTGCATGGCATTCAATCTTTCCTGAAAATCAAATATAGGGGGAATATAAGTTATCTTTGCCCCCAGCATATAGTCCAAAGTGAGATTGCCTTTCTCTACAGGGGGCCTTTCACCCATCAAGAGAAGATACGCAGCTAATCCACAATGTAATGCTGAGGCTGCAGCCACTCGCGCATGGTTGGACTGAATTGCGCCAATCGCAATGCAACAGTCCTTGTCATTCTGTAATGCATCGGCCATGAAAAATTCGAACTTTCGGACCTTATTCCCGCCCATTGCAAATCCAATAAGATCCTCACGCTTCTTAAAGATCCGGGGTCAGTACATCAGCGCACTCAATTTCTTAAGTTCAACAAGAGGCGTAGGAGTTTCTGCCAATGGCAAGCGAGCAAGATCGTTGAAAGACTCTACAAAACCTAATTCAGTCATAAAGAATACCTTTTTCTAACACTATTCAGCTACTTCAAGAGCGGTAATTGAAACAAGAGTTATTATTGACTTTGTAAGTAGTGGACAAAGTCGTATTTCAGATCATCGATGACCCAACCGATGCCATTCCAGCTCTACGGTCGGGGAGGATCGACATCCTGGGCGGAATCCCATGGATTGATGCGCCCGACATAACTAAGACCAACCCAGATATTCTACATAGGCTCAGCGTTGCAACGACTTCCCCTCCTATCGCGATTAAGGTGAATGCGTCCCCACCCGATGAAACTCAAGTGCGGCAAGCCTTGAACATGGCTATCGATCGGCAAGCTTACAATCCTCCTCCCGCTATCGGAGCAATAACCTCCACTTATGACTAGCGAGCATTGGATGGAGTATTTGCGGCTGTAGTCTGGCACCTGGTAGGCATAAGCAGCGAGAGAGCATTGCCAATGTGTCCGCTATAAGTCGCTGTTTTCCACAGGAGCCGTAGGTTTAGCTGAAATAGTCCTCAAGTTGTCCTTCCCTCACTGTATCCAGAGTGAAACAATGGAATCCACCTGCAAATAACCTGCGATGTCTATGTTGAACCATGATCGGTGTGAACCCATTTGATTCAAG
>Ga0307378_10006626_pt1 | contig 15782 bp, 11 predicted proteins | sample UN1MG_FD_202238 | JGI IMG/M metagenome (GOLD analysis project Ga0307378, IMG submission 202238) | Soil microbial communities from Risofladan, Vaasa, Finland - UN-1 | ecosystem: Environmental > Terrestrial > Soil > Coastal area > Acid sulfate soil | place: Finland: Risofladan, Vaasa | collected... | reverse complement strand
GTGCTGGAGCGCCTCTCCGGCGAGAGGATACGGTCCAATCTGGAGCTTGAGACCATTGAATTCAGCGGGATTGTGGCTGGCAGTGACCATCACCGCTCCGTCAGCGAGAGTGCTCTCTTGTGCAAAGGACAGAGCAGGCGTAGGAACAACGCCGGCATCAACGACATCACACCCCGTGGAAAGCAATCCCTTCGTCACCGCAGAGAAGAAGCGCTCTGAGGAGACTCGGACATCGCGCCCCACGACCACTTTGTTTCGACCTGTGGTACGCTGGATGTACGTGCCGAAGGCTTTCCCGATCGTCTCAATGGCCCCGGTGGTCAAGTCAGCATCTGCAACTCCGCGGATATCGTATTCCCGGAACACTGCCCGGCTTGCCGAGAGCTTGGCTTGGAATGCGTAGTCCCTGAGAATCCCGGACACGGCCGCCGCCAGCTTCAGGGGGTCATGACGAAGAACCACTCTCTCCACGCCGTTGGGCCCTTTCTCAACAGCCTCCTGAACGAGATCGCTCTCGATCAGTAGCGCGCCCTCCACCAGCACCAGCTCCTGTGGCGTGTCTTCGAACAGTATGATCTGAGTGTCGTCCCTCACCACGGGGACAGACCTGACGGGTTCCGCCGACACCCTCCGATAGCGTGCCAGAACGGAATCGGCTATCTCCTCAGTCCGGCTGACTAGGACGTAGTCCAATCTGATCCCGCAGCTGTTCTGGATGGCCCGCACGTGGTCAGCGACGGAGTAGCCCTCGGTCACGTTGGGCTGCGTCATGATATTGCAGACGAATATCTTTCTAGCTGGCCCTCTCTTCAGGATCCCGTTGATCTCAGGCACCAGAAGAGTAGGGATGATGTTGGTGTACAGGGAACCCGGACCAATGACCACGGCATCGGCCCCCTCCAGCGCCTCCACCACCTCAGGGGAAGCCACAACAGGTGCTCCAGGCCCGTCGTCAGCCATGGACTCAAGCCACACCTTCTTGATTGGCCCCCCATCCTCCCTCTGAAGGATTTGAGAATCGCCCGCCAGGACGCTTCCGTCTTCAAGCTCAGCGTACACCTGCACCTTGTCAATGGTGGAAAAAAGCACTTCCTCACCAGAAGTGCGAAGGCCCCGACGCAACTTGGCGAAGGCGGTACCGCTCCCCACGGGGGGCACCACCCCGGTGATCTGCCAGGGGACCTCGTTGGCGATTCGCAACAGCATCGACAGTCCACCGGTGCCCGCGAACACCACTACCTTGGGCTTCTCCGTGGGCCCGTGGTAGTAGTCGTACACCACATCGACCAGGCTCTCGTTGGCCGCCTTCTTGGCCACGAAGGGCGCGACCAGAGTATGACTCAGCTTGATGAAAGAGACGACGAGCAGAATGATACCTATGGTCCCCAGGAGGATGCCGCGCTGCACGTGTGGAATGAACTGGAGCGTGGCATAGTAGACGAAAGAGGGGAACGGCGCCGTGCGGTAGATGTGTACCAGTATGTAGGCGAAGCCCAGACTGAGAAGCGCGATCCCCAGGAATAGGGCCAGCAGCCACCGCTTGATGTGCCAGCCTGGCAGCAGCAATCTCAGCACCCTGCTGTTCCTGAGCCTCGTTGTCGGGTTCACGTCACCCATCAATACTCCCCCTCGACGATCTTCCACTGGCGTTCTGTCGCCCTCTCACGCCCGGCTGAGGCCCGCTACCAACGACCTTCGAACTCCAGAATCCCGGCTGAGATCTCAGCAGCACAACACTGGGCAAGCTCTTCCCTGACCAAGGTCTTCAGCTCCTCAACCCGTAGAGGGGTTTCTGCCTCGAACACGAGGGCGATGCTGGGCGTAGTATGAGAAGCCCGCACCGATGCCCAGCCATCCTCAAACTCCATGCGCAGGCCATCCAGGTCCACCAACTCGAAGCGCTGCCCGAAGTGCTCCCTTATGCGATCCATGACCGCGAACTTGTGCTCATCGGCGCACGCGAGTTTGATCTCAGGGGCAGAGTGGTAGCGAGGGACCTCCGCCAGAAGTTCTGAGATCCCGCGTCCTCCTCTGGATAGCGCTTCCAGAAGCTTCGCCGAGGCGAAGATGCCATCGTCAAAGTCGAACAGGTCATCTGCGAAGAAGATGTGTCCGCTGGCCTCACCGCCGATCAGCGCCCCGCTCCTCTTCACCTCCGCCATCACGCGAGCGTAGCCCGTAGGCGCCATGAGGGGAATCCCGCCTTCTCTTTCGATGACGTCGATCAGAGTTCGCGACGACAGCAGGTCGAAGACGATAGTACCCCGTTCGCGCTTCAGCATCTCACCGGCGATGAGGGCAACTATGAGGTCGCCGGACAGGATCTCACCATCGTCCGTCACCAGACCGACGCGATCTCCATCCCCGTCGTAGGCGAAGCCCAGGTCCGCATGGTGTTCCCTCACGGCAGCAACCAGGTCCTGCAAGTTCTCCTCTTCGCTAGGGTCCGGGAAGTGATGGGGAAAGCGGCCATCCAGCTCGCAGTACAGCTCTACCACATCGCAGCCCAGACGACGGAACAGCTCCGGCGCCACCGGGCCAGTGGCACCGCTGCCGGCGTCTATCACCAGCTTCACCGCTTGCTCGATCTGAACCCGCTGCATGACGGCAGCGAGATAATCATCCAGGATGCCCAAACCCTGGGAGAGATGCCCCATGCCCTCGTGGAACGGCCCCTCCTCTGCCAGTCTTCTCAGGTGCTGAATATCTTCACCCGAGAATGGGAGAGGGCCCTTCCGCAGCTTCAGACCGTTGTATTGCGGTGGGTTATGGCTGGCGGTGACCGATATGCCACCGCCAGTACCCAGGTGCTTGACCGCAAAATACACGATCGGCGTGGTGACCACACCGACGTCGATGACCTTGCATCCTGTCCCGATGAGTCCAGAGATCAACGCGCGAGTCAAGTCCGGGGAACTCAGGCGCCCATCTCTGCCCACGACAACCGTATCGTGGCCATCGTCTTGGAGCATGCTCCCGTAGGTGGCGCCCAGAACGGTATACACCTGGGGGTCAATGTTCTCCCCGACGACGCCTCTGATATCGTACTCGCGGAAAATGGTGGGGTCCAGCCGCAAATCCGGCTCTCCTTGAGGGCAGTAGTGAGATGTTGCGACTATTCTACAGCAGAAAGCAGGTGGTGGCAAGAACACCCAGCCCCGAGGAGCCTGGCTCGCGCCTCCGGCTCACCGTGGCCACGGCCAGGTGAGTGCCAGTGCCTCCATTGCGGTTTCGGCGCTGCCCACAGCCCACCGTGCACCAGACCCATCAATCCAAGGGCGTGTCCGGTTTCCTCCCGGGAACGTGTGTTCCGGCAAGTTAGCCACATCCCGGCAACGTGTGGTGCTTTGTGGTAGAATGAGCAGTGTGGGCAAAGAGTATTGGACTGGCGGCGGGCGGCGGGCCTGACTTTTTGGAAGGAGAAGGCATAGGATGAGAAAGGTGAAGGGGTACTTCATAAGTACGTGTGGATGGTGCAAGAAGACCAAGGGGCTCCTTGACCAAAACGAGGTCGATTACGAGTACGAGTACTTGGATCTACTCAGCGGCGGCGAGAAGGCGCGGGCACTGGATGAAGTGTCGCAGCATAACCCGCGCAAGAGTTTCCCCACGGTAGTCGTTCAGAACGACCACACGGAAGTGGTGATCGGCTTCAAGGAGGATCGTCTGCGCGAGGTGCTAGGTCTATGAGCACTCAGGACGCCGAGACACTGTACGAACGCCTGAAACGCGAGGCAGAGGCCGCAGGCTACCTCCTCAACCCCGACACGGAGTTCGTACTGGGTCTTATGGAAGGACTTCTCACCAACGAGGAGCGGTACGGCTATCAGTCCTGTCCTTGCAGGCTGGCCGAGGGGGTGAGGGAGAAGGATCTGGACATCATCTGCCCCTGCGACTACCGAGATCCCGATCTAGACGAGTACGGGGCCTGCTACTGCGCTCTATACGTCTCCGAGGAGATTGCCCTGGGGGAGAAGGAAGCGGAGCCTGTGCCTGAGCGGCGCGGCGCGCAGCCTCAACCCGCCGATGAGGAAGAAGACGAAGAACTGGTTGGCTTCACGCGCAGCGGGATCCCTGTGTGGCGATGCAAAGTCTGCGGCTACCTCTGCGCCCGACCCGAGCCCCCCCTGAAGTGCCCCGTCTGCAAAGCGGACAAGGATCGCTTCGAGCGTTTTGCCTAGCGTCGCGGCGTATCTCTCAAGGCCGACGAAGTCGCCTCTCGCGATCAGGGGACGGCGCCGCGGCGAGCGCGCAGACTCTGTTGTCCTTTGCCCGATTCAAGCGAGTGGCTCCCGCAGCTTCCCGAGCCGGGCGCACTCCGTAAGCGTTGTCCTCACCCGCTGCCGCTTCAGAGATTCTCGCGAAGCTCCTGCAATCCCTTGACATACTCCTTGGCGCGCTCATAGGCCTCGCCCCGCTCGAGGAGACCCTCTGTGGCCCATTGGTCCATATCCTCAAGGAAGACGGCGAGAAGGTCTCCCACTTGCTCCCTGAATCGTCCTCCCAGGCCCAGAATCCAGTCCCGAGTCCCCAACAGCCAGTCAGGCTGGATCTCGGCTTCATCGCTGCCAGGAAGGAGCTGCACAATTCTAGCGATTGCTTCAGAGGCATTCAGCTCGTCTCGCTCTTCTGTTGATAAGGCGAGTGCAGCACAAATCAGCGCGATTGGAACCAAGCCTCGGCCTTCGGGGCAACTCTCCCTGAACGTCTCCAGAACGACTTCGAGATCTGGAGCCAACTCGGCCCCGGCAGCAAGACACCAACCTTGAAGCGCCCAGAACTGCCAGTGTGCAGCCGGAGCTCCACCAGGACACTCGCTCACGAGACACGCCTTCAACTCCTCGATATCCCTCACCTTCAGGAGACTGACCATCCACAGGAGATCCCGCATTGCCCTTCCGGCATTCACTCCGTCCGCCCACTCAATCGTTCTATCTGAAACGGCCCTGATGAAGAGTCGGTGGAGAAAGGGATCAGGAGCAAGACCCCGCAGGTGGAATGTTGGGATTGAGAGATCCACGTCCAGGGCCGACGGGTAAGAAGTGACCCAAGTCACCGCCCGGCGCAGCATTGCGGCCGGCGACCACTCTCGGGAGAGCGCCCGCAGTAGCAACCGGCGCCTGGTCTGCCGAGCGATCCGCTCATATTGATCAGCAAGCACTCCGCACCCCAGCTGCCATGAGTCCGCGTCCATGCAAGCTTCGATGAACGATTCGACGTCGGCCATCGGTGCGAGACCGGCCCATAGGAACGTTACAGTGTTCCATCGGTCATCGTCGCGATGTTCGAAGAGGCAGAAGCGATCTATCCTGCGCCCAGATGGATCCGTGTGATCTCCCTGCAAGACAGCTTCGGCCACCAGGTATTCCGCGACGCTTTTGTGCGCAAAGCTATAGATGCCGGGGCCAACGATGAGGCCAGACCGCTCTCGCAGGGCCGCAAGGACATCGTCTCCTGTCAAGGAGGCATCGATTTCTTCGAGTAGTCCTCGGACTAGTTCCAGCATTCCAGGTTCGTCAAGTTGGTCCTCCCCCAGCAGGAACATGTGGAGAGCTACCCCCCGGACGATCTGCAGTTTCTGCGGCAGGCTGAGTGGTATTGGCGTTGCGACTACCCTTCGACGGTCATCCCACACACCCAGCATGCCCTCCACGTACCGGTGGTAAAGTTGCGAACGACCAGCGGGAAGGCTGCCGTCGAGATGATGGACCATAAGCAACGTCGATAGCAGAAGAGGATTCCCCGTGAGGGGTCCAATCGTAGGATCGGCGCCCCAGGCAGCTGCTAGCCCCGCGGCATCCACGTCACGCTCGGCGTCGACGAGCAACGGTGTATGTGCATACCACAGCCCAATGTACTCGATGATCCGCTTCTCATCGAACGGCTGTATAGTCCAGCGCTCCCAATCCTTGCCCAGACGGTCTAGATGATTAGTGGTCAAGGGACGGGATGTCAGGACGAAGGGGCACCCCGGTGCCGCCGTACTCAGTTGGATAATCCAGTCATAGATATTCTCCCGCTCGCTAGGCTGGATCTCGTCAAATCCGTCAAGGATGAAAACCACCTGACTTGCCTTGAGCCACTTGCCGATCCTAGTCGCCGTGAGTTCCTCGGCCAAGTGCTTGCCGGCTGCCTCTCGGAGCAGTTCGTGCAACGATAGGAGGGGTTCGGTGGAGAAGCGCCGCAGCTCGACCCGGACGCCAACGCCCATCCAGCGTGGGCTCAATGCTTCCCGCTGCAACCACTTAGTCCAGGTGGACTTCCCGGCACCAGGTGCTCCAATGACAACCGTGTAAGATCCGCCGGTTGTGAACTGAGATAAGACCTCGCCAGGCTCGCCGATGACTCTCGATTCGCCTTCCTCTGCGTCACGGTCCAACGTCTCCAGTAGCTGTGGATGTACGAAGAAATCATCGAATTTGCCTGCAAGGGGGCGATCCGCCCTCAACCCGGTGAGATCCAGTTCCAACCTGATTCTCTGTGCAAGCGCTCGGCGCACCATTGTGAGCGTCGAATCAGCCTCCGCGGCCGGTGACTCCGCCAGTTCATCAACCTTGCTGAAGAGCGAGCGCAGCTGGTTAGTGAGCTCGTCGAAACGCCGGAAGTTCTCGGTCCAAGCTTGGTTCTCCCAGTCTTTGACCAGCGCAGGGATTCGACACAGCAGAGTGGCAATACGTGGACACAAGAGGGAGTAGATGTCGCTCAGACCATCCTCAAGCACCACCTCCGGGAGATCACGGTCGGCATAAAGATCCTCGAAGATCTTCTGTCCGTTGAGCGATCCTTCAAACAGGGGTGCAGGCGCCTCCGTCAAGGGCCGTAGCTCGTCGACGCAAGCTTGGATCAGGCGGTACTGCTTGTCTTCGGGGATGCCTTCCTGAGAAAGGAAGGGGAGCAAAGGTTCGACAACCTCGGCCGTTGCGTCCTCAACGCGCCGTTCAATCCTGCGACGCTGAAAGAAGGACAGCGCACCGTACTCGACCCCTTTCTCGAGCACGCCACTTATGAGCTCAAGAATGAGGCTGAAGGAGAATTGCCCCAATCCGACCATAGCACACCTCCCGCCGAGCGTCAGCCGCGTGAAGAGCTATCCCAAAGCAGACTCGTGCCGAGCGAACGGCGCCCAGACTCACGCCCCTCGAGGTCCGCCCCCTCATCCGAGGCGGGACTGGAAGCGAATCACATCATTCACGCCTGTTGGATGTGCTATCAGGCGAATGCGAAAAGGCACACCGTCATCCTCGGGATAACACCGCCGACTTGGTCAGCATCGCATTCCGTCACGAGGTGGAGGATCCACTCGCATCCAACACGAGCGGTCGCTGTGTCCTCAACAGCCTTGCACCGGCGGACCAGTGGTTCCGAGATGCCATTCTTAGGTACATTGCGCGGTCCCAACACAGTCCAGCTTCCCACAGACCAACGCGTCGCCTCGATGGCAAGCAGTTCCGCGAAACCGTGACCAGCGCGTGCCCGGTGCTAGCGACCCGCAACGCATCGAATCCCATCCACCGAGGCGTGCGCAGCTGCAACAAGCATATCTCAATCAACTCCAGGAGGCAAGTGGAGGTTCCGTGCCGCGGTGCCATTGCGACCGCCGTTTCGCTGCCCGGACCCGAATGTGCTTTCATGAGGCTGCTGGCTAAGCACGAATGCACAGGTAAGACAATCAGCGCGTCACTCTCACGGATGCCTCCGCGCATCTCATCGTGCAGTTCTGATGTGCCTCGGTCACGCGACGGCGAAGAAACATTGCCACCTTCCACCACAGGACTCCATCGCGCATCCGTCGGCAATGCGACTCAGCCGAAACCTGGAACTCCAACGGAACACGACGAAGAACTGGTCGGCTTCACGCGCAGCGGCATCCCCGTGTGGCGATGCAAGGTCTGCGGCTACCTCTGTGCCCGGCCGCAGCCTCCCTTGAAGTGCCCCATCTGCAAGGCGGACAAAGATCGGTTCGAGCGCTTCTCGTAGCGTCGTAGCGCGTGCCGCGAAGCCGAGATCATATCCTCGCTCGGCGGCCCGGACCCCATCTTCGTATGGGACCTCGGCCCGCACTCCTTTCGGGAACTGATTCCCAATCTGCGCGGATGTCCTCGTCCGTGGCGAGGTTCAACCCACGTCGCTGGCCGCTATGCGGGCATCCAAGACAAGCAAGCCTTTGTGGTACAGACGTACGGGGTTGAGGTCCAGCTCCACGATCTCCCGGTGCTCCATCAACAGCCTGGATACTGACAGGAGCAGATCGGCAGCAGCGTTCAAATCGTAGCTGGGTTGCCCGCGAGCGCCCGTCAATAGAGGATACGCCTCGATTTCCCGTACCATGTCCTCGGCGTCTCTTCGGTCCAAAGGGGCAATCCTGAATGCGACGTCCTTGTGAACCTCCGTGAAGATGCCACCCAGGCCGAACATAACGATGGGCCCGAAAGCGGGATCGTCGAGCCCGCCCACGATCACCTCGAAGCCTTCCGGGGCCTGCTCGCACACCAGTACTCCCTCGATGCGGGCCCTCGGAACAGCGGCCTGGACTCCATCCGAAATCCGCTCGTAGGCGGTGCGAACCAGCTTGCCGTCCCCCACTCCAACGACCACCCCGCCCGCATCGCTCTTGTGCACCACGTCGGGCGAGACCACCTTCAGTACCACGGGATATCCAAGGTCATTCGCGATGCGCGCGGCTTCCTCTGGGCTTCGAGCGAGCCCATGCCTTGGGTACGGTATGCCGTACCGCTCCAGCACTCCTATCGCCTCTGGCTCCAGCACGAATCGTGCGGTACTCTCCGTCATGGGGTCTCTCCTCCCTGGCGCCGCATTCACATTGTCTCAACGGGGTTGTCGGCGCTGCGCCGCCCGCACGGCCGCTCCCAGCAGCCCCCTAGCTGTCCGGACCGCTTAGTCGCTTCGCCAGGTAGTCGCACACTCTCCCCAGTTCTTGGCTCCAATCATGCCCCTCGTCTCTCTCCCGTCGCCTCTCCATGAAGGACAGAGCCGCCTGCGGGCCAGGCAAGGAGCTTCCCGCTCCGGTCACCGTCGTCGCCAGGGCTCCGAGTGCATTGGCCAGAAGTGCGGACTCCCTCACGGTCAGCCCTCCCAACCGTCCCAGGATCAGCCCCGCATCGAAGCTGTCGCCGGCTCCGGTGTCGTCGACTGCTCGCACCTCGAATGCGGGCACTGGATAGATGCCGTCAGCTGATCCCATCACGCACCCTTGGTCGCGCAGCTTGAGCCCCACCAAGTCAGGCCCGAAGCTCAGCAAGGCCTCCACAGACTCGTCTATGCGACCCTTGCCGGTCAGCCACTCTGCTACGGCCCGGTTGGGGAAGAGCATGGATACCATAGACAACACCCTCACGATGTCTTCCCTAGCTGTGGTCATCACTTCCACACCGAGATCAGCCGACACAGCCACGCCAGATCGGTGTGCTACTTCGATGGCTCTCAATGCAGCGTCTCTCTGCGGGCCCCCCACGACGGAGTAGCCAGAAACGTGCAAGACTCTGGCCTCCTGGATATGTCGTTCGTCACCTGATCGCAGAACTGTCCTGGAATTCGCGCCTCGGCAGCTGAAAAAGGTACGTTCACCATCGGGCGTCACGGCGGCGAAGATCAGTCCTGTCATGTTCTCCGCATCCCTTTGTATGCGGGAGAGGCTCACGTGTGCTTGCTCCAGATCGGAGAGAGCGTAGTTCGCCAGGAGGTCTTGGCCCACTCGGGCTATGATGTCTACTGCCAGCCCAAACTTGCCGAGGACTACGGCGGTGTTCGCGGCCGACCCCCCAGCGCGGATATCCACTCTCTCGGCCAGGCTGTCACTTCCCAGCGCTGGGTAGTGCGGGATGCGAGCGATGACGTCAACGTTGATATCACCCAAGGTCACTACATCAGGCATGGGCGCTCCTGCGATGGCATGTCGGGACCAAGAGTTGAATCTCGCCATGTCTGCTGGCTGCGGTTGGGGAAGAGCGTTCGGTACCCTTGTCTGCCCCACTTCCGGAGATTGGAGGCAAGACTACTGCAACTCTCTAACCAAGGCCACCAGATCGGCGACCCTGGTCTCGTCAACAGGATTCGAGGCGACTCCGCCCTCTTTGAGGCTTGTTCCTACGATCACTCCGTCTGCCACAGAGAGCAGCTTCGCGATGTTGCCTTCATGCACGCCACTGCCAACCAGCACTGGGTACTCAGGAACCGCCTCCCTTGCTCTGATCACGTCCTCCATCTCTGTCGGCTCGCCCGTTCTCGCACCGGTCACGATGACCGCATCGGCCAGCCCCCGATAGGCAGCGTCCCTCGCTGCCTGTTCAATACTCAGAGCACCCAGGGGGGTTGCATGCTTGACCAGCACGTCTGCAAGGAGCCTTATGTCCGCGCCAAGCTTGCGCCGGTATCTTACCGTCTCGCAAGCCCTGCCTTCGACGATACCTTGATCGGTTACCATGGCACCGGTATGCACATTCACTCTGATGAAGGCGGCACCAGTGACAGAGGCGATCGCCATGGCTGACCTGCTGTCATTCCTCAGCACGTTAACCCCCACAGGGATGCCTACGGCGTCTCTGACAGCGGCCACCGCCAGCGTCATAGCGGAGACGGTGTGAGCCTCTACATGGTCCTTGCAGAAAGGAGCATCGCCGAAGTTCTCAACGATGAGCCCGTCCATCCCCCTTCGCGCCAGAGCGTGTGCATCGGTGACGGCTCTCTCCAACACTTCGTCCATACCACCCGCCCACCGCGGCGACCCTGGCAGCGGGAGCAGATGAACCATGCCAATCACATACTTACTGGCGCCAAACAACTCCTGTAACACTCTCTTGGGATCCACGCTGTTCTCACTGAACATCTGCAGGCCTCCGTGAGCAGCATCGAAGCAAGTCGAAAGAAGGGACGCTGGAACGTGCAGGGTCGGTTCACCCAGGCAGGGCCCGTGCTTCAGTCCGCGGGTTGGCCTACTGTGCTATCCCCAAGATCTGTCGGGCCTCGTTCGGGGTCGCAGGCTCCCGCTCAAGAGTACGGACCAGGTCTGCCGCAATCTCCACCAACTGCGCATTGCTCTCGGCGAGGACCCCTTGGCGAAGATAGAGGTTGTCCTCGAACCCAACGCGGATATTGCCTCCCAGCAGGATGCCCAGAGCGATCATGGGCAACTGCGCGCGGCCCACTCCCAGAACCGACCAGTGGGCATCGGTAGGCAGTTTGCTCTTCATAAACAAGAGGTCCTCCGCAGTTGCCTGAATACCCCACTTGACTCCCATACAAAGCTGAAATAAGGCCGGTTCGTCTACCAGGCCCTGCTCGATCAGGCTCCTTGCCTGGCGGATATGGCCGACGTCGATCACCTCGATTTCGGGCTTGACCCCATGCTCCTGCATCCTCTTTGCCGCGGTCTTCCCTCACTCCGGAGGGTTCACGAATACCCCATCTGCCAGATTCACCGAACCCACGTCGAGCGAGCAGATTTCTGGTCGCAGCGTCACAGGTTGAAGACGCTTCTCAGTACGGTTTGGACCGCTGAGATGAAGCCCGCTCGTGGTGAGATTGATGATTATGTCACACTCGTCTCGGGTGCGAGCCATCACCTCTCGGAATAGATCGATCCGGAAATCCGGTCTCCCCGTTTCAGGATCGCGAACATGAATGTGCGCGATGGCTGCTCCAGCCCGACAGCACTCAACCGCAGCCTGAGCGATCTCCGCAGGCGTGTAGGGAACGGCAGGATTCATCGCCTTCGTGGGTCTTGATCCCGTTACCGCTGTGGTGACGATGACCTTGTCCTTGATCTGATGCCACCTCTCAAATCGCCATGAAACCCCGGCCTGGGAAGTCTGGGCGCACGACTCCTGGTCCGGTAGGCTCTATGAAGCTGAGCGGGCCCTGTGCAACTGATAGATGCTTAGTCCGTAATCCGGCGTCCTCCGGGAGCGGCTGCATCGCCTGGCGTGGATATCGCCGGGGTTGGAGGCTCGCCTTCGCGGCATACGGATGGTACAACGATTGTAGCGCCTTGGCTCTGACAAAGCCAATCGCCGGGACTGCATGCGGCGGGTGCGAACAGAGGACTCAATGTCGAGAGGTTCAGCCATCTTGTGCCCCATGTGGCTGGGGCGCGGAATGGTGTTGTGGGGCTCTTCGCACGGCCAACAGTTCGGCGTCCGCGCCTTGAAGGAGGTTATCCTGTTGTGGAGTCGTGCTCAGTCGCCAGGCGACCGCACCGCTTGCAGAGGAGCTCCCAGCCGCCAAGATGTGCGTCGGGTTCAACAGAGGGGACGGGCAACCGTGGTTCTGGCGGGTCGCACACTCCACCTGAGTCACCCATTCTCCCTGCTTATTGTAGTAGCCGACGTCACGAGGTGCATAGCATGGCCTACAGGGACACAGCGCGCTTCGCACATAGCCCCAACGACCAGCGCATTCCCTTGCTTCATGGGCATGGTCATCGACTTCCAGAGGACCCTCCCGTCTGTCTCACTCCACGAGCAAGATCTTCAAATCGTTCACGTTCGTCCCGGTCGGGCCAGTGACGACAGCGTCCCCAGTCTCGCGCAGCAAGCCATAAACATCATGTCTCCGGAGGGCCGACGACGGATCCAGACCCTTGGAGAGCGCTGCCGCTCGCGACGTGCCATCGACCATACCTCCGGCACTATCGGTGGGGCCATCTGATCCGTCACTATCGATGGACACAATCACGGTGCCGGCCAAGCCGGCGATATCCATACCGGCAGACAGTGCAAACTCCTGGTTGGGACCGCCCATGCCCCTCTGATGGGAGCCGATGGTCACGACATTTTCCCCGCCCGCGATGATCGCACAGGGCCTAGGGAAGGGCCGTTCGAATGCCAGAGCCTCCTTCGCAATCGCAGCAAAGAAGCTGCCCGCCTCCGCAGCCTCTCCCTGGAGCATAGATGTGAGGATGACCGAGTTGAACCCCAATTCCTTTGCGTGTTCGTAGGCCCCAACGCAGGCAGCATCGCCACGGACAACAACGAAGCTGTGCAACGGCAGATCTCCGAAGTCCTTCGGTGCCTCTTGCGCGTCTCCGCCATGCCGCAGATGTTCGCTGGCTGAAGTTGGAAAAGCGTCCCAGAGGTCAAAGTCGTCCATGACGCGCCGCGCGTCGTCGAAGGACGATGTATCCGGAACCGTCGGGCACGTGATGTAGTCCAGATTGTCACCTACAACGTCGGACACGGTGAGATTGATGAGCGTGGCTGGCAGTATCTTCCTGGCCAGCCAGCCGCCTTTGATCTGTGACAGGTGCTTTCGAACACAATTGATTTGAAAGATGTTCGCGCCGCTCAGTAGGAGGAGTTGGTTGACTTTCTGCTTGTCCTCAAGGGTGACTCCATCCACGGGTAAGGCTAACAGAGCAGAACTCCCGCCCGTGATACCCGCAAAGACCATATCCTTCTCCGTCAAATCCTCCGCCAGCTCCATGATGCGTCTGGCCGCGCGATAGCTGTTCCGATCCGGCACAGGATGCGCGGCGTGGATCACCTCCACGTGGTTCAGATCCGCTCGATCTCCATGCTTCAGCACGATCACGCCGCCAGTGATGCGATCACCCAGTTTTCCTTCGAGCGCTTCTGCGATCCCACGCGATGCCTTCCCTGCCCCAAACATGAAAACCCGGTCGTAATCGCAGAGGTCCAGAGTCAGTCCCTCTATCTCAAGCGTGTCGCCGTCTACTTGCAGCAGGCGATTCACCGCGCCGCGCGGGTCGGCGGCTGCCAAGGCATGCTCAATGATATCCGCTGCTACATCGCGCAAGTCGGATTCGCCGTGCGCTGTCAGCTCCCCTCGATTAAGAATGAAGCGCCCACTATCTTTCCCCACTCCACACCTCATATGGGCCTGCGGAAGTCTCGTCCGGGGTAGTACGCCTGGCTGCCCAGCTCCTCGGCAATGCGCAGTAGCTGGTTGTACTTGCCAGTGCGCTCGCTCCTTGTCGTGCCAGTCTTGATCTGGCCGCAATTCAGCGCGACTGCAAGATCGGCGATGGAGGTGTCCTCGGTCTCACCGGACCGCTCGGACACCTGAACGCCATATCCGGAGCGATACGCGAATTCGGCTGCGTCCAGAGCTTCAGTCAGGGTGCCCACTTGATTGAACTTCCACAGTATTGCGTTCGCCGCGCCCGCTTCGACCCCACGCCGGATGTACTCGATGTTCGTGGTGAAGAGATCGTCACCCACTATCTGCACGCCGTCCAATTTAGCAGTCAGAATGGCGTGTCCCTCCAGGTCATCTTCCATCAGGGGATCTTCAATAGAGCCGAATGGATACGCTTCGCACAACTTGACGTACATGTCAATCACGTCATCGCGTGTCATGTCCTCGCCGTCCATCCGGTAGACGCCCCCGTCCCAGTCGTACCAGTGGCTCGCTGCCGCATCCAGTCCGTAGACAATCTTGTCGGCATAGCCGGACGCGTTGACCGCGGCTGACAGCATCTCCATCGGCTGTCGGATGCCAGTCAAGGGAGGCGCGAAGCCCCCCTCATCGCCAACATTCGCCGCTATCTTCCCGAACCTGTCTACGATCAGATCGTGCAGGATGAGATTGATCTCGTAGCAAATCTGCAGACCTTCCAGAAGATCGTTGGCGCCGACCGGCATGACGATGAACTCTTGTATCTCCAGGTCGTTCGAGGTCAGCTTGCCACCGTTGATCAGGTTTACGAGAGGAACGGGGATTACGTGAGCATTAGCGTTGAGGTGCTTGTAGAATGGAAGGCCAGCCACGTGAGCTGCGGCCTTTGCCACGCTCAGAGACACGCCGGCGATGGCGTTGGATCCCAGTTTGGACTTGTTTGCGGTACCATCCAGCTCACACAGCAATGTGTCTATCGCACGCTGATCGCGAGGATCACGTCCGATCAGGGCCGGGCCGATGATCTCCATCACGTTCCTTACGGCCGTTGTTGCGCCCTGCCCACCCCAGCGCTTGCCACCGTCGCGCACCTCGATGGCCTCACGCTTTCCGGTCGACCGACCAGCTGGGACATCCGTCCGCCCAGCCAGATCTCCATCGACCCAAACATCGACCTCAACCGTGGGAAAGCCCCTGCAGTCTATGATCTCTCGTGCTCGAATATCGGTAATAGTACAGACCATTCCCTTACACCTCCCTCGCCACACAGCAGCCCTCAACCTGCGCACCGATCAGAACTGCACCGTGTCTCCTACCAATGCTCATTGGCCTCATGTCCACCTCTTCACCATCAATCTCTGCGCATGCGCGCATTGTCCGTCTTCACGAACCCCTGGAATCACGTGCCTCTCAAACCACCTTGCTCGACACTCTAGGCCCGATGCGCGTCGCCAGTAACTAGCGCTCAGACGGCATGTCATCCGCGACGTACGGAATAGTCATCGGTCCCTCAGGCAACACACAGATCCTCGCGTCCTGCCCATAGCGCTCAACTAGCATCGCCACTGTTGCCTCGACCGACTTGCAGGGTTCGAGCATCGCCTGGCGCACCGCCTCTGCATCCAGATATGAGCTCTTCACGTACACGTGGGCCTTCTTCAGCACCTGCGCCTGGATCTGCACATCCCACTGATCCTGCCGCGCGAACCCATCCGAGTGAATCAGCGCCAGCAGTTCGTCGGGACTGGAAGCCATTCGCAGCACTTCTGCAAATCCCCCATAGTCCGGCAGACCATCCCGACACTCAGTGGCGATCACGATGCTGCCGCCTTGTTTCACCACCTGCGCCGCGGCTGAAATGCCCTTCACCGATTGGTACAGGTTCAAGTCCAGTGGGTACCCGGAGTTGG
>Ga0307378_10006625_pt1 | contig 15782 bp, 18 predicted proteins | sample UN1MG_FD_202238 | JGI IMG/M metagenome (GOLD analysis project Ga0307378, IMG submission 202238) | Soil microbial communities from Risofladan, Vaasa, Finland - UN-1 | ecosystem: Environmental > Terrestrial > Soil > Coastal area > Acid sulfate soil | place: Finland: Risofladan, Vaasa | collected... | reverse complement strand
GTATGGCAGGGATCACTGGGTCGAATGGGTGCAGGAGGAATGCCCCTATTACCCCTGCCATTTTGAGGGGCAGTCCTGTGATTTCTGTTACTGCCCATTCTATCCCTGCAGAGACGAATCACTCGGGCATTGGGTGAACAGCTCACATAACAACAGGAAGGTATGGAATTGCGCCGGTTGTACACTTCTTCATGACCCGGAAATTGCCCGTTACCTGAACCTGAACCCCGAGGCAGGCCTGCAGGAGCTAAAAAGCAGGAAAAAAATGGACAAATAAATTATGCGTTGATTCCGAGAGCTGAAAGGATCTCTTCCAACGGGATGCCGTGTGCCTCTGCCGCCTCTTTGATGGTTTCTCCCCTGGCTATGGCACAGCCGACACAACCCATGCCGAATTTGAATAAAACCTCTGCTGATTCCGGCTTTTCTTTCAGGAGTTCGTATATCGTGCTGTCTGCAGTTATTTCCATGCCATTAGTATTCACCTGCGACCTACTTAAACCTGTACTTAAAGACCACTAATCCTGATCTCATTTTCACCCCGTTCCGGTATCTTTTATTAGATGATGGCGGCATGAGTTAGCTGGAGATGTATGAAAATGGATTTTTCCGAAATAACTGAAAGAATCTCCCAAAAAATCGTGTCCAAAGGGCACACAGTTGATCAAAGCCGAATAGAGGGGAAACTCAGGAGACTTGTTGAAGAATTCGGTGTACCCCCCTCGGAGGCGGAACGGACGGTTACCAATGAATTCTTCAGGGAATTTGGTATTTCCGGAGTCACCGTGAATACGGGGGACCAAAAAGAGATAAACCAATTTTCTTCCGATGAATGGGTCACCATAGAAGGAAAGGTTGTGGCCCTGTCGTCGCCTCCGTCTCCGGCAATCGCCCAGACCGGTATCTTTGCGGACACATCCGGGGCCATCCGTTTTGTTACCTGGACAAAGGCCAATGCCCCACTTATGGAGAAAGGCAAATGGTACCGCCTCGAATCCGCAGTTGTCGATGAATTCCGGGGAGTGTTGAACCTGAAGATCCATTCCGGAACCACGATAAAGGAAATTGATGATAACAAATCGTTGATCCCCGATTATACACAAATCAATGACTTAAAACCCGGTGTGGGGAGCGTGAAGGTCAAGGTGGTACAGGAATGGGATACGACTCATGAGCGTATGCTTCAGTCCGGCCTTCTTGGTGATGAGAGCGGCACAATAAAATTTGTTATATGGCGGGAGGAGGGAATGGAGAAACTCGATCCCGGCCAGGTGTATAGCATTTTTTATGCGCTGGTTGACGAATACAACAATCGCCTCTCACTCAACCTGAATACTGCAACTGTGGTCCCTGAAGAGGGTGATATCGAAATAAGCAGTGGAGAGACCAGCTTTTCGGGAGCATTTGTCCATATGGCCCCTGGTTCGGGACTTATAAAACGATGTCCCGTTGAAGGGTGCAACAGGGTTCTCTCGAGACAAAACTATTGCCCTGTGCATGAAATACAGCCAAATTTCATCTATGATCTCAGGATTAAGGGTTGGCTTGATGATGGCCAGAATACCAGGGAACTTCTTATTCAGCGGGAGAACGTGGAGAGGCTTACCGGTATGACGCTGGACCAGTCACGTGAGATTGCCGAGAATAACCCGTTGGGAATGGATGAGGTCTTCCTCCGGATGCGTGACGGGATCCTGGGGAGGTATCTTACCTGCGGGGGAAGGGAAATCGAACACCGGATACTGGTCTCTTCCTGTGAATTTACCAGTTTTGACCCTGCGATCCTTGCAGATCTCCTGAACCGGGCAGGTGGTGAGGCATGAACCAGGAACAGGGCCGGGGAGGAAATGGAAAAAGGGATTTTTCCTTCGAGCGTGAACCGGCAAAACGCGTTTTCGCAGCGGAATTGAGGGAGAGCAGGATCCATTTCAAGGAGGGTGATGACGAGAAAAGCCCCTCATATGTGCTTCTTCCTACTGGGGAGAGATGCAACCGCATTTTTTTAGTAGGGACTCTGACCGAGAAAAGAAAACAGGGAGAACAGAATATGTTCTACAGGGCACGCGTTGTGGATCCCACCGGTACGTTCTTTATCATGGCTGGAAGCTACCAGCCGGAGGCCATGCAGCAGATTGCACGTACCGAACCCCCATCATTTGTCGCTGTTGTAGGGAAACCCACCATCTATGAAACTCCTGACGGAACGTTTCTGATATCGGTCCGTTGTGAATCTCTCACTGAGGTGGACAAGGATGTAAGGGATCAGTGGGTAGTGGACGCGGGGAAAGCCACCCTCGACCGGCTTGATCTTGAGGGTAAGACGCCGGATTCTGCAAGGGCACGTGAGGAATACAAGGTTGATGGCGCAATTTTCCGGCGTTTGGCCTATGAAGCACTTGCCCAGCTGAAGATATAGGGCGTCTTTGGCCACAAAGTTTATTTTTTCGGGCTAGGTAATCACCAGTGTGATCACCATGAATGAAGAAGAGATCGCGGAGCTTATCCGTTCTTTGAAACTGAGCACGTTAAAAGAAGTAGCCAAAGCCGAGGGTATAAAACCCGGTCGGTGTCCCACAAAGATGTCAATTGCCCGAATGCTGCCCGAAGTTACCTTAAAAGAGCTGTCTAAAAGATAAATCCGGTTCCAATTCAGGAAAGTAAAATAACCTGAACCGGGCAGGTATCTGCGGCATCTGATATGCACGACTCAAGAGATTCGGGCGCGAAACCCTCATCAATCCTGCCGTCAGTCCTGAATTCCTCCCTCACCTGACTCTGGGTATCATCTGGATTCAGTTCAAAAAATTCAGGACAGATATCCTCGTATGTTCCGCAACTCACGCATCCGACCCGGTCTATTGTCACTCTGACCATGCTATTTTTTCTCAGATGGCTGAATATATAGTCCCTGATTACCCGCTGAAAGGCTTTTCAGGGATTTTCCTGCAAATCCCAGGCCTTTACCACTTCTTCGCCTTCAACAAATACCATCCCATGCTCCCTGGCATATCGCCTGGCATCCTCTTTTGAGAGGGCTCCTCCGGATTCATCATCGAGCATCTCGCAAATCGTTACCGCAGGAGTGATGCCGGCCATTATGGCCATGGCGACCGAGAGTTCTGTCTGCCCTCTTCGCCGGGACAGCAGACCCTCCGCTGCACGTAACAACGCAACATGGCCGGGAGTCCTGAACTGGGTATGAAACTGGGACCCTCCCCCGTTGAGGGATTTTTTCACCTCTGTTGACACTGCATTAATTGTAAGTGCACGGTCGCGGTCGGTGATACCCGTGAAAGTATCCCTGTGGTTGACCCACAGGGAGAATGAAGAGTGGTTGGCAGGATCGTAGGGAATTTCTCCCAGCTTTTCCGCCACCCCGTTGCAGCCCTTAAGGATCTCACTCGCAAACGGCAGACCAATTCGCCTTGCAGCCTCAGGATGTACTGCCGTGCAGATTAATCCCCCTCCATCCTTTCTCATTGTGGTGATATGCCGCGGGGTGACCATGTCTGCCCGGATAGCAAAATCGGTTTCTCCTTCCCGGTCGTCAAAATCATAAAGAAGGATAAATTGACCCTCCTTCAATGCGAGTAATGCCTGTTCAATCATATGCTACCTCCACCTTTACTTCGTCATTGTCTAAAAGCCCCAGCGTTTTTCGCAAGGACACCGGAGACACGACCTCGATGATGTCTTCCGGGTAGTGAGATCTTCCCGGAACCACAATGCCGCATGGATGTTCGGTTATCCTGCAGCGCAGACACCGTACGTCTCCAAATGTCCTTTCATCGGCCTGAAACCCTGATATCTTGATCCATTCCAGAAAATCCAGTTTTTTCCGGATCTGTATGCTGGACTGGTCAAGTCGAATATTGAGGGTTCCTGGGTAGGGCTTAAAACCAAGGTATTCATTAAACTGCCTGCGATACTGCTCAAGGCTCATATAATATCGCCCTTCACCAAGACCGGTGATAATATGCCCCCGCAGCACATAGTGCGCACTTTTTTTATCAAATACCTGGCAATAATCTGAATATTCCCGCCTGAGCTCCTCCTCCCCCGTCTGGGTGATGGTAATGTGCTGGCCGTCAGGGCTGACATCCCGCCTTATCAGCAATTGCCTATCAAGCGACTGCAACCGGCGGGAGGCGGTCTGGGGACTTATACCCAGTTCAGATCCCAGGGACTGCGATGAAACCCATACCGGCCCACTGCATCCTCCCATCAGCGCGATTACCTTCAGGGACTGGAGGTCTTCAGGCATGATCATCTATATCAAAATTGAGATGCTTACTATTTATGGATATTCATCATAAACCCGAGAAAAATATTCGTGAAATGTCGAATCCTTATTCGTTAATTATATTATCCCTCATGCCACATAAAGTGGCATGAACTCTGATTTGCGTCATCAGCTTGCTGAGAAGATGGCAGGAGAGATTACGCTTTCAGACTCACCGGGCAAGGCCCTGAAGAAATGGAGGATGAGTTTCAATATCCCGCAGGGAGTCCTTTCGGAACACCTTGATGTGTCCCCCTCCGTAATCAGTGATTATGAGAGCGGCAGGAGGAAAAGTCCGGGTACTGCCGTGGTGGGAAAGATTGTAGACTCCATCCTTTCCATTGATGAAGCAAACGGTGGCAAATATATCAAAAAATTTGCCAAGATTCTTTACAACGATTATGATATGGATGTCATTTATGACATCCATGACTATCCGTCTCCGGTCGCCCTGAACCAGTTTTCAGAGGCAATTAATTGTGAAAAGGTCTGCGGATCGCTCAATCAGTCTATTTATGGGTATACGGTCGTAAACAGCATCAATGCCATTACCCAGCTTTCTCCCAACGAATTTAACAGGATCTATGGGTGGAGCACGGAAAGGGCGCTTATTTTTACCGATGTGACGACAGGGAAATCTCCCATGGTGGCCATACGGGTCACGCCGTTCAAACCACGCTGTGTGGTGCTCCAGGGTATAGAGCCTGTTATGGTTCATCCGCTTGTTCCCAAGATGGCTGAAAGAGACCGTATTACTGTTCTATGTACGGGGATGGAGGTCGAAACGATAGTCAGTGTTCTGAGGAAAGAACAATGGTAGGAATCATCACGTATGGGGTCTATATCCCAAGGTTTCGAATTAAGGTAGAGGAGATTGCCAGGGTCTGGGGAGCCAACCCTGATGATATCAGTGGAGGACTTGGTGTATATTCCAAGTCTGTTCCCGACCTTGACGAAGATACTGCAACAATTGCCGTTGAAGCGGCAAGGAGTGCACTTGAAAGGAGGGCTGTGAATCCCGCCGACATCGGTGCCATCTATGTAGGAAGCGAGTCGCATCCATATGCAGTAAAACCCACGGCCTGTACGGTTGGGGAGGCCATCGGCGCCACGCCCAATATGACCGCTGCAGATTATGAATTCGCCTGCAAGGCAGGAACGGCGGGTATACAGACCTGTATGGGTCTCGTGAAAAGCAGGATGATACAGTACGGGGTGGCCATCGGCTCAGATGTTGCACAGGGTGCTCCCAGTGATGCGCTTGAATATACCGCTGCGGCCGGGGGGGCTGCGTATGTGATCGGGCGCGATGACCCAATCGCCATTCTTCATCATACGGCTTCTTTTACCACAGATACCCCTGATTTCTGGAGAAGAGAAGGTCAGGACTATCCCCGTCACGGAGGCAGGTTTACCGGAGAGCCAGGATATTTCCGCCATATCGAGGGCGCGGTCAGACTCCTTTTTGAGCAGACCGGAAAGAGTCCGAAAGATTATGATTATGCGGTTTTCCACCAGCCGAATGCGAAATTTCCTCAAAGGGTGGCAAAGATTCTCGGCTTTTCTGCAGAGCAGATAAAGCCTGGCCTGGTTGTTCCCCGCCTGGGCAACACTTACAGCGGATCGTCTATGATCGGTCTGGCAGCCACCCTGGATATCGCCAAACCTGGTGACAGGATATTTGTTGCATCATTCGGTTCAGGAGCCGGTAGTGATGCCTTCGATATCGAAGTAACCGATGCCATTGAATCGCATCTCTTTTCAAGGGACGCGGCTCCCGGAGTAGAGAAACTGCTTGAAAATCCCATATATATCGGATATGCACAGTATGCAAGACACAAGGGCAAGATCGTGATGCAAAAATGAGAGACGTTGCAGTAATAGGTGCAGGGTGCACTTCATTCGGAGAGAAGTGGAACACGTCGTTCCGGCACCTCTTCGTAGAAGCGGGAACACTTGCCCTTGAGGATGCATGCGTGGCAGGCGAACAGATTGACGCCATGTACGTGGGCAATATGAGCGCCGGCCGATTCGTGGATCAGGAGCATATCGGGGCGCTTATTGCAGATTATGCAGGACTTGCCTCGCATCATATTCCTGCCACAAGGGTTGAGGCGGCCTGCGCTTCCGGCGGACTTGCCTTCCGGGAGGCGGTCATCTCGGTTGCCAGCGGCATGGAGGATATTGTGGTCGCCGCAGGCGTTGAGAAGATGACGGATGTTGCCTCCGGCGCGAGTGTAGATACACTCGCCGGGGCAGCAGACAGGGAATGGGAAGGGTTTGTTGGAGCTACTTTCCCTGGGCTTTACGCCATGATCGCGAAAGACTACATGAACCGATTCCCCCTTACCCGGGAACAACTGGCACAGGTTGCGGTGAAAAATCACTATAACGGCGCACGAAATCCTATCGCCCAGTTCCAGCAGGAGATCAGTATTGATACCGTCCTTCGATCATCCCTGGTTGCGGACCCTCTCCGCCTGTTTGATTGTTCTCCTATCACGGACGGAGCGGCAGCGGTAATCGTTGCGCCCCTTGAAAGGGCCAGGGAGTTTACAGATACACCTATCAAGGTTCTTGCGAGTGCGCAGGCCAGTGATACCATCACACTCCATGACCGCCGTGATATCAGCACTCTCGATGCCACCGTGGCAGCAGCACAGAAGGCATTTGCCATGGCACGAGTGAACCCCCAGGATATCGATCTTGTTGAGGTGCATGATTGCTTTACAATCGCAGAAATCTGTGCGATTGAAGACCTGGGATTCTGCGCGAAAGGTATGGGCGGGAAGCTGACCGAGGAAGGGGTTACCGCCTTAAATGGCGATCTTCCGGTAAATACCAGCGGCGGGCTGAAAGCCTGCGGACATCCTGTGGGAGCCACCGGCATCAAACAGGTTTATGAGATTGTCCAGCAGCTCCGCGGAGAGGCAGGAAAACGCCAAATCGAAGGCGCAAAAATTGGCATGACCCAGAATGTTGGCGGAACAGGTGCCACGGTGGCCATTCATATCCTGGGGGTGTGAAATTTGTCATCAGTTGCCAGGTTCTGGAGAAAGATACCCCAGCGATACAACCTGATAGGTACGAAGTGCACTAACTGCGGGAGGTACTTCTTCCCACCCCGTACTTTCTGCCCGGAATGTCGACGTGCAGGAAATATTGTAGAGCACAAATTCAAAGGGAACGGAACGGTGGTTACATATACCATCATACGGACGGCTAGCGAACAGTTCGAACAGATGACTCCTTATGTGCTGGCTATCGTCAAGCTGGATGAAGGGCCGAAGATGACTGCCCAGATAGTATGCGCTCCCGAAGAAGCACGCATAGGAATGAAAGTGAAACCAGTCTTCCGCAGGATTGCGGCAGATGGGGATTCCGGGGTTATTCACTACGGGACCAAGTATGTTCCGGTCCCTTAATCATCCTCTTTTTCGAGAGTGATATCATATACCGCATGCCATTTCCCCGGCGAATATGAACGTACGTATTTTTCCCTGATCTTATCAACGGGGAACCGGTCGAAATATGGCAGGAGCTCCTCTTCTTCCGACACAAGCGCATAACAGTGGATAGTTCCCCTTTTTCTGCAAAGCCGCACGGCGGTGGGCATAAACCGGAAGGCGTGGATGGGGTAGTTCATCACGATCCTGTCAAATCTCCAGGGAAGCACGTCAGCCAGTCGGTGTGCGTCCGAGAGTACAGGAAGAACATTTCGTGTCCTGTTAAGATGAAGATTTTTCACCATGATACGAACTGCCGCTGCATTTATATCACAGGCTACAACAAAAGAGGCTGAATTTGCAAGACTGATTGCAAATGGACCGACTCCGGCAAACATATCCATTACCAGCTCGCCGGAGGCCATCAGGGAAAGGATTCTCTGTCGCTCGGAAGAGAGGCGGGCAGAAAAGTAGGCTGCTTCAAGGTCTATAACAAAACGGTGCCCGTACTCAGTATATCGGGTCTTTGCAGTCGGAATGCCTGCAAGAACTTCGAACCGGCGGGTCCTGAACTCCCCTTCCACATCACTCAGGGGGTACAGAACCGTGTGGAGAGAGGGACGGGATGCAAGGAGCTTTTCGGCTCCTGCTGCATCTCTTTCCTGCATGACTGCAATCCCGCCTATGAGTTCATGCCGTGGGAATGACATCCGCGGCGAATGGGCGTGGAAACAGCTCCGCTCTGATCCCGCGATGGACTCTGTGACCGGAAAGAGAATGCTATCGCCATCTGTCCGCGGTTTGAGTCCTCGATCCAGGAATCCGGATAGTAGAAGTTCCCGCCGTTTCTCCTCACCATGCTCGCGATCTACCCGGATGCACCACTGTTCTACTTCCACCTGGCACCATCCATCATTTATCTGGAGAACATAACATTATCCATGGAAGGTTATCTCGAGAGACTTAAAAATGGGTCTCTGAAATTATATGCCCTGGAGCAGGAGCTTCCACCTGATGACGCGGTGCGGGTGCGGAGGGCTTTTATCGAGGAGACGACCGGGGTAAATCTGGCTAAAATCGGCTCATATACCATCAATATCGAGCGGGTTGCCAAAAAGAACTGTGAGAACATGATCGGGACCGTCCAGGTACCTCTTGGTGTGGCCGGGCCGCTGCCTGTCAGAGGGGAGTATGCCCACGGAGATTTTTTCCTTCCCCTTGCAACGACGGAGGGAGCTCTTGTCGCATCGGTAAACAGGGGGTGCAGTGCTATTGCCCGGGCAGCCGGTGGAGCGGACGTCCGGATCATGAGGGATGGGATGACCCGTGCCCCGGTATTTGCTGCTGACAGCGTGACACATGCCAGGAAAGTTCAAGACTGGATTACGGATCACCATGATGAAATTGTATCTGCTGCAGAGAGCACCACCTCTCATGGAAAGCTTCTGGATATTGTTCCCATCGTAACAGGTACGTCCATCTATGTCCGTATGGAGTATGATACCAAGGATGCCATGGGAATGAACATGGTGACAATTGCCAGTGCACGGGCGGCAGACGTCATAAGCGATGCAACCGGAGCGCGTATCATCGCCCTTTCGGGCAATATGTGCACCGATAAAAAACCGGCGGCAATAAACCTGGTAATGGGGCGGGGAAAAAGCGTTGTAGCGGGTGTTTTTTTAGAGAATGAACTTGTGGAACGAGTATTCAAGACCAATGCATCAGCCATTTCCGAAGTGAACACCAGGAAAAACCTGGTAGGATCGGCACGGGCAGGATCCCTTGGCTTCAATGCCCATGCAGCAAATATCGTGGCCGCCATGTTCATCGCCTGCGGGCAGGATGCTGCACATGTAGTGGAAGGGAGCAGTGCCATCACCACCGTCGATCCCGCTCCGGGAGGAATATACGTCTCCGTGACCCTTCCTTCACTGGCAGTGGGTACCGTTGGGGGAGGTACAGGCGTCGAAACCCAGAACGAATGCCTGCAATTGCTTGGTGTAGCAGGCGGAGGCAATCCCCCGGGTGCAAATTCTAAAAAAATGGCTGAGATAGTAGCATGCGGGGTACTTGCCGGAGAACTCTCACTGCTTGGTGCATTGGCGGCCCAGCATCTCGCAAGGGCCCATCAGCAGCTGGGAAGGTAATATTTATTATTACGGTTTTCCCGCGATTTCCATAAAAAATACTTTTTCGTCCTTACAGCCTTAATGCCTAAAATCTGAACCATTTCATCATTACTGCTGCATCTTCGCCATTCGCATAATATCCGGCAATACAAAATACCTGCCGGTATCCGATTTTTTCATAAAATTCCCTGGCTCTCCTGTTGGAAATTCTCACCTCTAGCTGCACACCTGATGCCAGCTCCACTGCAAATTGGTGTTCCGCCCGTTTGACGAGCATCCTGCCGATCGCCCTTCTGCGCCAGGCAGGTGAGACCGCAAGGTTGCAGATGTGTCCGTATATTTCTTCACCTGTATCCTCCAGACCTCCAACAATAAAACCTACCACGTCTCTGTCCAGAACAGCAACAAAAATTGTACTTGGAAAGTAGGTCAGCGTTTCCTTGAATGTCTCTATATCCCAGGGATCAGGGAAAGATTCACTCTCTATTCTCACAATGTTACTTAGATCGGCGGATAATGCCCTTCGAATATGTATCTGGCCGGACATTGCATCAATACTCTTTGCCATTTCACTGCAATAATATAGTCTCAAGAAGAATAAATAAAAAAAGGAGTCGGTGTGAATAGTGAATATTTTTCGTTTTATGGCCATAAGGCCGGAAAAAAATGCCGCCCCGCAGATTGCTGCCGTGCCTTATGATGTGGTGACGGCACATGAAGCCGCCCTGTGCATAGCGGAAAATCCCCTCAGCTTTTTACGGGTAACCCGACCAGACGCGGAACTTCCTGACCTGGCACCGGATGATGAACAGGTCTACCGGCGGGCCAGAGAAAATTTTGATACATTGTTGGCCAAAGGCCTTCTCCTGCATGATTCAAAGCCAGCCATGTATGTCTACAGGGTGATCAGCGGGGATGTCAGCTATACCGGACTCGGGTGTTGCCTGGATACCAGAGATTATGAACAGAACATAATTCGAAGGCATGAACTGACCAGATACGACAAGGAAGAAGACAGGACAAAGCATATCGATGCGGTCAATGCCCATACAGGACCGGTTGTACTCCTCTACAGGGATGCAGAGGCCATCTGCTCTCTGGTTGAGGCGGAGGCGGATAAAAAGGGCGTCCCTGATGCGGAAGTGAAGTGGCCGGACGGCACTGTACACCAGATATTCCGGATCGATGACGAGCAGATCCTCTCACGTCTCGAAGACCATTTCTCCGGAATCAATGCCCTGTATATCGCGGATGGACACCACAGGGCAAAGTCTGCGGTAAATGTTGCCCATAGAAGACAGCGGAGGGGAGAGGGAAGTGAAGAGACAGGGAGATTTTTAGGGGTCCTCTTTGCTCATAACAGGGTAAAGATACATGGATACAGCCGTCTGCTCACCGATCTCCGCGGATATAGTCAGGATGAATTTTTGAAAAAACTCAGGGAGCATTATGATGTCCGCCCCTATGGAGAGGTGGATGATTGCAAATACCAGATATCGCCAATGGTTTCACCATCGGCAGGTGTACATATAGTGCACATGTACCTCGGGGGGCAATGGTATGAATGCACATCTGATACAGACCCCGACGCAGGGATTATTGAGTCGCTTGATGTTTCGATCCTTCAAAAAAAGGTCCTTTTCAGGATTCTGGATATTACCGATCCCCGTGGCGATTCCCGGCTCCAGTATCTCGGTGGTGCCCGCCCTCTCGCTGATCTCCAGGAAATGGTTGATTCGGGAGATTTTGTGGCTGCATTCGCCATGCAGCCTGTGAATGTGGAAACGGTGCTGGATATCGCCGATGCGGGGGGGATTATGCCCCCAAAATCCACCTGGTTTGAACCGAAGCTTCTGTCAGGGCTTATCGTGCATACCCTGGACTAAAAGAGGAATAATTTATTCAGGCCCGGTGCCTATTTTCTCCACATGATCAGTATCGCTCTTCCGAAAGGGAGCCTTGAAGAACAGACGCTGCAGCTTTTCAGGGAGGCCGACCTGGAAGTCAGGAGAAGTGACAGGGATTACAATCCGGTTATCAGGGATAGCAGGATAGAAAAAGTAAAGATCCTTCGTCCCCAGGAGATCCCAAAATACGTGGAGATGGGATATTTCGACATGGGGATTTCCGGGCTTGACTGGGTAAAGGAGACCGGCTCCCGTGTACGGGAAGTAGCCAGGCTCAATTACAGCAAGACAGGGGAGGGAACGGTAAAGATAGTGGTGGCGGTCCACCAGGATGAACCTGTGAATGAGGTATCGAAAATCCGGCCCAACAGCAGGGTGACTACCGAGTACCCGGAATTAACCAGGGAGTACTTCGGCAGAATGGGTATCCCGGTCCAGATGTTCCCTTCCTATGGCGCATCAGAGGCTAAAGTCCCGGATCTCATGGATGTTGTGGTGGATCTCACGGAAACCGGAACTACACTGCGCAGAAACGGGTTAAAGATAATCGGGCAGATCATGGAGTCATATACCGTGATTATTGCCAACAGGGAAAGTTTTGAAGATGAAGCAAAGCGAAAGGCAATCGAAGAGATCGTCACCCTTCTTCTTGGGGTCATCGATGCCAGGAAGCAGGTGCTCCTCTCCATGAATGTTCCCGGATCTACCATAGAAGGAGTTATCGCCGTTCTTCCGGCGTTGAAAAAACCCACCGTCAGCCGGCTTCACGGGATAGACTACTACAGCATACAGACAGTGGTGGAAAAAGGGATGGTGAACACCCTTATTCCAAACCTTAAAGCTGCCGGGGCAGAGGATATACTGGAGATACCTATCACGAAGATTATACGTTAAGTCCATGAACGGTAGCCGGAATCCGTAATGGCGCGTATCAGGAAGATATCTCCGATAATTTTATTTTTTTGCATATTATTGATTCAAGAGAGAAAAGAGAAGAGATTTACGCGTTTTCTTCCAGTATGGATCTGCTATTTCCAATCCCTAGTATTTGCCCGATTGAACAACTGCAACTGTTGTAATCCTGGAAATGAGATCAAATCCAGGAAAATTGTTAAATAGAATAACGGAAATTCTATCAGTATACAAAAAATCAAGGGAGAGAACCGGTTGCAATGGAAAACCGAGCCTATTGGCCTTCACCCTCCGGGGTATATTCGACCGCCCATGCTCTCTCGTTTTTCTCTGATTTTTTCCAACAATGAACTTTTTTCCAAGTATTTTTTTTCCTTCAGGAGTGTGCGGATTGAATGTCTGGTAAAATAGATGTGCTGGTGGACGGAAGCGGTGACGGACACAGTGTCGCCCTCTTCCCTGCAGATGAGGTATTTTTCTCCTATGAACGGGGGGCTTCGAATAATGAAGCGGAATTTAATGCCATCATCCTGGCACTGGAAAACCTTCCTCCACATGGACACGCCCGTATAATGACTGACAGCCAGGTAGCTGTCTGGAATCTCACCCTTGAAAAGAAGATACGCCATCCTGCTTATATCCGCAAGAGCAGCCATATCCAGGATTTGATTATCCAGAAACAGCTCGATGTGGATTTCCAGTGGATACCCCGCAAGCAGAACAGGGCTGACCGGTATTTAAAACACTATATCGCCAGTCTGTGCGGTGTCAGGGGAAGCGAACCGCTTTATCGCAGGGTGAAACGGCTCGAATCAGAAAATGTCCTTCTGAAGAAAAAACTAAAGAAAGCCATGAAGATGCTGGAGAGCAGGAAATAACACGGTAATTGTGACAAGGATGGTGCACAAAATTGGAGAAGAAAGATTGAAATCAGCTATTAGAGATAGCATACACTATAATTTTTCCGAATCTCAAACACCCCAATGTTTATATCCATCTTTACAGTAACCGGTATCTGGATGAATCGAATATTTCGATATACAATTTTTTTTATTCTCCTAATCTTCCCTGTGCTTATTGCCGGATGTTCCATCCAGGAGAGCAGTGGAGGGGAAACTGCTCGCGGTCCTATAAAAGAAATCCCCATATCTGCTGAAGATCTTCCTGAAACAATACGTTTTCAGAATGCTCTTGTTATTCTTCAATCCATTAATTTAACAGGAACTGCGTCGCAGGTTCCCATCCATTACATTCGGGGTGAAAACTTGAGTGCTGATGGATCTGCTTCAATATGGATCTTTGGGGTCAAGCAGGATGGGAACAATTATTTTGTGGCTATCAGCTCTAAAGATCAGGTTCTGACCCCCTGGAGAGCCTGGCTCCCCATGGATGCAATACAAATTTCCCGGATTACTACCCCGGATCGGCTCTTGCAAACAAATTATCAACAGATATACGAGACTTTTGGTGTTGAGGACACAGTTCGTATTGAGGAACTGGAACTGGCAAACGGAATCTATACACTCCGATCAGGTATATCAGGAGAAGAGCAGGTGCTTTTATTCGATGCCGGTTCAGGCCGGCGGATTTTATAGATTTTTACAGAAAAAAGGTTATCTGAGGGTGATATAATCCAGGGCCGGTGTCGGCGCCGGTGGTGGCGGTGGTGGTGGACTGGCTATCACCGGACCCGGTGCGTCGAGTGCATTCGCCACAACTTTAAACCAGATCTCACCTGGCGGCAGAAGGACTTTCGGATATCTGAACACCCCATCGGTATCTGCTTCTTCAGGTGTCAGCTCCGCAGATCCGATAAGCATCCAGGTCATGCCGCCGTCGTTGGAGATGTAGTAAAATTCGGTCACGTTCATGCTGCCGGTATAAGAACGATAGATTGGCCATTCGACATATCCGCTCTCGGGATCATAGGAGGAATCCCCGACTGTAACGTTTAATTCACTGGTATTGACGCCAGTGGTGACCATTCCCGGAACCCCGGTAATATAGGTCTTTGGCAGGTTGAGGAACGCCGTTCCGTTGTTGAATATTACCTGAGACCCCGGCCCGAAGACATTGATGTTCCCGTCGGCCAGCACCCGAAGATGGTAACTGGCCTCCCATACCTGACCCAAGATAACAGTACCCACGTCGAACGTGAGTTTGTTTTCCGATGTCCAATCACCGGTCTGGTTTACCGAGTAGGGATATGGCGGATCGTGAGCCGGTTTGGAGAGATTTGCATAGTACGAATCGACATTGGTATCAGGGATATAATCAAAGACATTATAGGTCTCGTTTATTGTTACAAGCTCATAATTAACTTCGATCTGGCCGAAGTCAAGATTCACCTCGGTATTGACACCGGCCTCCTCCTGCAGATCACCGGCGATAGACTTGTAGATCTCGGCGATATTGGCCGCATCACCGTCATAGTACTTACCGCCGGTGCTCTCGGCTAGAATCCGGAGCGTATTCCTCCCTCCGGTGGATATGTCCTCTGCAAACCCGATGGAATAAATCCTGATATTGTTGTTCATGGCATATGTTGCCATGTTCTGTTCGCTGGAACTGAGATCCGAGAAGCGGTGCCAATCATCGTCCAGATCTCCATAAGAGGTCGGATACCAACTCGTATGACCCTCATCCGAGTCTCTTGCCAGAGGGTCGCCGTACCAGTTATAATCCCCATCGGAGAGGACAATGATGGCCCTGATTGCCGACTGCCTGCCATTGGATATGATTTCATTGATTGACTTGTAAACCCCGTATCTCATAGGAGTACCGCCGCTAGGTACCATCAGGTTAATAGAATTATTCACAAGACTGGGATTGATGTTGAGATGCTCTTCAACGATCGCATAATCCCCATATAGCCGGTTATCACCCTGATAATTGTTGTTTACATAGTTCTGGTGGACTGAATTGGTATCATATGAGGTAGTATAAGGCCAGTAATTCCCGTAATTATAGGTGGTTGGCATATCCCAGTAACTATCCCTGTATACCCATCTGAAACTGGAACTGCTTACATAATTGGAATTGGAGGATACTCCATACATGTTTGTCCAGTCATAGAAGTATCCCTCCAGGTATCGCCAGGACC
>Ga0307378_10006624_pt1 | contig 15784 bp, 10 predicted proteins | sample UN1MG_FD_202238 | JGI IMG/M metagenome (GOLD analysis project Ga0307378, IMG submission 202238) | Soil microbial communities from Risofladan, Vaasa, Finland - UN-1 | ecosystem: Environmental > Terrestrial > Soil > Coastal area > Acid sulfate soil | place: Finland: Risofladan, Vaasa | collected... | reverse complement strand
TTTAGATGGCTATTTTGTTTGGCCTAGACCTACTCACTCCAAAGACGGGAAAGACAATATGAAAAGGTGGGTTACATTAAGGACCGGACTTAAAGGGCTCAACGAACAATACCCGGCATATAAGGCTTTTAATGCAGAGGTTTCTGATTATCTGGAACTCATTCCGGAAGGGGGAAATTGGAGGGACCTTCCTGAAAGCCTTAGGGCCGATGCAATAGGCGGCGCTTATAATTCTTGGGGAGGACGTTCGGGGTTTTTAAGGCGACTGTCTTGGGACAAACCTGCCCCAACTATTACAAATAATCCTAAAACAAAAGCAACAATGTTATGTCATCCGACAGAGACAAGACCACTTAGTATGAGGGAATGTGCCAAAATACAACAGTTCCCCAATAATTGGGATTTTTCAGGAAGTTTAGCACAGCAATACATGCAGATAGGAAATGCGACCCCAGTTACTCTAGGTGAGGCGATAGGCCGTGCTATAATTGCCGCAGAAAATAGGAATAACCGTACACACAAGAAGCAGCTTTACTGTGCTGATCCTGATTTACTTCAACGGATAATTGAAAGACCAAAAACAATGCTTAATCCTCGAAGGATGCGCAAGAACAAGAACCCCAAGAAAGCCACTAAATGGTTGGATGGAACAAGAAATAGAAAAGAATTCGAGAAATATAAATCAATGGAATTGGCAACAGTATAAAAAAACCTTCAATTGCTGAATGGAAAGAAAACTTAGAAAGACCCTTAAAGACGGTAAATTTAAAAATGTTCCAGTTGATCGTTCTCGGACAATGGCTGCAATTCGTGGCAAGAACAATCGGACTACAGAGCTTCGACTGAGGATGGCATTAGTTAGGGCTGGAATTTGCGGTTGGGAATCTAATGTTGGCGAATTACCCGGAAAGCCTGACATTTTTTTTCGTGAACATCAAATTGCGGTTTTTGTTGATGGGTGTTTTTGGCATGGTTGTCCGAAGTGTGGCCATTGGCCCAAGACCCGCAGTTCTTTTTGGAAAACAAAAATTTTAAGGAACAAAGAACGCGATAAAAAAAATAGGCGGAAACTATGTAGAAATGGTATAAAGGTCGTACACATCTGGGAGCATTCCCTTAAAGATCCGAAAAAAACGAATCTTGAAATCAAAATGCTAATACAATTACTATCTTAATAATTCTGCGTGCGAACGACAGTAACGAGTAAAACATCGTTATCGAAGGTGGTTTTATGAAAAAAATTGATACAAAAAGAATTAAATCTGAAAAACGCCTTTTTCATAATATCTGGTTATATGTTTACCCAACAAAGGTCGGCTTCAAAGAAATATATTTTTGGCCACAGAATTATCGAACGGTGTTGCATTTTGATATACTTGAAGCCCAAAAAAAGAAGCTCGTTTCTAAACTCTCCTTGGAAGAAATAACAGATTTTTTAGTTGGGAGACCTGAGTTAAAACTTGAAGATTTGGCAAATTCCATCGAAAAAAATGGAGTCAAAGTGCCACTTATAATTTTAAGCAATGGCTTGTTATTAGATGGGAACAGAAGATATTTTGCCTGTTCATATCTTTTTCATAGGGAAAAGAAAAAGGAATCGGGCATACCAAAGGTCTTAAATGCCATTCCTGTGTATATAATTGAAGAGAAAGATGTTGATGAAAGAACTCAGCAAAAAATTTTAGCCGAGTCAAACTTTGTCAATGATTATAAAGTGCCTTGGTCTCTAGATGTTAAGGCAAAAGTCATAGATGATTTCTACAGCTCTTGTATAAGAGATGGAGCAGGCAAGGAAGAAACGTACAAAGAGATTAAAGATGTCTACGGAGAAGATAAAAGCACCGTTGATGCTTACATAGAAACAATGGAACTAACAAGGGAATTTGTTTCTTCTGCGCCTGAAGGCAAAAGGAACGAGTTTAGGGAAAACGTTCAAAATAAATTCCTTTATTTCTGGGAGTTTCGTAACAAAGCACTACGGGGACGAGGTGCCCTTAAACCTGAAAAGGAGTTACCAAAAGTAAAGAAACTTTTCTTCAAGATGATAAAAACGGAACGGTTCAAAAATTACAAACAAGTCGAGCCTATGATAAGATCGGTCAGAGATCCATATGCTTGGGATCTGCTCATTAACTCAACGGGCCATAAGATTGATATGGTTGAGGCCTTGATGAAGGAACAGAAAGCCGTTAGATCGTCTGAGGACAAGGTAAGAAATTTCTTGGGATGGCTTCAAACGAAAGCCGATCCATGTGATTTTACGAAAGCAACTTTTGTGCTTCTTAAAAAGGTGATATATGAATGCTCAAAACTGATAAGTAGAAAGGAAACTTAATCGTTTATGTCGGAACCTAAATTGATAGTTTATAAAGGCCCAACGTCACAAACTGGTTTGGCAGTGAGTGAAGAATTTCCTGACATAAACCCACAATGGAAAGATGAGGAAGTTTGGAAGGATATGGAATTTCATGACATAAAAACTTCACTTCTGAAAGAACCGGTACTCTCTATTTTGCCTATGTGGAACTCGCACAAGGGAGAAATTGATATATCTCATGCGTTTGAAATGATATTTCAACAATTAGTTAAGCTCCACACTTTGTGGCCTAAGACCATCGTTTTTGAGTGTGTTGGAAAAGGTGAAATCAAACTTAAGGACATTAAAAAAATAATTTCTGTTAAAGTGGCAAAAGAACAGTGTAGCAAGTTCATAAAAGATATAGGCGCGGAATTTGTTCCAGCAAAAGCGACGACAGATGCTTTTAAAATATTCAAGAGAAGCGATGACATTCATGCTGTACTTTGCGCCCCTGGGCAAAATAAGGACAATCTCAAAGTATTATGTAAAAATGCTGCAAATCCGGTGAACTTTACAACCTTTGCTCTACTGGCTTGTTTAGAATCTGAAACTTGGGGCGGATCTGAATGGGGTTCTTTGTATGGAAAATTAAATCCAAAAACGAGAGTTTATTTTGGCGTTCAAATGCCTATACGTAATGTTGCATTTTCGGATGATCAAAAAGCTTTATTTAGCGAATTGACTGCCGAAACTGATTCCATAAAGGACGTTCCAAGGATTTTATTTGTTACAAGAAGATCACTTGATAAATGCGGTCTTTTGATTGAAGCAGAACAAGAAGACTTGCCTGACGATATATTGACCGATGAAGGGTATTCAACTGAAATCAAAGTTATTCAAGATATTGGGGAAACGCATTCTAATTATACTGAAAGGATTCGTTCCTTTTTAAGTAACGAATTTTCTGGCCATGTTAAACATGATTTTGTTCGGCATCGAAGTGTTGAAAATGATACATGTTTTTTTGCATGCCCACCTCTTGAAATAATTATACATGGTTTTGAGTACAATGTTGTCGAACCGGTAATGAAACTGCTTATTGATAAATATTTTGATCTATATAACAATGGGATTAAATGCACAGAGGCCCAAAAGGGGTTTTTCAAAAAATACAATGATAAATACCTCGAATATGGTATGGATTTTATAAAATTTGTTGATATAGGAACAACGAGTTAAAATACTGTCCCATCTACTTGATCTGATAAACAACTACGCAACTCTCTTGCATTACGCTGTATCAAATATGCTAACAAGACGTCTGCTGGGAAACAACAAAAACACAAACAGATTATTTTCCAAATACAAAGAAGCTTCCCAACCGCTGTAAATTCTCCCAAAAAATTATAATCGCTTTCCAGACAGAAATACAATTCTTTTTCCAGACATAATTTTGAGCCTGCCCCTGCAACGCCGTAGGCAGGGGTCAAACCATTATAAATTAATTTTACTCCACATAATCAGTGATTTACAGCTATTTTGTCAGTCACAAGGCGTCCTGTCCCCTTGTGCCTTAGGTATAAGGGAAGCGGAAGTTGCAATTGTCTTTTGCAGCCGTGTACGATGGTAAGGGCTGTGGCGAAAGCAAAAATGCTGAACAATACTTTGCAAACACAGGAACAGACAGAAAATATTGTTTGTCAGGTTAAGTAGTGACTATTACACCTTATTGTACTCGAGTGATAACGCCTTTTTCAACGGTAAGTAGGCCGAGTACAATAAAAACCTTTACGGCCTTATGAAAACTATACGCTGCTTCCTTTAAGTTTGATACACCACCGGCTTTTACATACAAAGCATCAGCACCGGCTATACCCTTTTCAACCGTAACTTTTTTGGTTAAGTTTTTTAAGTACAAGGCAGATGCATCCATCCGGTTGTACTTTTTGCTTTCTACTTTTTTTGGTCTTCCTTTTGCTTTTTTAGTTTTCTTTTGCTTAGCCATTCTCTTGTCCTTTCAAATTAGGCTTTTAAGTTTATCCGTGTCGTCTCGTACTCCACCCACCAGGCTTTTTACCTCCAATACCACGAGTCCAAACACTTCCACCACGACCGCTTCCCCCGCTTGGAGGCTTTTGAAATCTAATTCTCGATAACACCTCCAAAACCTCATCCCAAACTTTTCCCCACCATCCCCTTTCTTGTTTTGCTGCCATTCTCTTGTACTTTCAAAATAATCTGCTTCTGCATTTCTCCGCATCATTTTAACGATTCCATCTTAATCCCTCACCAACTACCAACCACAAAGAAGTTTTCCTTTCGTTGTTTTTATTTCAACTTTCTCTACTCACAAACTCACACCTTCATTTCGACGAACTATAAACTAACAACTGCAAGCCCTGCTTGCTTAAAAATTATAACCCAATTTTCCAGACCTTGTCAAACCATTTTAAATTAATTTTCCTCCACATAATCAGTGATTATCAGCTATTTGGTCAACATAAAACGCCGACTTGTCGGCCTCCTCCGACGATATACGCGATACGCGCGACGCAACACGAATTATGCTTGCTTTCAAAACAATACTTAACGAGTACACATACACTGATTAAATCTATTCCTTTTTCTTCGTGGCCTTCGTGCCCCCTGTGCCATAGGTATTCGTGTTTCACATAAGATTTATTCTATCTTTATTGCCGTTTTTCCCCAAAATCCCTTGTTAATCCTGTCTAAAAAAACAGTGTTAATTAGTGTAAATCTATTGCTTATTTTTATTCGTTTCTCCGCGCCCCTGCGCCTCCGTGGGATTCAATATTTAGTGTTAGTTTTCTTTTTCCCTAAGGTTTTATCTTTTCTTTGCGCCTTTGCGCCTTGGCGAGATAAAATATATCTTTAATTCTTTCTTCGTGTTCTTCGTGCTCTTCGTGTTTCCAAAATAATTCGTTTCTTTGCGGCTTGGCGACTTCGCGGGATTCAATATTTTTTTTCTGTCTTTCTAAAAAAATCCGCTTAATCCGCGAAATCTGTGGCTAATTTTTTCCTTGCGCAGCCCACCCAAACCACCCATTTTAACATTTTATTCAGCCTCATTTTGACAGACGAATTTTGCCCCTAAAAAATCTTACCTATTTTAACATTGAAGAAGGCATTTGTATCGGGTGTGCAAATTTGTGCGCTTTTTTGCACAAAAACATGTCATTTTTTCGCTTTTTTTTCATTTTTTCCGCTTTTTGTGCGTTTTTTCGTCTTTTCTTTGTCATTTTTTGCGTTTTTTTGTCATTTTTTAAACCCCCACCCCCATTTTCAACCCAAAAACAAGGGTGTCAAAAATCCGCTTACCCGCATTTTTAGCCCAAAATCAACTCCCCCTCAAACTACCAGCCTCCCCAAAACCCAATACGCCCGGGAGGACTCGAACCTCCGACCTTCGGTTTAGGAAACCGATGCTCTATCCTGCTGAGCTACGAGCGCTTCAATCTTAACTCCTTCAAATACAAGAACTTACTGCCGGCACTGCAAACTTGTTCATCAGCCGCCGCAGCCGGTAACACTTCCTGTTTAACCTCAGCATATTATCATAATCCCCGTTTTTATGCAACAAACAACGATTTTTTGCATTATTTTTTCCTTTTGGCCCCAGCCCACCTTTTAATTTTCCCAAATGATAAACTATTTAAAATATCATTTTTCGTTGCCCACCCGCGACCAGCCGTTGCCACCCCAAAGCCCATTAGTCCAAGGCCTGCAACGCTGTGTGCATCCGTCCCGATAACCAGCTTTACACCGCCCTCAATCGCCATTTTGCAGTGGGTGTCCTTCAAATCCAGACGCCATGGATTTGCATTTACTTCCAGTGAGGTACCCGTCTCGGCTGCGTGTTTGACTACTGCTTCAATGTCGATATCCATTGGTTCCCGCTGGCCGATAAGCCTGCCGGTAGGATGTGCAATACAGTTAACATACGGGTTGTCCATTGCTTTTAAAGTGCGTGTTGTTACTCTTTCTCGTGAGCCGGCTATGCCCGAATGAACCGAAGCTATTACAAAATCAAGGTCGGCGAGAAGTTTGTTGTCGAAATCAAGGGAGCCGTTGGCAAGAATATCAACCTCGGTTCCTGCCAGAATTGTTATTGCCTTCAGCTTTTCATTAAGTTTGCGGATTTGCTTAATCTGCTGCGATAATTGTTTGGCCGACAGGCCGTTGGCAATTGCCGATGACTTGGAGTGGTCTGTTATGCAAATATATTTATACCCTGCTGTTTTCGCTGCCTCGGCGAGTTCGGATATATCGCAGTCGCCGTCCGAGGCATTTGTGTGAATGTGAAGGTCGCCTTTTATATCTGCCAGTTTAACCAATTCAGGCAGTGAATGGTTCCTTGCGGCGTCGATTTCTCCACGGTCCTCACGCAGGAGCGGCTCGATATAATCGAGTCCAAGCTTTCGATAGATTTCTTCTTCGACTGCTCCTGCAATCATTTTGTCTTTTTTGAAAAGGCCGTATTCGTTGAGCTTCAGCTTTGCCTTCACAGCGATTTCTCTCAGGCGTACATTGTGCTCTTTTGAGCCGGTAAAATATTGAGCTGCTGCTCCGAAACTTTTTTCCGGAACCACACGGACATCAACATGAACCGGACAGGTTTCGGTTTGGATTATAGCCGAGCCTTTTGTCGACCCGGCTGCGAGAGCTTCCTGGACAAAGGGAGCGTCTATAAAAGACTGTATGATTTGTTTGCCCTTACCGCCGGCGACAAGAATATCTACATCACCAATAGTTTCGGCCCATCGCCGCAGTGAACCGGCGCTCTGTATTCTCCTGATGCCGGAGAGCGTCTTTAGGAATTGGCCGACCAGTTCCGCAGCTTCGGTGGCCTGGTCAAGGCGTATTCTGCCCGTTGATTTTTCAAGGAATTCGATGCCTCTTGCTATCACCGCTGCTTTCTTATCACCGAATCCGGCTAAGGCGGCTAAAGAACCGTCCTCAATGGCTTTTTTCAGTTCGGTGATGCTTTTTACGTTCAGTTTTTCATAGACCGCTTTAACGCCTTTTGGTCCGACGCCGGGTATGGTGAGCAATTCAAGTAGAGTCGGTGGGATTTTTGTGAGTAACTGTTGATGAGCTGTTATCTTGCCGGTTTTTAAGAATTCCTCAATCTTTGCCAAGCTTGATTTTCCGACTCCGGGTGTTTTTGCGAGTCGGCCGGTTGTTAGCTGGGTCTCAATGTCGGTCGGCATATCGGAAATAATGCGTGCGACCTTTCGGTAGCTATTGATGCGGAAACGGTCTTCGCCGAGGATTTCCATAATGTCGGCCATTTGATTAAAAAGTTCACTTAGGATGGTATTCTTCATAAGACAGATTATACCGGCAATGCAATAAAATCAAAGCGATAATTCTGCTATGGTCAGTTAGTCCCCGCGCTGACCCTTATTTATAGATGCAGCGATTTGATATGGAGAATGCCGTAAGTCTATTCAGACTTGCTGGTAGTGATATCAACAGCACAGGAGCCATGTTATGGCTAATAAGGTTTGTGGGGTGTCAATTATCTATACAGCCGATGGGCTGAGTCGAAACCACAAAATTATCAAAGTAACGTTCCTGTAGCTGTGAAGAACCAGTGTTCCAGTAATTTTCAAGATAGACAGCATTTATGGCATAAGCTGTCCAGGTATCTACAAAATTCAAGCCGGTTCGCCTTGCTTCGAGTTGTCCATCTATCCAGAACTCCTGTATTCCATTCGACAGACCCGGGTCGTTTAGCTTAATATGGTGCTCTATACAAAACCAGGTATTATCGTGGCCGGAATCAAATATCGGGGTAATCCCTGCTTGACTGCCAAGCCAGTGCAGATTATCGAAATCATTATATTTGGTTGTCACGACCACACCATCTACTACACCACTGGCTGGGTCAACTAAAAGATAGTCACCACTACTCCATAAGTGGGCTATCATTGCCTGTGACCAGTTAGAACCAGCGAAACTAAAAGCTCTTGACAGCTTTGCGGGGCTGCCTACCCAACCGTCCTGATTCTTTAAATACATCCTGTAATAAATCTCCCTGAAATCCTCAGTGTTCCTAATTCCCTTATTAAAATAACTGCTTGGTACTCTTCCGAATCCAAGATGAAGTGCGCCTGCACCAACTTCACCGGCCTGAAATAATACCCTCATACCTTTCGAACCATCAAAGCCAACACCATTGAGCGGTATGAAATCACCGCTATCACTATCATATTCAAAATACCTGCCCGTGCCTACCAAGGGTGCGGTGGTTTCAAAATCATCGCAGAATATCCATTCTGGATGGAGAGTTTGCCAATAATCGCACTCATATATTTTAGTTCCGGTATCACCCCAGTTATTAGCCATGACCGCATGGTCTCCAAAATCAACTTTGCCGTCACGATTTGTATCGGCCTCAAGGTCATAACCATCATCGAGCCATTCTCCCGCCATTGCATTGACTTCATCCCAATCAACCACGCAATCTTTGTTTATATCAGCTTCAGACTCTCCTTCACCGAAGTCACACTGGTGCTGATAAAGTTTGATATCATCAAAAAAAATCTGGCCGCCGTAAGGCACACCTGGTGTTGCGCCGACTGGCTCACCAACACCAATCTCGAGCATCTCGACTTCGGTCATATCAAAATCGCCGTTATTGTCGGTAAAGTATCCAAAGTCAATTTTCCATTGCTGCCATTGTTCCAGCACAAGGTTGGCGGGGTCCCAGAAATCGGTGTATCTAACCAGAGCCTCTCTGTCGCTGCTGTCTTTGAGCCTGACGTACATCTGGTCTGCATTGGGACTACCCCTGAACCAGAGCGACAGACCCTCAGCGGTACCAAGCAAAGTCCAATCCTTAGGGCTATCCATCGTTCGGCTGACACCGCAATAATATGGTGAGGCATAATTGTTGTCGTACCAAATCTTCAGCGATCTGCTCCCCATATGCACAAAAGTTACGTCAAGAGAATACCACGTTTCCGTTGCACCGGTCGGGTCCCAGGTGTTCTTCAGATTCGGTGTGTTGCTGTACGACTCAAAATCATCCCCCAAGAAATAATCCGCCCCGGCACTACCTGTCAGTGCCGATAAAAAACACAAGGATATTAACAAAAAGAACTTCTTATACATAACCTCCTCCTTAAAAATAAAAACACTTAAAACACAACAACATTGTTTATTATACCAAATTAATGACCTTAAGGTTTAGAAAAAAAACGGTAAAATTACCAAAACACCTAATCTCTTTATTTACAGTCTCTTACAAATCCTGGATTTTACTGCCTATAAGGTTTTCCTACGGCCTTTCTCTATATGTCACCGATTTCTCATCTATTACAAGCGGTTTTTTACCTAAGCTCTTTAACAGGCTTTAATAGAAAAATGAGCAAAATGGTAAGAACGTGCCCAAATTGCTTTTCCAACTCTACTCAGGCACCAAATTGTCTGCCAGCTCATTGATGTAGAATTCGATATAGGTATAACCCCTATGGCGGTCGTTTTCTGAGGCGCCAATCGGAACAATGTTATCAGCATCATCGGGATTATCGGGATTCAAACCGTGCGCCAGCTCCCAGGTATCGGGCATACCGTCATCATCGGTGTCCGTCGGCGGCGTGCCGGGAGTGAGACCCTCCATAAACCATTCATCGGTAGGCGCCAAAGGCGCGTTCCTTCCCCATTGGCCGGTGCCATCCTGAACCTCTGTTATGGTTCGATTTGTAACCCGGTCTCTCGGCCAGCATCCAGCCTCGGCCAGCACAAGGTCATAGGTTTCCAGGGCAGTTTGAGTTGTTACAGCCGGAACATCGGCAGGAGAGGTAAGTACGCCTCCATTTTGGTTAAACTGCACCCAGGACGGCGGAACGTTGGGACCTGGGGGAGATGACCAGTACCAGAAGTGGGGATGGTCTGTCAATCCCCAGCCTTCGAAATAGTTGTCCGCTATGTAATAATCAACAATATCATAATTAGCGAAAGGATATATCTTGTTGATGCTGTTTGGCCCCCGTTTCCAATAATTGTTGAAATTATTGAGGGGGCTCTGAATATTGTCCTGATGGCCGTCGTGGGTAAGACCGCCGTAAACATTATAAATCAGGTTGTTTCGGAAATCGCAGGCGGCATTAGCCCTGTATGGAGCCATACAGGGGACCCGCCGATAATGGTGGGCCCATAAATTATGATGCAGTGAAACAGCGCCGCTGTCTGAAGCGGCATTTATAAAACCCAGATTGTGCGCGCCTTCGGGATGTCCTTCGTCATCGGTCTCCTCAACCGTACACCACTGTACGGTTGCGTCATGGGTGTGATAGAGGTCGATTTCCTCATCATTTCCCCAGCTTAAAGAGAGGTGGTCAAGCATTAAATTGTATGTTCCTGTTTGTAATGGTCCTAATCCCCCCATTTGTATGCAATCGCCGCTGGCGTCATAAGCGCGCTGCCTTCGCATTCGTAAATGCCGGACAATCACATCGTGTACTCCATAGTCATATGAGCCGAGCATACCCTCTATTGTAATTCCCGCTCCCGGGGCGGTCTGTCCGGCAATCGTAATATAAGGCTGGGTAATGCGAACGTCCCCATTGATAACACCACTGACTTCGAACACCACGATTCTCGGCCCGCTGGCGGCACAGGCCGCCGCCAAAGAATTCGGGCCACTGATATTAAGGTTATTTACCTTTATTATCTGGCCCGCTCGTCCACCGGCAGTAACTGCGCCCCAGCCTTCGGCACCGGGGAATGAAGGGAGTTTCACCGGCTTGAACCAGTCCCGGGCCGTTACAGCAAAATCATCAAAATTAACACTGCCGCTATGGTCACGGTCGGCTCCTCCACACCAATTGTTACCATCAGAGCAGCCACCAGCCAACCACTGCTCGGTTAAAGAAGCAATATCGTCCCACTCAACAAAATCAGGACCGAAAGTATCGGCGAGGCTTGTTAGAGAAATGCTTAAAACTAATGCTAAAATCACAACTCTTTTCATCTCATCCTCCCAAAAAATCAACACCGACCACCAAACTTTGAAAAGCTTTTCAGGCAGCTATTGCGGCACGCCTGATGTGTAGACCGTTGCCGGATTATGGGTTCCATGGACCAATCGGCTGTGTCGAAACCACAAAATTATCAAAATAACGCTCCTGTGTCACCGGCGAACCACTGTTCCAATAATTCTCAAGGAAAACGGCGTTGATACCATAACCCGTCCAGGTATCCACAAAATTCAGACCTCCTCGAGTTGCATCAAGCTGGCCGTCTATCCAAAACTCCTGCAGGCCGTTATACTGGCCGGGATCATTGAGTTTGACATGGGCTTCTATACAAACCCAGATGCCATCATACTGAGAACCAAATATCGGTGTAGAGCCATAACCTATGCCAAGCCAGTGCAGATTATCAAAGTCATTATATTTTGTCGTTACCACCACACCATTTACTACACCGCTCGCAGGGTCAACCGAAAGAGTGTCACCACCGCCCCACAAATGCGCTATCATCGCCTGTGCCCATGTCGAAGCTGCAAAAGAAGTCGCCCTTGACAGCTTGGCCGGGCAACCGCCTGTCCAGCCCTCCTGTACCTTATGATACATCCGGTAATAAATCTCCCTGAAATCCTCGTTATTTCTGATTCCCTTGTCAAAATAGCTGCTCGGAACTCTGCCGAATCCGAGATGCAGGCTGCCGGCAGATTCGGCGGGATTCTCCGGATCCGGAGGAGGACCATTAAATATTGTTCTCATACCTTTGTCCCCAAGGCCGACACCTTCGATTGGAACAAAGCCCAAACCCGCAATAGGTACAAAATCACCGCCGTCATTATTGTATTCAAAGTATCTGCCCTGCCTGACAAAGGCTGTATCATCTTCGAAGTCATCGCAGAATATCCATTCCGGATGTAAACTCTGCCAATCGTCACACTCATCAGGAAAGAAAGGATTCCAGCCATTGGCCAGAATTGCATAGTCATTGAAGTCAACTTTATCATCAAAATCAGCGTCGGCTGTTACTTCCGGACCACTATCAAGCCATTGGTCGGATAACATTTCAATGTCTGCATTGTTAATTACACCGTCATCGGTAAAATCACCGGGGATATATTGCTCTACCGTGAAGTACCAGATATTGCCCCTGAAAATGCTTGGGTCGGTGTCGTTGACCTCATCAATTCGCCAGTAATAGGTCTGCTCTGATTCAAGTAAACCCACAGGGTCATAAGAATTAGCGTCAATGGCCTGGTTGCCTTTGTAAACACTTATACCCACCGGCCAGGTGTTGTCTGCATTGTTCACGTCATCGAAATCCTTACCGAAGTAAATATCATGGCTGTCGGCACCCTGGCCGGCTACCCAGCTAATTTGAATATCAGGAACCACATCAGTCACCAGATGCATAGGGTTGGGGTTGGTTGCCCTTTCAAGGTTCACCGGTGAAAACGCCGCCACTGAGTGTGTCATTCGGCTGATACTGGGATGATACCAACTCATTGTAACTGTCCCCGCCGAGGGCACCGACCTGGTGCTGCCAGCTCCGGCGCTGCTGAGACTGGAGATGTTAAACTGCTCAGCCATATCAGTACCTGTTGCAGTGAAGACGCCCACATTGCTACTGCCGACTACATCAACGACCCAGGCGCCATCAGTCTGAGTGGTAATATCGGTGGAGATATTTCTACCCGATGTGATAGAATTGGTATCTACAGCCTCGGCGGGCTCCTGAGTCACTTTGACCAGCGAAATACCACCGCCGCATATCCTCGTAACCTCTCCTGAATACACAACTGCAATAGTGTAAGAGCCGGAGGGAGGCAGATCGCTTTCCAGCAGGTAATATAACTCGGTCTTCATTTTATAGCCAATCGGTTCCCCTTCGGTTATACTCGAACCGATTACAGAGCGCATATTAACGTTATTATATCTGATACTACCCACCACAAGGTTGTTATCGCTGTCATCTTCTCCAGCCAAGCCCACTACCAGGATACGATTTTCACCACCGCCGATTGTGTGTGACCAGTTTAGTGTCCAGCTACTATTGGTGGAATTTGAACTGTTGGCATCAAAAACAATGTTTTCGCCCATCGAGATGTTACCGGTAAGGCCCAGTGTTAAAATAAGATAAAAGAAAAAGGTCAATTTATTATGCATAGAACACTCCTCCGTTAACAGTTAAAATTGCTATAATCAGTCTAAAAATAAAAGTCCATATAGCTTTATCCCTTTATTTATACCAAATTAATCACATTAGTGTCAAGAAAAAATGGCAAAAATCATCATTTTAAGGATATTAGGAAGTTTATAGTGTGAAAAATCGGTCGACTAACAACTTTCTCGTGTTATTTTTGCGCCGAGAGGGTTTAACCTTTCTTCGATTTTTTCATATCCTCGGTCGATGTGATAAACTCTCTGGATAGTTGTAACTCCTTCGGCGGCCAATCCGGCCAGAACCAGTGCCGCCGAGGCCCGCAGGTCAGAAGCCATCACCGGAGCGGCTATAAGTTTTTTTATACCGGCTATAATGACAGTCGGGCCCTCCTTGCGTAAATCGGCCGCCATTCGATTTAATTCGGCAACGTGCATAAACCTGTCGGGAAAGATTTTTTCGATTATGACGCTGTTACCTTTGCCAAGAGACAAAAGTGCCATAAACTGAGCCTGTAAATCGGTGGGGAAACCCGGGTAAGGCTGGGTTGTGATGTCGCTTGGTTTAATTGGGCCGGTACATGCAACGACACAACCATCGCCAGCCGGCTCAACCGTTACGCCGATATTCCTTAGCCTGTCAACTACAGCCATCATATCATTGAGGCGACAGTTTCGCAGGGTCAATTCACCTGCGGTTATTGCAGCGGCAGCCATAAATGTTCCAGCCTCGATTCTGTCCGGAATTACCTGATACACGGTAGGTTCGAGTTTCTCTACACCTTCGATAATCAAACGAGGCGAACCAATGCCCGTTATCTTTGCCCCCATTGTATTAAGGCAGTTTGCCAGGTCGGTTATTTCCGGTTCACATGCAGCCGACTCGATAACGGTTTTGCCCTTTGCCGTCACTGCAGCCATAAGGATATTAGCCGTGCCGAGGACGGTCGAGCCGAATGGTCCGCCGAGAAAAATATCTTTGCCCCTAAGACCTTTCGGAGCCTCGGCAACGATATAACCATTTGCAAGATGTATCTGTGCACCAAGTTCTCTTAGCCCCCTAAGATGAATATTGACGGGTCTGTCACCAATGGCACATCCCCCGGGCATCGAAACCTCGGCTTTTCCGCAACGGGCAAGTAACGGGCCTAATATACAAATGCCAGCCCGCATCCTGCGGACAATGTCATACTCGCCTATAGGATTATCAACTACCGTCGAGTCTATGCATAAATCACCGTTTGACTTTCTGGTAACCTGACAACCTAACCGTCCAAGCAATTCTGAGCAGACAGAAATGTCTGAAAGAAGAGGCACACTTTTTAGAACGGATATGCCGGGTGCTAAAAGCGCAGCAGCCATTATCGGCAACGAAGCATTCTTTGAACCGTTTATGTCAACGCTTCCGGAAAGCCTGACAGGCCCCTGGATTTTGAATATGTCCATAATCTGTTTTTCCTTGAAAAGACATAACCAATGTAATACAAGAATGTTTTTATTTCAAGGTTACAAAAAGATATTTTAATGAATGCCCCGGAACTTTTCGAAAAACTCGGCGATAGTTTAACTGTAGTAGATATTTTCTGCATAGCAGGGATATTATTGTTCGGCCGCTGGCTGCTAAAAACATCTTTCGGCAGGAGGGCTTTGGCAGATTCGGCGCCGCGACGAAATAATATGCCTCTTTTTTTGCCGTTTATCCCGCTTTTTATCTGGTTCGGGCTTCTTGGACTGATGTTATCAATCACAAAAAAACTTCAGCCTGATTTAGCGGATTGGCAGGAGGTTCTACTTGTCAATATATCTTTGTGTGTTAGTTCGATAACGACAATGGTACTGATTATCTTTCAGGTTCGCTTAAGTTTTGCCCGGCGGTTAAAAGGATTCGGCCTGAATGCAAAAAAAATTCACAAAGATTTTTTCACTGCGGTGGTAAACCTGCTAACTGTCTGGCCGATTGTTATGTTTGCACTGGTGGTGACAATATACCTGGGAAAACTTATTTGGGGTCAGGATTTTCAAATGCAGCAGCACGAGGAACTCGAATCAATAGCATTACATTCGCAGATATCGGTCAGAATGTCGATTATTTTTACTGCTGTAGTGGTAGTGCCTGTCTTTGAAGAAATGCTCTTTCGGGGGCTTTTTCAAACAATGTTTCGTTCGGTTACGAGCAGGCCGTGGCTGTCGATTTTAATGAGTTCAGGCTTATTCGCAAGCGTACACCTGAATATCGAACATTGGCCTGCTCTATTTGTGCTGGCAATATGTATGGGATACTCGTATGAAAAGAGCGGCTCATTGTTTCGGCCTATATTTATCCATTCATTTT
>Ga0307378_10006623_pt1 | contig 15786 bp, 11 predicted proteins | sample UN1MG_FD_202238 | JGI IMG/M metagenome (GOLD analysis project Ga0307378, IMG submission 202238) | Soil microbial communities from Risofladan, Vaasa, Finland - UN-1 | ecosystem: Environmental > Terrestrial > Soil > Coastal area > Acid sulfate soil | place: Finland: Risofladan, Vaasa | collected... | reverse complement strand
TCATGCGCGATGTACATGGAAGTACGAGCAAGCCTTCGGGGCCGCCTTTCTACAAGGTACTTTTACGAAGTCCGTCCATGGACGGACTTCGTAAAAAGGGCTCGCCTGACAGGGCGAAACCGTTGTTAAGTAACCATGCTTTATAATTTACACGGGAAAAAGATCGCGCTCGCGGAGCGCTCCTGCAGGTCTCATCCATGTCAGGGGAATGATATTAAACCTCTGTGGCCCCGGTGTACTCGGTGGCGCTGTGTTCTCTGCGGCTTTGCGTCTCTGCGCGAGGCTGATTTGATCCGGAAGGAATGTTCAATCGCCAAATGAAACTCGAAACCCTTCCGGACTACCTCCGCCCCGGCCTCGACATCGTTTCTATCGGTCTCAACCCGTCGCTGCCGTCGGTACATGCCGGTTTCTACTTCGCCAACCCGCGCAATCGCTTCTGGCGCGCACTGAATGCCAGCGGCCTGCTGCAGGCGCCGGTCGTGCCGGGTGTCGAGGCCATGCAACGGGTGTTCGAGCGCGATGGCATCGGTTTCACAGATGTTGTGAAGCGTCCAACCGCCGGTGGGCGCGACCTGCGTGCGGCGGATTACCGGGCCTGGGCGCCGCAGCTGAAGGCGCGGCTGGCGGAATGTTCGCCGCGCATCGCCTGGTTCCAGGGCAAGCAGGCCTGCCGGAATTACTTCAGGTACGGCGAAGCGATGCGCGTGCCGCTCGACTGGGGTCTGCAGCCGTTGTCGATTGGTGCCAGCCGGGTTTTCGTGACGCCAAACCCCAGTCCTGCCAATGCGGCCTTTGCGCTGGATGAATTGACAGACTGGATGCGCCGGCTTGCAGCATTGCGTGCGCAGTTGTAGCGGATGAGGCGATCTTTCCCTGCCGCGGGCACGCTGGCCGGTAACGGCGAATTCACCTGCCCGGAGTCGGGGAATACAGTCTCCGGGTCCTGGTAGCGACAGGCAGTTCGCGGGCCGTGATCTATACTCGTACTGACACAGTCTGCGGAGGATATGGGCATGGCGATCGCATCCACAATTTCGAATTACCTGGCCGAGCATGGGGTCGAATACGACATCCTTTCACACCCGCATACCTCGACCAGCGGAGAGAGTGCGCAGGCCTCGCATATCCCCGGCAGCCGGCTCGCCAAGTCGGTGATCCTGGAGGATGACCTGGGTTACGTGATGGTGGTGTTACCGGCCACCCGCCAGGTCGACCTTGGCGAGCTGCATCGTCAGATGAACCGCAACCTCGGGCTGGCTACAGAGAGCGAGCTGGGACAGCTGTTCCGGGACTGTGAGATCGGTGCGCTGCCGGCGCTGGGTCCGGCCTACGGCATCGAAACCCTGGTCGATGATCTGATTGCGGAACAGCCGGATATCTATTTCGAGGCGGGTGACCATGAGCAGCTGATCCATGTCAGCGCCGAGGTATTCAATATGCTGCTGGGTGAACGGGCCGGGCATGGGCGCTTCTGCCACTGAGCATTATAACTAACTGAATATAAATATAAATTATTGTCCGATGGCGTGGGCGTCCCAGTCCGGGCTGGCGCTGCTGGTGGCTGCCGGATGGTGGCGCTGGATTTCCTGTTCGACCTCGATGACACGGAGTTCTGGGACGTCGGCGACCAGCAGGATCTCGCCGTGTGCGACGGCATCGCGAAACTCGTTCAATTCCTTGTTGGCGGCGCTGTTCAGGTAGAATCCAGTCAGAAAATTGGCGGCCATGATGACGACCGGCAGCAGCAACCACCCGCTCAGCCCGACAAACACAGGCGCCAGGAACGTGGCGACCACTGCGATGGCAAAGCAGATGGTATTGGCATTCCACGCCAGCTGCTGCGCGGAGCTGATTCCAGCTGGTGATCCGCGGCCGCGTGTCCCGGGCAGGCCGTCCATCCGGGTATGCTGGTCGCCGATGGCGTGTATATTGTCTATGCCGATGCCTTGTCCGACCAGGTTATCGACGACAGCGAGGGCCTGTGCCCGGTCGGGTATCAGGAAATACAGCCTCTTTTCCATGGCAATTCCCTCTAATTTGTATGATAAACATTGGCATGGCTGTCATTCGGGTGACTCGTTCTGCCTCTGTATTGAGTTGCACGGCATTCATTCTCATTTATAGCAGTCTTCCCTGTCAAAGCAATCCGGCACAGGCCTGATACTAACGTGGGGCATTACCTGCATTCAATCGCGGTATGCCTGTTGACTCTTGCATGAGCCTGCAAGACAATAGCGGGCTTGCATTTTTGGAGGGGTTCCCGAGTGGTCAAAGGGATCAGACTGTAAATCTGACGGCTCAGCCTTCGGAGGTTCAAATCCTCCCCCCTCCACCAAATGTTGTTGGATAGCAGGGTCAGGTAGTCATGCCTGGCGTCGGATTTTGTGACAGGCGGGTGTAGTTCAACGGTAGAACCTCAGCCTTCCAAGCTGATGGTGTGGGTTCGATTCCCATCACCCGCTCCAGTATGACAGGGATTATTGCCCATATAGCTCAGTCGGTAGAGCACTTCCTTGGTAAGGAAGAGGTCACCGGTTCAAATCCGGTTATGGGCTCCATACCGTTAAGCAGGGTTGGATCAGTTGCAAGCTGTATATATATAAGGTAACACGCACAAACCGTAAGGGGAGTCAGGCGCGATGTCAAAGGAAAAATTTCAACGAACGAAGCCGCACGTGAATGTGGGAACGATTGGACACGTGGATCACGGGAAGACGACGTTGACGGCGGCGATCACGAAGGTGATGTCGGAGCTGCGCGGTGGCGAATTCAAGGCCTATGACCAGATTGACAATGCGCCGGAAGAGCGTGCGCGCGGCATTACGATTGCGACGGCGCACGTGGAGTACGAGTCGGAGGCGCGTCACTACGCGCACGTGGATTGTCCGGGGCATGCGGATTATGTGAAGAACATGATCACGGGTGCGGCGCAGATGGACGGAGCGATCCTGGTGGTGAGTGCGGCGGACGGACCGATGCCGCAGACGCGCGAGCACATATTGCTGAGTCGTCAGGTAGGTGTTCCGTACATTCTGGTGTACATGAACAAGGCGGACATGGTTGACGATGCGGAGCTTCTGGAGCTGGTTGAGATGGAGATCCGGGAGTTGCTGGACAAGTATGATTTTCCGGGGGATGACACGCCGATTGTGACGGGATCTGCCCTGAAGGCGCTGGAGGGTGACACGAGCGAGATTGGTGTGCCGTCGATTGTGAAGCTGGTCGAGGAGATGGATCGTTACATACCGGAGCCGGAGCGTGCGATAGACGGTGGATTTTTGATGCCGGTGGAGGATGTGTTTTCGATATCGGGCCGCGGCACGGTGGTAACGGGTCGTATCGAGCGCGGGATTGTGAAGGTTGGCGACGAGATCGAGATTGTGGGGATCAACCCGACGATGAAGACGACGTGCACGGGTGTCGAGATGTTCCGCAAGTTGCTGGACCAGGGGCAGGCGGGCGACAACGTGGGTGTATTGCTGCGCGGCACGAAGCGCGAGGAAGTGGAGCGTGGCCAGGTGTTGTGCAAGCCGGGCAGCATCAAGCCGCACACGAAGTTCGAGTGCGAGGTGTACGTGCTGAGCAAGGAAGAGGGTGGTCGCCATACGCCGTTTTTCAGCAATTACCGTCCGCAGTTTTATTTCCGCACGACGGACGTGACGGGTGCGGTGGATCTGCCGGAAGGTGTGGAGATGGTGATGCCGGGTGACAACGTGAAGATGACGGTGTCGCTGATTGCACCGATTGCGATGGAAGACGGGCTGCGCTTCGCGATTCGCGAGGGCGGACGCACGGTCGGTGCCGGCGTGGTGTCGAAGATTATCGAATAACGGGTTTGACGGGTATCTAGGCCAGTAGCTCAATTGGCAGAGCGGCGGTCTCCAAAACCGCAGGTTGGGGGTTCGATTCCCTCCTGGCCTGCCATTAAAGGCAGACCGGTCAGAACCCGTCATGTTGGCGCACACAAGAAGCTGGACTCAGGGGCGCGACCCCGCTTATTCATCATATGAATGCAAAGGTTGAAACAGAAGTTAGCCGGTTCGATGGCCTGAAGATGACGCTGGCGGTGCTGTTGCTGGCCGGCGGCATCGGTGCTTTCTACTACTTCGGGGACCAGTTGCTGGTGGTGCGCGTGCTCGGCCTGCTCGCGGTTGCGGGCGTTGCCGTGTTCATCGCGGCGCAGTCCAGCATGGGCAAGGGCGTGCTCGGTTTCGTGACCGGTGCGCAGTCCGAGGTGCGGCGCGTGGTCTGGCCGACGCGTGCGGAAACCGTGCAGACCACGCTGGCCGTGCTGTTTATCGTATTGCTGGTCGGTATAGCCCTGTGGCTGCTGGACATGGTCCTGCTCTGGGCAATCAAGTTACTGACTGGCCAGGGAGGCTGACGATGTCATTTCAGTGGTATGTCGTACAGGCCTATTCGGGGTTTGAGAACCAGGTCAAGCGTGCGCTGGAAGAACGCATTGCACGCGCGCAAATGCAGGATGCGTTCGGCGACATCCTGGTGCCGACCGAGGAAGTGGTCGAGATGCGCGAGGGCGCAAAGCGCAAGAGCGAGCGCAAGTTCTTCCCGGGCTATGTGCTGGTGCAGATGGACATGAACGAGGACACCTGGCACCTGGTCAAGGATGCGCCCAAGGTGCTTGGCTTTATCGGCGGAACCAGCGATCGGCCCGCGCTGATCACCCAGCGCGAGGCCGATGCCATCCTGCAGCGCGTGCAGGAAGGCGCGGAGAAGCCGCGGCCGAAGGTGCTGTTCGAGGTCGGCGAGGTGGTGCGCGTCACCGACGGGCCGTTCAACGACTTCAACGGCGTGGTGGAAGAAGTCAATTATGAAAAGAGCCGGCTGCGGGTCTCGGTCCTGATCTTCGGTCGCTCGACACCGGTCGAACTCGAGTTCGGCCAGGTGGAGAAGGCGTAATTATTATTTGGTGCAGGAGTGGATCTCATCCGCGATGATCTTCGAAAATCCGAAGATCGCGCTTGAGAAGCGCTCCTGCAGGTTTTTGTAGCAACAGGGGAGCCGCGAGGCGCTTGTACCCACAGGAGTAAGCATGGCAAAGAAAATAGTGGCCTATATCAAGCTGCAGGTGCCTGCCGGTGCTGCCAACCCGAGTCCGCCGGTCGGTCCGGCGCTGGGTCAGCACGGCGTCAACATCATGGAGTTCTGCAAGGCGTTCAACGCGCAGACGCAGAGCCTGGAGAAGAATCTTCCGATCCCGGTGGTCATCACGGTCTACAGCGATCGCAGTTTTTCCTTCATCACCAAGACACCTCCGGCGTCGGTGCTGTTGCGGAAGATCGCCGGTGTCCCGAAGGGCTCGAGTACGCCAAACACCGTCAAGGTCGGCAGCGTGACGCGCGCCCAGCTGGAAGAGGTAGCCACCACCAAGATGCCTGACCTGAACGCCGCGGACATGGAAGCGGCTGTACGTATCATCGCCGGAAGTGCCCGCAGTATGGGCCTTGATGTGAAGGAGTAAGCGATCATGGCCAAACTGACAAAACGGGCAAAAGTCATCCGGGAAAAGATCGATCGCGGCAGGCAGTATCCGATCGACGAGGCCCTGCGCCTGCTGCAGGATCTGTCCAGCGTGAAGTTCAAGGAATCGGTTGACGTCAGCGTCAACCTCGGCATCGATCCGCGCAAATCCGATCAGGCCGTGCGCAGTGCCACCGTGCTGCCGAACGGCACCGGCAAGACCGTGCGTGTTGCCGTATTCACGCAGGGCGCGAACGCCGAAGCCGCGAAGGCCGCCGGCGCCGATATCGTGGGCTTCGAAGATCTCGCGGAACAGGTAAAGAAAGGCGTCATGGACTTCGATGTCGTGATCGCATCGCCCGACGCCATGCGCGTGGTCGGCGCGCTGGGCCAGATCCTGGGCCCGCGCGGCCTGATGCCGAACCCGAAAGTCGGCACGGTAACGCCGGACGTGGCCACCGCGGTGAAGAACGCCAAGGCCGGTCAGGTGCGCTACCGCGCCGACAAGGCGGGCATCATCCACTGCGCTATCGGTCGTGTCGATTTCGAGATCAACGCCCTGAAGGAAAACCTCGTCGCGCTGCTGGCGGACCTGAACAAGGTCAAGCCGGCGTCCGCCAAGGGCGTATATATGAAGAAGGTATCGGTCTCGACAACCATGGGGCCGGGGTTACAGATCGACCAGGCGACCTTGAGTTAAGGCTTTTTATCATTATTACTCCCTCCCCCCCAGGGTGAGGGAGTAGAAGATTTGGCGCTATCGGCCCTGTGCCGGAAGCCGTCAAAGACCGCAGGTACGCGGCGTGAGCTGCGTTTAATTGTCTGCCACCGGCAGGCAGCCTGCGCAGAGGGTGAGCGCATGACAGTATATCGACGTACAGGGATATACGAGTGTCGCGATAGGCAGGAGCAGGTGAGACCGGGAACCGGTCGAGAAACTGGCCTGGGCCATGCCGATAGCGACCCTGTCTGTAGATCACTAAATGAGTGCGCCGGGCAGTTGCCGGCGTGATGTCAATGAACGGGAAGGAAACATGCGGGCGCGTCCCGGGTGTGAATTCCTGAAGAGGTAAACACAATGGCGTTAACTCTTGAAGAGAAAAAGGCTGTTGTTGCTGAAGTAGCCGAGGTTGCCAAAGGGGCATTCTCGGCCGTTGCCGCGGAGTATTGCGGACTGACGGTCGAACAGCTGACCAGCCTGCGAGTCAAGGCGCGTGAAGACAATGTCTACCTGCGCGTCGTGAAGAATACGCTGGCCCGTCGTGCCCTGGAAGGTACTGACTTCGCATGCATGAGCGAGCGGCTGACCGGCCCGCTGATCCTGGCGTTTTCGCAGGAGGATCCGGGTGCGGCCGCGCGTGTGACCAAGGACTTTGCCAAGGCAAACGACAAGTTCAAGGTCACCATGCTGTCCGTCGGCGGTGAACTGCTTGAGCCAACCGAGATCGACAAGCTGGCCAAGCTCCCGACCCGCGACCAGGCTATCAGCATGCTGATGTCCGTGATGCAGGCCCCGATCACCAAGCTGGTCCAGACCCTCAACGAGGTCCCGGGCAAGCTGGTGCGTACCGTGGCAGCAGTGCGAGACGCCAAGCAGGCAGCATAAGCACATTCAATTTATTCAAAGATTACAGACAGGAGTATTCGAAATGGCCGTTTCACAAGAAGAGATTCTGGAAACAATTGCAAATATGTCGGTGATGGACGTTGTTGGTCTGATCTCTGCCATGGAAGAGAAATTCGGCGTGTCCGCTGCCGCCGCCGTCGCGGTTGCCGCACCGGCTGCAGGTGGTGAAGCCGCCGCCGCGGAAGAGCAGACAGAGTTCGACGTCGTCATGACCAGCTTCGGTGAAAACAAGGTCGGCGTCATCAAGGCCGTCCGCGCGATCACCGGCCTGGGCCTGAAGGAAGCCAAGGACATGGTGGAAGGTGTACCGTCGACAGTGAAAGAAGCTGCTTCCAAGGACGCCGCCGCCGACATCAAGAAACAGCTCGAGGAAGCCGGCGCTACCGTAGAGCTTAAATAAGCGGGTCGCGCGTAATCGATTTGTGATTACAGCAAACCCGGGAATACAGGGCGGGCTGGACGCAGGACATGCGTCCGGCCTGTTCCTGCTTGTTGAATACGAAAGGACGCTGCACATAACGTGCAGCCCCTGTCCGTGCCTGGCGCCAGACGCGCGGCACTGACACAGATTTCTTCATCTTTACTGGAGAGGAAAACCGATGGCTTACAGCTACACCGAGAAGAAACGCATTCGCAAGGACTTTGGCGAGCGCCACAGCATACTGGAGGTGCCGTATCTGCTGGCGACCCAGATCGAGTCCTACCGTGACTTCCTGCAAGCCGACAAGCATCCCGAGTCACGCGACGACCGGGGCCTGCATGCCGCATTCAGTTCGGTTTTTCCGATTGTCAGCTATTCCGGCAACGCCGCACTTGACTACGTCAACTACCGCCTCGGCGAGCCCGCCTTCGATGTGAAGGAATGCCAGCTGCGCGGGCTGACCTACGCGGCGCCGCTGCGCGCGCTGGTACGCCTGATCATCTATGACAAGGAGTCGCCGGCCGACGCGAAAAAGATCAAGGACATCAAGGAGCAGGAAGTCTACATGGGCGAACTGCCGCTGATGACGGAGAACGGCACGTTCGTGATCAACGGTACCGAGCGCGTGATCGTCTCCCAGCTGCACCGCTCGCCGGGCGTGTTCTTCGATCACGACAAGGGCAAGACCCATTCCTCCGGCAAGCTGCTGTTCTCGGCGCGCGTGATTCCCTACCGCGGTTCCTGGCTGGACATGGAATTCGACCCGAAGGACTGCGTGTTCGTGCGCATCGATCGCCGCCGCAAGCTGCCGGCGACCATCCTGCTGCGCGCGCTGGGTTACGACAATGAACGGATTCTCGACCTGTTCTTCGAGACCAACACGTTCCATTTCACCAAGAATGAAATCAAGCTCGACCTGGTGGCCGAACGCCTGCGTGGCGAGGTGGCCAGCTTCGAGATCAAGGTGAAAGGCAAGATTATCGTCGAGGAAGGCCGGCGCGTTACCGCGCGACATATCCGCGAGCTCGACAAGGCCAGCGTAAAGTCGCTGGTGGTGCCGGAGGATTACCTCATCGGCAAGATCATCGCGCGCAATATCATCGACAAGGAAACCGGCGAGATCATCGCCACCGCCAACGACGAAATCACCAAGGAGATACTCACCAAGCTGGTCGACGCCGGTGTCAAGGAACTCAGCACGCTGTATGTCAACGATCTCGATCGCGGCCCGTATATTTCCAGCACCTTGCGTATCGATCCGTCTACCAACGAGCTGGAGGCCATGGTGGAGATCTACCGCATGATGCGCCCTGGCGAACCGCCGACCAAGGACGCCGCGCAGAACCTGTTCCGCAACCTGTTTTTCACCAGCGATCGCTACGACCTGTCCGCGGTCGGCCGCATGAAGTTCAACCGTCGCATCGGCCGCGACGAGGTGACCGGCCCTGGTATCCTGATCGACGACGTGTATCTCATCAGCGAGCTGGAAGGCAAACTGAAGCCGAAAAACGATGCGCACGAGGTTTCTCTCGCGAATATCGACGCGAACATCCTGCAGCTGGCACGCGCCGCCGGCGCCACCGGCGACAACATGACCTGGGGCGGTCTGAAGAAGGCCATCCAGGGCTACGGTTCCGACATCCTGCATGTCCTCAGGACACTGGTGGACATCCGCAACGGCAACGGTTATGTCGATGATATCGACCACCTCGGCAACCGCCGTATCCGCTGCGTCGGCGAAATGGCCGAGAACGTGTTCCGCATCGGCCTGGTGCGCGTGGAGCGCGCCGTCAAGGAACGCCTGAGCCTGGCGGAATCCGAGAGCCTGATGCCGCAGGAACTGATCAATGCCAAGCCGGTGGCCGCCGCCGTGAAGGAATTCTTCGGCTCCAGCCAGCTGTCGCAGTTCATGGATCAGAACAACCCGCTGTCCGAGGTTACCCACAAGCGCCGCGTGTCCGCGCTTGGCCCGGGCGGCCTGACCCGCGAGCGTGCCGGCTTCGAGGTGCGCGACGTGCACCCGACCCATTACGGCCGCGTCTGCCCGATCGAGACGCCGGAAGGCCCGAATATCGGCCTGATCAACTCGCTGGCCGTGTATTCGCGCACCAACGAATACGGCTTCCTGGAAACACCGTACCAGAAGGTGGATAACGCCCGCGTCACCGACAAGATCGTGTACCTGTCTGCCATCGAGGAAGGCCAGTACATCATTGCGCAGGCGAATGCCACCGTCGATGCGAAGAACAACCTCACCGAAGACCTGGTGACCTGCCGTCACAAGAACGAATTCACGACCTCGATACCGGACAAGGTGGACTACATCGATATTTCGCCGAAGCAGATCGTATCGGTCGCGGCGGCGCTGATTCCGTTCCTGGAACATGACGACGCCAACCGCGCGCTGATGGGTTCGAACATGCAGCGCCAGGCAGTGCCGACGCTGATAACCGAGAAACCGCTGGTGGGCACCGGTATCGAGCGCACCGTGGCGATCGACTCCGGCGTGACCGTGGTCGCGCGGCGCGGCGGCGTGGTGGATTCTGTCGACGCGGGCCGCATCGTGGTCAAGATCAACGACCGGGAGACCGTGGCCGGCGAGCCGGGTGTCGACATCTACAATCTGACCAAGTACACGCGTTCCAACCAGAACACCTGTATCAACCAGCGTCCGCTGGTGCGCCCGGGTGACGTGATCGCACGCGGCGACGTGCTCGCCGACGGCCCGAGTACCGACCTCGGCGAACTGGCGCTGGGCCAGAACCTCCTGGTCGCGTTCATGCCATGGAACGGCTACAACTTCGAGGATTCCATCCTCATCTCCGAGCGCGTGGTGGAGGAAGACCGCTTCACCACCATCCACATCGAGGAGCTGACCTCGGTGGCCCGCGACACCAAGCTGGGTTCCGAGGAGATCACCGGTGACATCCCGAACGTCGGTGAAAGCGCGCTCGCCAAGCTCGACGAGTCCGGTATCGTGTATATCGGCGCCGAGGTGAAGCCGGGCGACATCCTGGTCGGCAAGGTGACGCCGAAGGGCGAGACCCAGCTGACACCGGAAGAGAAGCTGCTGCGCGCCATCTTCGGCGAGAAGGCATCCGATGTGAAGGACACCTCGCTGCGTGTGCCCAGCGGCATGGATGGCACCGTCATCGACGTGCAGGTGTTCACGCGCGACGGCGTGGAAAAGGACGCCCGCGCGCTGCAGATCCAGGACGAGCAGCTGGCTGCGATCCGCAAGGACCTGAACGACCAGTTGCGTATCATGGAAGACGACGTCTACGAGCGTGTCGCCATCCTGCTCGCCGGCAAGCTGGCCGAGGGCGGGCCGAACAAACTGGCCGCCGGAAGCAAGATCACCAAGGACTACCTGGCCGACGTCGGTCGCGACAAGTGGTTCGAGATCCGCCTGCGCAACGAGGAGGCCAACGCCGACCTGGAGCGGGCCGCGGAACATCTCAAGCAGCTGCGCAAGGACTTCGAGCAACGCCTGGAAGACAAGCGCAACAAGCTGACCACCGGCGATGACCTGGCGCCGGGCGTGCTGAAGATGGTCAAGGTATACCTGGCGGTGAAGCGCCGCGTGCAGCCGGGCGACAAGATGGCCGGCCGGCACGGTAACAAGGGCGTTATCTCGATGATCCAGCCGGTGGAGGACATGCCGTTCACCGCTGACGGCACCGCCGTCGATATCGTGCTGAACCCGCTCGGCGTGCCATCGCGCATGAACATCGGCCAGGTGCTGGAGACGCACCTCGGCTGGGCCGCGAAGGGACTCGGCATCAAGATCGGCAAGATGCTGGAGGCACAGCAGAAGGTGGCGGACATCCGTGTCTTCCTCGACAAGATCTACAATTCCAGCGGTCGCAAGGAAGACCTGAACTCGCTGAGCGATGCGGACATCATCAACCTGGCAAGGAACCTGGTGAAGGGCGTGCCGATGGCTACGCCGGTATTCGACGGTGCGCCGGAGGCGGCGATCAAGTACATGCTGGAGCTGGCGGACCTGCCAGCCAGCGGCCAGACCACGCTGTTCGATGGCCGCACCGGTGATGCCTTCGATCGACAGGTCACGGTCGGTTACATGTACATGCTGAAGCTCAATCACCTGGTTGATGACAAGATGCATGCCCGTTCCACCGGTCCCTACAGCCTGGTCACCCAGCAGCCGCTCGGCGGCAAGGCGCAGTTCGGTGGTCAGCGCTTCGGCGAGATGGAGGTATGGGCGCTGGAAGCCTACGGCGCCGCCTACACGCTGCAGGAGATGCTGACTGTCAAGTCCGACGACGTGAACGGACGTACCAAGATGTACAAGAACATCGTGGACGGCAACCATCACATGGACGCCGGTATGCCGGAGTCCTTCAACGTGCTGGTGAAGGAAATTCGCTCCCTCGGGCTCAACATCGAGCTGGAACAGGACTAGCTACAGGAACATGCAACAGGAATATCAGCAGCCGGTTCGCCGGTAACGCGACACTCCACGTGCAGGAGAGATGATGAAAGACTTACTGAATTTACTGAAACCGCAAGGCCACAACGATGACTTCGATGCCATTCGAATCAGCCTGACTTCACCCGACATGATCCGTTCCTGGTCGTATGGCGAGGTCAAGAAGCCGGAGACGATCAATTACCGCACCTTCAAGCCGGAACGTGACGGCCTGTTCTGTGCCAAGATCTTCGGACCGGTGAAGGACTACGAGTGCCTGTGCGGCAAGTACAAGCGCCTCAAGCACCGCGGCGTTGTGTGCGAGAAGTGCGGCGTGGAAGTCACGCTCGCCAAGGTGCGCCGCGAGCGCATGGGCCACATCGAGCTCGCCAGCCCCGCCGCGCATATCTGGTTCCTGAAGTCACTGCCCTCGCGTATCGGCCTGCTGCTCGATATGACACTGCGCGACATCGAGCGTGTGCTGTATTTCGAGGCCTACGCAGTGGTCGATCCCGGCATGACCACGCTGGAGCGCGGCCAGTTGCTGACCGATGAGGCCTACCTCGATGCCATCCAGGAAAACGGTGACGAATTCGACGCGCGTATGGGCGCCGAGGCCGTCTACGAGCTGCTCAAGGGCCTCGATCTGCATGTCGAGGCGGCCAACTTGCGCGAGGAAGGCAATTCCACCAAGTCCGAGACCAAGCTCAAGCGCATCACCAAGCGCCTCAAGCTGATCGAGTCCTTCCTCGATTCCGGCAACCGTCCGGAGTGGATGGTGCTGACAGTGCTGCCGGTGCTGCCGCCGGAACTGCGTCCGCTGGTGCCGCTTGACGGCGGCCGCTTCGCGACCTCCGACCTGAACGACCTGTACCGCCGCGTCATCAACCGCAACAACCGCCTCAAGCGTCTGCTGGAGCTGAGCGCGCCGGACATCATCGTGCGCAACGAGAAGCGCATGCTGCAGGAATCCGTCGACGCGCTGCTCGACAACGGCCGCCGCGGCCGCGCCATCACCGGCACCAACAAACGCCCGCTCAAGTCGCTGGCCGACATGATCAAGGGCAAGCAGGGCCGCTTCCGCCAGAACCTGCTCGGCAAGCGCGTCGATTACTCCGGCCGTTCCGTGATCGTGGTCGGTCCGACGCTCAAGCTGCACCAGTGCGGCCTGCCCAAGCGCATGGCGCTGGAGCTGTTCAAGCCGTTCATCTTCAGCAAGCTGCAGCTGCGCGGGCTGGCAACCACCATCAAGGCGGCGAAGAAACTGGTCGAGCGCGAGGGCCCGGAAGTCTGGGATATCCTCGAGGATGTGATTCGCGAGCACCCGGTCATGCTGAACCGCGCGCCGACCCTGCATCGCCTCGGCATCCAGGCCTTCGAGCCGGTGCTGATCGAGGGCAAGGCGATCCAGCTGCATCCGCTGGTGTGCGCCGCGTTCAACGCCGACTTCGACGGCGACCAGATGGCCGTGCACGTGCCGCTGTCGATCGAGGCGCAGCTGGAAGCGCGTGCGCTGATGATGTCGTCCAATAACATCCTGTCACCCGCCAACGGCGAGCCGATCATCGTGCCGTCGCAGGACGTGGTGCTCGGTCTGTATTACCTGACCCGCGAGTCGATCAATGCCAAGGGCGAGGGCATGGTGTTCGCCGATGTTTCCGAGGTGCACCGTGCCTACTCGACCGGCGCGGTATCGCTGCATGCGCGCGTCAGGGTGCGCATTCCGCGCTATGAACTCGACGAAAACGGCGAGGCGCAAAAGGTGAAGGGCCTGGTGGAGACTACCGTGGGCCGTTCGCTGCTGTCCGAGATCCTGCCCGGCGGGCTGACCTTCGACCTGGTCAACCGCGACATGACCAAGAAGGCGATCTCCGGCCTGATCAATGCCTGCTATCGCCGCGTCGGCCTGAAGGAGACCGTGATCTTCGCTGACCAGTTGATGTACATGGGCTTTACCTACGCCACCCGCTCCGCGGTCTCGTTCGGCATCAACGACATGACCATTCCCGAGGTCAAGGCGAAGATCCTCGAGGATGCCGAGGACGAGGTGCTGGAGATCGAGAACCAGTACACCTCCGGCCTGGTCACCATGGGCGAACGCTACAACAAGGTGGTCGATATCTGGTCGCGCACCAACGAGCAGGTTGCCAAGGCAATGATGGAGGTGCTTGGACACGAGGAAAAGATTGACGCCAAGGGCAACAAGGTCAGGCAGCCGTCATTCAATTCCGTATACATGATGGCCGATTCCGGCGCGCGTGGTTCCGCCGCCCAGATCCGTCAGCTGGCCGGTATGCGCGGCCTGATGGCGAAGCCGGACGGCTCCATCATCGAGACGCCGATCACGGCGAACTTCCGCGAAGGCCTGGATGTGCTGCAGTACTTCATCTCCACGCACGGTGCGCGCAAGGGTCTCGCCGATACGGCGCTGAAGACCGCCAACTCCGGATACCTGACCCGCCGCCTGGTCGACGTGGCGCAGGACCTGGTCATCATCGGCGATGACTGCGGCACCGAAGAGGGGCTGTACATGACGCCGCTGGTCGAAGGCGGTGATGTGGTGGAACCGCTGCGCGAACGCGTGCTGGGCCGCCTGACGGCCGAGGACGTGCTGCGCCCCGGCAGCGACGAGGTGGTGGCAGCGCGCAACTCCCTGCTCGACGAGGAGTGGGTCGACCAGCTGGAGGCGCTGGGCGTCGACGAGCTGAAGGTGCGTTCGCCGATTACCTGCGACAACCGCTACGGCGTGTGCGCCGCCTGCTACGGTCGCGACCTGGCGCGTGGCCACATGGTCAACGGCGGCGAGGCCATCGGCGTGATCGCCGCGCAGTCCATCGGGGAGCCGGGCACGCAGCTGACCATGCGTACCTTCCACATCGGTGGTGCCGCCAGCCGTGCCGCCACTGTCAACAGCGTCGAGGTGAAATCCGGCGGTACCGTTCGCCTGCACAATATCAAGACGGTCAGCAACCGCCACGGCAACCTGGTCGCGGTGTCGCGTTCCGGTGAAATCGGCCTGGTGGACGAGTTCGGCCGCGAGCGCGAGCGCTACAAGGTCCCGTACGGTTCCGTGATCAGCGCCGCCGACGGCGACGCGGTGAAGGGCGGCAGCGTCATCGCGACCTGGGACCCGCACACCCACCCGATCGTCACCGAGGTGGCCGGTGTCGCCCGCTTCTCGGACTTTATCGACGGCGTTACCGTTCAGGAGTCCACCGACGAGGTGACCGGCCTGACCAGCCTGGTGATCACCGATCCCAAGTCCCGCGGCAGTGCCGCCAAGGACCTGCGGCCGATGGTCAAGCTGGTCGATACCAAGGGCAAGTCGCTCAAGCTGGCCGGTACGGATCTGGATGCGCAGTACTTCCTGCCGTCCGGCGCGGTGGTCGGGCTGGAGGACAGCGCCGAGGTGTGCGTGGGTGACGTCATCGCGCGTATTCCGCAGGAATCGTCAAAAACCCGTGACATCACCGGTGGTCTGCCCCGCGTGGCCGACCTGTTCGAGGCGCGCAAGCCGAAGGAGCCTGCCATTCTGGCAGAAATCTCAGGTACGGTCGGCTTCGGCAAGGATACCAAGGGCAAGCAGCGGGTGATCATCACCGCCGCCGAGGGCGAGACCCACGAGGAACTGATCCCGAAGTGGCGCCATGTCACCATCTTCGAGGGCGAGCATATCGAGAAGGGCGAGACCCTGGTCGACGGCGAGCCCGGCGCCCATGACATCCTGCGTCTGCTGGGGACCTCCACCATGGCCGGCTACCTGGTCAAGGAGATCCAGGACGTCTACCGGCTGCAGGGCGTGAAAATCAACGACAAGCACAT
>Ga0307378_10006619_pt1 | contig 15790 bp, 11 predicted proteins | sample UN1MG_FD_202238 | JGI IMG/M metagenome (GOLD analysis project Ga0307378, IMG submission 202238) | Soil microbial communities from Risofladan, Vaasa, Finland - UN-1 | ecosystem: Environmental > Terrestrial > Soil > Coastal area > Acid sulfate soil | place: Finland: Risofladan, Vaasa | collected... | reverse complement strand
AGCTGTGCCGCCTAATCTGCGTCTGGCGTCATGCCAAAAATGCTTTCGCACCACTGATATCGATTCAGTAGGTGATGCTAAACACCTGACTTTCTTTGAGATGCTGGGTAATTTCAGTGTGGGTGATTATTTTAAAAAGGAAGCTATTGCCTGGGCATGGGAATTTGTTACCCAGTATTTGAAATTTTCGCCTGAACGGCTATGGGTAACTATCTATTTAGATGATGAGGAAGCATTTAGCTGCTGGCGGGAAATAGGCTTCCCCGAAGAAAAAATAGTGAGGCTTGGGGAGGAAGACAATTTTTGGGGTCCCGCTGGTGATTCAGGGCCTTGTGGACCGTGCAGCGAGATACATTATGATTTCGGCGAGGGTGTTGGCTGTGGTAGGCCTGAGTGCAAACCTGGCTGTGACTGCAGCCGCTTTTCCGAAATTTGGAATCTGGTATTTACCCAATATAATCAAGACCGTGATGGAAAACGTACACCGTTACCGAAACCGAATATCGATACAGGGATGGGACTGGAGAGAACCGCGGTAGTTATGCAAGGGGTATCCTCGGTCTATGAGACAGACCTTTTCTTGCCTATACTTAGTAGGATATGCCATTTAACAGGGAAAGAGTATGGCAAGGACGAAGTCGCTGACCAGGCTGTTAAAATCGTAGCTGAGCACAGTCGGGGTACCGCTTTTCTTATTGCCGCTGGTGTTCTGCCATCAAATGAGGGGAGAGGCTATGTCCTGCGCCGGATATTGCGCCGGGCTAGCTTTTTCGGCAGGAAACTGGGTATGGATGAGCCGTTTCTCAGTGAAGTGGCTGAAATTGTTATCAGTAAAATGGGACGTATATATCCTGAACTGGTAACCAATCAAAACCTTATAGAGGAAGTAATTAAGGTAGAAGAGGAAAAATTCATTACCACTTTAGATGCCGGGATTAATCTTGTTGAAAGAGCTGTTGATGATGCTATAAGTCAGGGAAGAGACTATATCACAGGCGAAGAGATATTCAGATTTTGGGATACGTATGGTTTTCCCTCGGAATTAACTGCCGAAATTGCCCGGGGGAAAGGGCTAACTGTTGACCTGGAAGGTTTTGAAGCCGAGATGGAGAAGCAGCGGAAGAGGGCTAGAGATGTTCATATAGTTGTTCCTACTGCTAGGTTAAAAATCTCTACATTTCCCCCGTCTGTTGTTATTAGTCCAGCTAAATATGTTTCTAAGCCTTCTAGCTTTGTTGGCTACGACAAATTGAAAGGTAGCTCTAGAGTGATTTACATATTAGACCAGGATTCTGGTCTTTCCATAGCCTCTGCCACTGAAGGCCAAAAGGTTGCTGTCGTCCTCGACGAAACGCCTTTCTATGGAGAGATGGGAGGCCAGGTGGGCGATACCGGCAAAATAATGGTCAATTCCAGCCAAATTGATGTAGCCAATACCATCTGGTCGCCTTTTGGCAATTTGGCCGAAGGCGCGATTGTCCACCTAGGGCGGGTTGTTAAAGGTAGCATCTCAGTTGGCGATTTTGTGGAAGCCGAAGTTGATATAGACCGTCGCCTTGATATCGCTCGCAATCATACCACAACACATCTGCTTCAGGCGGCTTTGCGCCAGGCGTTGGGGAGTCAGGTCTATCAAAGAGGCTCTTTGGTGGCTCCTGACCGATTCCGGTTTGACTTTTCCCAGTTGACGGCCATCAGCAAGCAACAACTTGATGAGATTCAGCACATCGTCAATGAAAGGATACGCCAGAATCTGCCGGTGACAAGCAAGGTTATTCCGTATAAGCAAGCTATCAATGAAGGTGCTATTGCCCTTTTCGACGAGAAATACGGAGAAACAGTTCGGGTGATGGAAATTGGCAAGCCGCCAACGAGTACTGAGCTTTGTGGTGGTACTCATGTCAAATCAACAGGGGAAATCGGCCTCTTTCTCATAATTGGTGAAAGTAGCATTGGCACCGGCTTGCGCCGAATCGAAGCAGTTACCGGCAGACAAGCTGAGGCCTTACTTCAAGAGCGTTTTGGGATACTGGATACTATAGCTGAGGAGTTGAAGGTCTCGCCTTCTGAAGCCCAGCGGAAGGTAGGTGCTCTTATTGGTGAGCTAGTTGCCGAGCGCAAGCGCTCAGCCGCTCTGGAAAGAGAGTTGTCACGGAATACGGTTGAAGCTTTGCTTGAGAAAACGGAGGAGGTGAACGGAATAACGGTCTTAACTGCTTCGGTACCAGCTTGTTCAATGCCTGTGTTAAGGGAGATGGGAGATTTATTACGAGACCGCTTGAAGAGCGCTGTGATAGTTCTAGGAACAGTTTATCAGGATAAACCTGCCTTTATGGCTAATGTGACTCCAGATTTATTGGATAGAGGACTGCATGCAGGTGATATAGTGAAACAAGTAGCCGAAGTGACCGGTGGGAGTGGAGGGGGTAAGGCAGGAATGGCTCAGGCTGGCGGTAGAGATAAAAATAAACTTGATGAGGCTCTTGGATTGGTAAGAGGATTAGTTCAGGAGCTTGGCTGAGGTTTTAAGATGCGTAGCTTGGGATTAGATATCGGGGACAAAAGGATAGGGGTTGCCATCAGTGACCCTGAAGAGATTTTGGCTAGCCCACTGGCTACTATCACCAGGGACGATGATGACAAAGCCATAGATGCTATTCTCGAACTTGTTGCCGAACATGGGGCGCAACGAATTGTGGTTGGTTTGCCTTACTCTTTGGATGGCAATATTGGCAGGCAGGCTAGCAAGGTAATGGCTTTTGTTGAGAAGCTTTCTGGGTGCACTGAAGTCAATATTGAGACTCAGGACGAGCGGTTCTCCAGTGTAGCTGCTGAGCGTTTGCTGGTAGAGGCTGGCACTAAAGGACATAAAGCAAGGTTACAACTTGATGCTGCGGCTGCAGCCTTCATTTTGCAAGGGTACTTGGATAGCCTAAGAGTCTCTGACAATGACACGGTATATTAGCGTCATCGGCTACCCGTTGAAGCACTCACTATCCCCTGATTTTCAACAGGCTGCTTTAGATTATTACCAACTCGATATTCGTTATGAGATGTGGGAAACAGAAGCCTGGGATTTACCGTCTGAGATAAATCGGCTGAGGCAGCCTCAAAATCTGGGAGCAAATGTAACCGTACCTTATAAAGAGGCAGTTCTACATCTCGTAGATGAAGTTGATAATTTAGCTAGCCTGATTGGTGCTGTGAATACAATAGTTAATCGAGATGGCAAGCTTAGGGGTTTTAATACGGACGCGCCTGGCTTTCTGCGGGCTCTGTATGAGAATGCCAAGTTTGCGCCCGAGAACAAACGAGTAGTGATTCTCGGTGCTGGGGGAGCTGCCCGTGCCGTAGGTTTTGCCCTTCTCCAAGAAAGGGTAAATTCGCTGGCTATCGCCAGCCGTACTTTGCTGCGGGCTAAAACCCTGGTAGATTCTTTAACAAGGTATGCTATTGACAGAAAAATGCGGACAGAGGTGGTTGCTTTGCCATGGCAGGACTTAAAATTCCGGGAGGCAATTGAGCATTGCCAGTTGATAGTCAACTGTACCCCTTTGGGAATGAAATATTCTTCTCAAGAAGAACAATCGCCTCTCTCCGCAGCCTCGATTCCCAAAGGTGCTTTGATTTATGACTTGGTGTATAATCCTTCAGAAACACCTTTGTTAAAAATGGCCAGGGAGGCAGGTGTTAGTATCCTCAGTGGTTTGCCTATGCTGGTTTATCAAGGGGCTGACTCCTTTAAGATATGGACGCATAGGGAAGCACCCCTTGACATAATGTTCAGGGCAGTCAGACAAGCCTTAGTAAAAAAACAGGAGGTAGTAGATGAGGAAGAGAAAGACAATAGTTGTTAGTGTAGCCATCTTGATGGTGTTATGCGTGATGTCAAGTGGCTGTACTAGCGGGGGGAATAAAATCGCAGTTGTCCCTTTAAATGGTCCTATCCAGTCGGGAGAGGCTGGGCTACTTTTTGGAGGTAGTGTTATCACTCCGCAGCTAGTTCGAAGCCAACTGGAACGAGCTAGACAAGATGATACAGTAAAGGCAGTCGTCCTTCAGGTAGAAAGTCCGGGAGGTGTTGTAGCTGCTTGCCAGGAGATTGTTAATGAAATCGAGCGAGTGGATAAACCAATAGTAGTGAGTATGGGGTCCATTGCTGCCTCTGGCGGCTATTTCATCTCGGCAAAAGCTGACAAAATCGTGGCCCTGCCTGCCACCTTGACCGGAAGTATCGGCGTTATTTCCCAAGTACCTAATCTGAGAAGCTTGGGATAGAGATGGAAGTTTTCACGAGTGGGAAGTACAAGGATATGTATGCTGGGGTTAGAGAGTTGACCCCGGAGGAACGAGAGCTTATGCAGGAGATGAGCGACCAGCTGTATGACCAGTTTGTCCAGCTTGTAGCTGAGAGCAGAGATTTGAGCAAGGAAGAAGTTAGAGCTTTAGCTACCGGCCAACTTTATACTGGGGAACAGGCTAAGGAGCTGGGTTTGGTTGACGAACTTGGTGGGCTTAATACTGCTATAGACTTAGCCGCTAGCCTGGCTGGCATTGAGCAACCAGAAGTGGAATACTACAAGCCTGAAATTCCTTCTCTGTTGAGTTCCCTGTTGGGGATGAATATACAAAAAATACAGAGTTTTATCCAAATACAGTCGCTGGGCGCTGAAGGCATTATCCTTTTGGAAACTTTAAGCAATCCTTATCCTGAGCCACAGTATCGATAGAGAGGTTGTGAAGGAATAAGAACTATGGGACAGTTCCGTTTTGTTACTGCTGGTGAATCTCATGGCAAAGGTTTGGTGGCAGTTATTGAAGGGATGGTAGCCGGCGTGACCTTGAGTGAAGAATATATAGCTCGAGACCTTAAGCGGCGGCAAGCTGGTTATGGACGCAGCTCCCGCATGGATAGTGAACAGGATAGAGCAGAGATTATCTCAGGAGTACGCCACGGCCTCACTATAGGTAGTCCCATAAGTCTTCTAGTCTGGAACCGGGTTTGGGAGAACTGGCAAGAGATTATGAGCATCGCCCCTGTGGATAGGGAGATAGAACCGGTAACTTCTCCTCGTCCAGGGCATGCTGACTTAGCTGGAGTAATTAAGTATGGCGCCGGGGATATTCGTCCGATTTTAGAACGGGCGAGTGCTCGGGAAACCGCAGCTAGAGTTGCTGTCGGAGCTGTAGCTCGAAAATTTCTCGAAGAGTTCGGCATTGCTATTCACAGCCATGCAATAAATATTGGCAACCACTGGGTAAGACAGGATAAATCTGTGGATTGGAGGCTGGTGGAGAGTTCACCTATCCGCTGTGCTGATGCTGAAGCGGAAAAGGTGATGATGGCAGCTATTGATGAAGCAAAGGCTGAAGGGGATACGTTAGGTGGTGTTTTTGAATTAATTGCTGCTGGTATGCCTGTTGGGTTGGGCAGCCATGTCCAGTGGTATCGTCGGCTTGATGGCCGAATCGCCCGGGCGATGATGAGCATCAATGCTGTAAAGGGCGTTGAAATAGGCGCTGGCTTTGCCTTGGCCAATATGAAAGGCTCGCAGGCTCAAGATATAATCGAGCCTGGTTTGGAAGGAAAGCCTTTCCCTTTGCGCCGAGCTACTAATCAGGCTGGCGGCATTGAAGGTGGAATAAGCAATGGACAGCCGATAGTAGTTCGGGTAGCAGTGAAACCTATTGCTACTCTTGGTAAGCCATTGCCATCTGTAGACCTGCACACTGGGAAGGCAACTAAAGCTCACTATGAGCGGAGTGATATCTGTGTCGTTCCTGCGGCTGCTGTAATTGGTGAGGCAATGCTGGCTATCGTTCTAACAGATGCTGTGCTGGAGAAGTTCGGTGGGGACCATTTAAAGGAGACCTTAACTAATTATCACAGTTACATTAACTCTATTCTCCCCTGACCATTATGCGTCGTCAAAAGGTCAATAACAACATTGCCCTTATAGGTTTCTCAGCTACGGGTAAATCGACTGTGGCTAAAAAGGTAGCGGAAGGCCTGAATTGGGATTTTGTGGATACTGATGATGAAGTAGTCAGGCTTAGCGGCAAAGCTATTCCTGAGATCTTTGAACATGACGGCGAGGATAAATTCAGACAGCTAGAACGTGAAGCATTAAGACAGGCCTGCCGGAAGGAAAAGACGGTTATTGCTGCTGGTGGTGGGGCTATCGTTGAACCAGGGAATCAGGAGTTGCTTCTTGAAACCAGCATCATCGTTTGTCTGGAGGCCAGGGCGGAGACAATTTACCAGCGTCTGCTACGGGATACTCTTTATTCTTCCAACCCTGTAGTTCGACCGCTCCTGGCTGGCGATAATCCTCTGGAGCGTATTAAGCAGCTTAAGGCTTCACGACAACCTTATTATGCTATCGCTGACTGGACGGTTCATACTGATAATTTGACTCTTGAAGAGGTGAGCCAGGAAGTGATTAGAGGCTGGCGATATGCAAACTACCGCCGCGAAGATGGGGGACGATTTGTGGAAACTGACCTGGCTTGTAAGGTAGAGACGGTTACCGGGCATTATCCTGTGTTTGTTGGCTGGGGCCTACTGGACAAGCTTGGAGAAAAAATGAGACAGGCTGGCTTGTCAGGTACAGCCATTATTATCAGCGATGAGACTGTTTTTTCTATTTATGGGTCTCGGGTCAAGCGAATATTGGAAACTGGTGGCTTCGTAGTCAATTGCTGTTTAGTGCCACCGGGTGAAGCTATGAAGAATATCGACCAGGCAGTGAAAATCTATGACTTTCTCATTGAGCACTATGTAGAGAGAAATGACGTAATAGTTGCCCTGGGTGGTGGCATGGTTGGCGACCTAGCTGGGTTTGTGGCTGCTACCTTCTTGAGGGGTTTGCCCTGGCTGCAAGTGCCCACTAGCTTGATGGCTATGGCAGATGCCAGTATTGGCGGTAAGGTGGCTATTGACCATCGCCGGGGGAAAAATCTGATTGGTGCTTTTTATCAGCCACGACTTGTTCTAGCCGATATTCAAACTCTGGCTACTTTACCCCGATGTGAATTAATTTCGGGCTGGGCTGAGGTCATCAAATATGGTTTAATCCTAGATGCTGAGTTCTTCAAGCTGCTCGAAGTTAATGCTGAAGATTTAATTAGTTTGACGCCCGACATTACTTCCAAAGTGATTACTCGCAGCGCTAATATCAAAGCTCAGGTAGTTGCCGAAGATGAGAGGGAAACAGGGAAACGCATTATTTTGAATTATGGCCACACTATAGCTCATGGACTTGAAACAGCTACCAAATACGAACGTTTTCTTCACGGTGAGGCGGTAGCTATTGGTATGATGGGGGCAGCTAAGCTCAGCCAGCGACTGGGGCTTCTGTCGCAAAAGGCAGTTGAGTGCCAAAAAACGCTTTTAGAGAAATTCCATTTACCTGTCGGTTGCTCTGGGGTAAAATTACCTGATGTGCTTGCTGCTATGGAGTTGGATAAGAAAATGCGAAGTAAAGCAATTCAGTGGGTCTTGCTTGAAGATATTGGCAGGGCAGTGATACGGAGCGATGTCCCCAAAAATGAGGTCTTAAATGTTCTTAAGGAAGTGGTAAAGGCTTGAAAATTGCTGTAACTAACCAGGGAACATTTCTTGACTATATTAGCGTCCTGAAACCTCGAGAGACCGTTCTGCTTACTTTTATTGGAGTCTGTTCAGCAATTATTGCTGCTGGTAGCTGGGGGTACATCCCTGGTGGCGTTCTTGTTCTGTCTTTGGTTGCCATTGGCTTGGGCAGTGCTGGTTCCAACGGGCTTACCAACTATCTTGACCGAGAAGCTGATGCCAGGATGGTGAGAACACGCAATCGGGCTTTGGCCGCAGGGCGCATCAACCCTCCCCAAAAAGTACTGCCGCTTATCATTGGACTTATAGTTGTCGCACTGGCATTAGCCTGGGTCTTACATCCGATGTGTTTCCTGTTTGGCCTGATAGGTGTTATAGCCTCAGCAATATGGCGCAAGACAATCTCATGCACTTTTCTTGGCATGGTCGCCGGCTGCAGTCCAGTACTTATTGGCTGGTTTGCCGTGAAGCCGATCTTCGATGTTCAGATATTGCTTCTTTGTTGTCTGGTTGCCATCTGGACTCCCATCCATGTTTGGAGTGTGATGGTTGCTAACAGGGAAGATTATTCAGGCGCTGGTTTAAACTATTTCCCCCTAAACTTGCAGGACAAAAATGTGGTAAAGATACTTTTTAGCTTATCTATCCTTCTCTATCTGGTTGCCGTTATTATCTATCTAACCACCGATTTTCATTTGCTTTATCTGGTAGTGGCAAACATTCTCGGCATGCTGATGATTTACGCTAATGCTCACTTGTTGCGCTCGACGACATCAAAGGCTGCCTGGCGACTCTACAAACTATCCGCCTTCCCCTATTTAGGTATCATTTTTCTAACTATGTGTTTAGATATTTGGTTGATATAGGAGGAACACTAGTCCTATGGATGTATTAGAAAGTGCCTTTCATCCTGAAGCCGTTGCGGTAGCTGGAGCTTCGGAAGACCCCTTTTCTTTTGGCTACCATTACGTACGTCATCTCTTGGACTACGGTTATCCCGGTCATATTTACCCGGTGAATCCGAGGAGAGAGACTATCCAGGGTCTAAAGGCCTACCCAAACTTGACCAGCATCCCGGAGCCGGTTGACTATGTAATCTGCTGTCTTCCGGCCTCTAAAGTACTTGACTTGCTTGCTGAATGTCCTTCCCGGGGTGTAAGGGTTGTTCATTTGCTTACAGCTCGTCTAAGCGAGACAGGTCGACAGGAAGCCAAAGACCTTGAGGCCAGGATTCTTCAGGAAGCCAGGAGAAGTAATGTCCGTCTTATTGGTCCTAACTGCATGGGGATTTATTATCCCGGAGGAGGAATATCGCTTGGTTATGGTTTCCCCAAGGAAGCTGGAATAGTTGGTGCCGTGTTTCAGAGCGGCGGTGCATCTGATTTGCTTGTTCGCCATGGAGAGTTACAGGGTCTTCGCTTCAGCAAGGTCATCAGCTATGGTAATGCCCTCGACCTGGATGAGAGCGATTTCTTAAATTACCTTGCCCATGATGATGAAACCAAGGTAATCGCTGCTTATTTTGAGGGCGCAAAAGATGGCAGAAAGCTTCTCAATGCTTTGACTGATGCGGTACGTGTTAAACCGGTTATTGCTATTAAAGGTGGGAGGGGTTTAGCCGGAACCAGAGCTGCTGCTTCACATACTGCTGCCCTGGCCGGCTCTAATGTTATATGGGAGACAGCCTTCAGGAAAGCAGGAGTAATCCAGGCGCAGGACATACGCGAGCTGGTTAATTTTCTTGTCGCTTTTTCTTTTCTACCCCCAATCAGGGGAAACAGGGTCGGCATATTCGGTGGGGGTGGGGGCATGTCGGTGATGTCTGCTGATATTTGCGAGGAGGCTGGCCTTGTATTGCCTCCGCTACCGGCTGAATTCAGGGAAAAGCTGAGAACAAAGGCTCCAGAAATATGGGATTGGGTAGGGAACCCGGTAGATGTCTCTATAATGGGTGGGATATCCAGGGGTTTAGAAGCGGTGATTGGAGAGTTCCCCGAGATGATAGCTGAAAGTCCTCAGTTTGATTTCATTATCACTGAGATGGCCGAGGATAATCCTTTTCTAGAAGATATCTGGAGTGTCGTGGTTAAGAGGCAAACTGAGGCGTATATTAACGTATCTAGAAAGCAGTTGAAACCTATGATTGCTGTTGTTGGTGGTGGGGAGACTAGCTATGACGAATCTAAAAACATGCGCTGGAGAGTTCTCGCTGAGCAGAGGGCACGGCTTATCAATGCCGGCATTCCTACTTACTCAACAATAGCTGAAGCTGCAAGAGCGGTACGCCAAGTCATAGGCTACTGGCAGACAAGGGAAGGAACATAGCCTTCAACTTTTTGACTGGCTGCTTCCCATGGCTTTTCCTCTTAATAAAAGTAAAGGAGTGGGGAAATAAGCGAGCACTTTACAGTGGTTAAGGTTTGCCGGAACACACTGGCACGTCTGGGAGAGCTTGTTACATGCCATGGAATAGTGCCAACACCGGTCTTTCTCCCCGTAGGCAGCCAGGGCACGGTCAAAACTTTAACTCCGGAAGAGCTTAGGGACATCGGAGTAACCATAATACTTGGAAACACCTATCACCTTTATCTAAGGCCGGGCATAGATACTATTGAGCAGCTGGGAGGGTTACATCGGTACATAGCCTGGGATGGGCCTATATTGACCGACAGCGGTGGCTATCAGATTTTCAGTTTGGCGCGGCTGCGCCAGGTCACTGATGATGGGGTTCTTTTCCGTTCTCATATTGATGGCAGTGAGCATAGCCTTACTCCTGAATCTGTAGTTGAACTTCAAGAGAAGCTTGGTGCTGATATTATAATGGCTCTGGATGTGTGCCCTGCCTTTAGTGAGGACATGTCAAAGGTGCAGGAGGCAGTGGAGAGGACTTATCGATGGGCGGAAAGGTGCCAGAGCCATCACCAGAGTTCTGACCAGCTTCTTTTTGGAATCGTCCAGGGAGGCATCTCCCCCGAGTTGCGGCACCAGTCAGCAGCAGCCATTACCTCTTTAGACTTTCCCGGCTATGCTATCGGAGGTTTGAGCTTGGGTGAACCCAAGGAGCTGACCTGGGCGATGGTAGATGAAACAGTGCCCTTTTTGCCTCAGGACAGGCCTCGCTATCTTATGGGAGTTGGTTCACCTGAGGACATTGTTGAAGGGGTGAGTAGAGGAATAGACATCTTTGACAGCGCTCTGCCTACCAGGATAGCTCGCAATGGTGCTCTCTTTACCCTGCGAGGAAGACAAAATATACGAAGGGCTATCTATAAAACGAAGGATGAGCCTGTCGATACTGACTGTGACTGCTATACCTGCCGCACCTTTTCGGCTGCCTATCTTCACCACTTGTTCAGGTGTGAGGAGCTGTTGGCCTACAGGTTAGCCACTATTCATAACCTGAGATTCATCACCAGGCTGGTGCAGAGGATAAAAGACGCTATTCAGCAAGACACCTTTATCGACTTCAAAAATGACTTCCTTGGTGGATATCAGGTTACCGACGAGGAAGTCAGGCTGGCTCAAAAGCGAAAGTGGCTGAGCTCACCCTGGCATCATAAGAATGCCATCTCTTAGCTGTGTAAGCTCCAAACATCCTGTTCATGTAGTTAGATAGCTAAGGCAACTCTATCAGCGTATCACCTCTTTGGTTTTTGAGCAGCCAAGGCAATTTGCCGAGTACAGATGTTTGCTTGGTTTTTGTTACTCATAGTACAATGAGTTGCACATGCTTGAAAGGGGGACCGAAGAATTGAAGATGCTGCACGTCAATATGTCTGAGCTAAGGGTGACTTATCAAGATTTACCTGTTGAGTGGAAGCTTGTTGGTGGTAGAGGTTTGATTGCCAAGGTAATGAATAAGGAAGTCCGTCCTGATGCCGACCCACTTGGCCCGGAGAATAAGCTGATCCTTGCCGCTGGACCTCTTGCCGGCACAATGGCTCCTCAGCTTGGTAGAATCTCAGTAGGTGGAAAAAGCCCCTTAACCTTGGGAATAAAAGAGGCAAATGCCGGCGGTACAGCGGCACAGAAATTGGATAAGCTGGGCGTAAGGGCGATTGTAGTAGAGGGGGCTCCGGAAGCAGGGAATTTGTACCTTCTTAAGATTTCAAAGGATGGGGCATCTTTTGTACCTGCAGATGATTACAAAGGTATGGGGAATTACAGGCTGGCAGAAGAACTTCATAAGAAGTATGGTGATAAACCAGCATTAATCTCCATCGGCATTGCCGGTGAGAGGAAGTATAAGTCGGCCTCGGTTGCTGTTACGGATGTTCGGGGAGACCCTTCAAGGAATGCGGCTAGAGGTGGGATGGGAGCGGTCATGGGTTCCAAGGGGCTCAAGGCAATCATTGTTGATGACTCGGGTGCAGCATCGGTAACGATTGTTGACCAGCCCAGATTCAAGCAGGTGGTGAGAGCCTGGGTGGATGTCCTGAGGAAAGACGTTGGCTGCGGCTTCTTTCGTCAGTTCGGCACGCCTAATGCCGTCGTTCAGATGAGCTACCAGGGGACTATGCCATACAAGAACTACAGCTCGGGAAGGCCCGAAGGATTCGCACAGGTCAGTGGTGAGGCAGTTAAGAACAACGTCTGGGCACGGGGTGGGAAGATGCACAGCTGCATGCCAGGATGTGTTGTCCAGTGTTCCATCATCTATAACGATGTCGAAGGGAAACATATATGCTCAGCCTATGAGTACGAAGCAATCGGCTTGCTGGGGACCAATCTAGGCATTGTTGACCTCGATGCCGTGGGACGGCTCAAATTCATCTGTGATGATTTGGGTATTGACTTCATAGAAATAGGGAGTGCCATGGGGGTAGCTGCCAGCGCTGGCAAGATGGAAATGGGCAGTGAGGAGTCGGCCACAAAACTATTAAGGGAAATAGAGCAGGGTACCGAGTTTGGTAGCATTCTCGCCAACGGTGTGGTTTCTACGGCTAAGGCGCTCAATGTCAGCAGGATTCCTGCATTTAAAGGACAGGCTATTCCAGCTCATGATGGCAGGGCGGTCAAAGGGGTTGGTGTGACCTACGCCACGAGTCCCATGGGAGCTGACCATACTGCCGGGCTTACCTACCGGAGTGCCACGCAAAAAACGGGGCAGATAGCCAATTCGCTTAGGAGCCAGGTGCAGGCAGCCACCTGGGATACCCTGGGGTATTGCCTCAATTCTGTTCCCGGGGGGCCGGCTTCAACCTATGGTTTCTTAGCAGACCTTCTTAGTGCTCGTTATGGACTGAATTTGACTGCTGACGATGTGGTCGAAGTCGGCAAGCAGACTTTGAAAGACGAGCTGAGTTTCAACCAGGGTGCTGAATTTAGCAGGGTGTGGGAACCATACCCACAATTCTTCCGGACGGAAGCACTGCCCCCGACCAACAGTGTGTTTGATGTGGAAGATTCTGAGCTAGAGAGTATATGGGGGAGGTTGGACGCGTTTAAGGAAGCAGAGGCGATTTGGGAAGTTCGTTTCAGCCCGTTGCCGCCACTTATGTTCGGCGCGGGTGTAGTACGGCGAGTGGGCGAACGTGCCAGAGCCCTGAATATAACCAAAGCCCTCTTGTTCGCCGACCCGGTGATGAAGAGGATAGGAATAACCGACAAGGTTCTGGGTTTTCTGCAAAAGAGCGGAGTTGATTCAGTCGTCTTTTCTGAAATTGAGCCTGACCCCCCGGTACAGGAAATCGATAAAGCTGCCCAGCTTTACAAGAGCGAAGGCTGTGATGGGCTAATTGCTGTGGGTGGTGGCAGCTCCCTGGATGCGGCCAAAGCTACCTCTGTCAGGGTGTCTCATGACGGGCCTCTAACCGAATATGAAAGCAGGTTGGGAGGAACAGGGAAAATCAGGGGCGCAATACCTCCGGTGATTTGTATTCCCACCACCGCGGGCACTGGAAGCGAAGCAAATCCGCATGCAGTAATTACCGATAGGGAAAGGGATACGAAGTTCATAATCATGAGCGACCGCATTATCCCAAAGCTGGCCGTGGTTGACCCAGAGTTGTGCCGGACCATGCCCGCCAGTCTAACGGCGGAGACGGGAGTTGATGCTCTGGCGCACTGTGTTGAAGGGTATGTTGGTCAGAATATTCCGTATCACCCCTACTATTCGGCCCTGGCTTTATACGGGGCAAAGCTAATCGGCAAGAGCCTGAGTCGAGCCTACCATAATCCAGATGACATTGCCGCCAGGTCGGACATGTGCATGGCAGCTATTTACGGGGGTATAGCCTTTGCCAAGGGCCTCGGCATAGGCCATGCTCTTTGCCATCTTATCGGCGCCAGGTACCACATCTCGCATGGAAAAGCTTCGGCAGTGAGCCTCCTCTGCTTTGCTAGGGCGAATAAGGAGGCCTGTAGAGATGAGTTCTCAGACCTGGCCTGGGCAGTGGGTCAGGCGGAGGATTTGGGAGTGGCTCTGGAGAGGCTGTACCGAGATTTGAACTTGCCTACCAGGTTTGGTGATCTCGGCATACCAAAGGCTGACCTCGAGGAGATTGCCTTTGGGGCGACAAAAGATGTGGTTAATCTTGCCGGTAATCCTATTCCATTGAGTGAGCGCCAGATTTTGGAGTTGCTTAACGAATTCTATTAATACGGGTGCTTCGGGTTAATTAGTTCATTGTACCTTGCATCGAGCTAGGACGTTCTCATGGTTCGTGTTGAATTCCAGGCTGGTGCAGAGGATAAAAGGCGCTATTCAGCAGGACACCTTCATCGATTTCAAAAACGACTTCCTCAGCCAATATGAAGTTACCAATGAGGAAGTCAGGCTGGCACAAAAGCGAAAGTGGCTGAGTTCACCACGACACCGCGATGACGCCATTCTTTGGGCACAGAGTTTAAGGCGTCCTATCTGTTCTTGCTCATTCAATGTCACATCTTCTTCATAGTTGACATTTTCTCAATATACCTAAACGTGGCAAAGTTCTAGAACATTAACCCAAAGAGCTGGAAACCCTTTGACAAGGAGGAAAGGGCCGGAATGTATTGGGCGCCGCACATTTGCCTATTGACATAAATCATAACATGGTCTAACATTCTGGTAAGACCGATTTGTATGAACCCAACTGAGATTTGCATATAATTATGTAATTTAAGTGCGGAGGTGCATATGCCGGAGATAGCAATTTCGGATTTAGTGGAAGCGTCTGTCAAGGGAGATTATCAGATTCCGGAGTTCCAACGGGAATTCATTTGGAAACCTAGCCAAGTTGCTGGATTCACCGACTCATTATCAAGGGGTTTTCCAGTAGGGTGTCTAGTTGTTTGGAAGCAAGTCACAACGGAAGGGAAAGCAGCGGTTTATGTGGTTGATGGACAACAGAGAATTACGGCACTTTGTGTTATGTTTGGAAAACGCCCCGACTGGAAGGATAATAAAGAATGGCAAGCGATAAGTGATACACGTGGACAATATCTGAATGTCTCTTCAGGTGGAGACTTTTCCTTTGGGCGGAAAAAAGGTGGGTGGAGCTCATTGCCGATAGCGGAGATACTGGCAAAGACGTCAAAAGAAGAGGTGACTACGCTTGTTAGTGAGACTTTAGATGCCACCAAAATTATGGGTGAACAAGCCACAAAAACTCTTTACGAAAAGGCAAAAGAAGTCTGGAATATCCGGCTCAATGCACTTCCTATTGTTGTTATTGATGTCACTGTTCAAGACCCAATGGACGTGGCACAAATGTACAACAGGTTAAACCTAGAGGGCACCAAGATTAGAGAAACGGACACAGAACTAGCGTTCATCGCGGTTAAAAATCCCGGTTGGGTTAAGACTGTCTTTCGCGGCTTTATAAAGGACTTAGAAAGCAAGACTAATAAAAGATGGTCTCTTGCCCCGGGGCTCCTTTTGCGTTGTATGACGATACTGGATTCGGCGACTCCGCGTGTCGCAAGCCTTAAGGACCGAGAGAAATTCTGGACGTCTGGATGCAAAGAAGCGTTTGAGAAGGTGAAGAATGCAATAAACGACATTCTCCCACGACTTGAAAGATACGGTGTCTACAGCATAAAAGACGTTCCGTCGGACTATGCAATTATCGCTTTATTTTCGCTTCATGCGCGTTTTTCCAAAGAAAAAAATTATGACTTTGGTGCCGCATTCAGGTGGTTCCTTTCCGCCAACGTTACCGGCAGATATGGGAATGCTCCCTTAGAGCGTCTGACAAAAGACGCACAAGAATT
>Ga0307378_10006618_pt1 | contig 15791 bp, 11 predicted proteins | sample UN1MG_FD_202238 | JGI IMG/M metagenome (GOLD analysis project Ga0307378, IMG submission 202238) | Soil microbial communities from Risofladan, Vaasa, Finland - UN-1 | ecosystem: Environmental > Terrestrial > Soil > Coastal area > Acid sulfate soil | place: Finland: Risofladan, Vaasa | collected... | reverse complement strand
CGGCCGAGCGGTCCAGAATCCCGCGGGCAACCGCAGGAGGCGGGTCGCAATTGGAGTCTTGTTGACATGGGCTTTGAGCCCGTGATAGACTCCACAACCTGCAGTTTTATGCAGCGGGCTGTAGCGCAGTTGGTTAGCGTACACGTCTGGGGGGCGTGGGGTCGGCGGTTCAAATCCGCCCAGCCCGATTCCATAACCTTGTCGGTTGAGGTGAACAGGAACGCAGTTTCCTGCCGGCAAGGTTTTTTTTGTTTAGCGAAGTTGCGAGGGAATAGTAGTAACCTTCCAATTCGCAGAGCCTTGTGGTCTGGAATAGTGATTCTATGCTGGGAGGGCCCGCTGGTCTCCAAGACCATATGGCTTCCCCGTCGATGAATAATCTTGTAGTCCAGGTTTTTAGTTAGTATTTGTACGAGCTCTCTCCCACTGAGATCTCGAGGGATCTTCATTTCAATGCCAGAAGTTCATCTCGAACTAAGTGAAGCCGGATTGAAGACGGTCCCGACTGGTCAAAATAGAATGCAGATACCGCGTCTTTCACGTTCTGCCGCAACTCCAGCCAAGTATCTGCTTGAGTGAAGATGTCTTCGTTCAAGCACTCAGCGACAAATCCGCCATCGTCTTCCTGGGTAACCTCAAAAACTATTTCATCTAAACTCTTCATCAAATATCTCAATAAGTGAAATACAATAAGAAGTCAAGTACGGGATTGATTTCGACTCAACCTAACTGTATTACTTGCGCTATAACGAAAATGTGTTCGGAGTTGGGGGATAAGATAACTGCCAATAAATTACCTCGACTACATCCGTGGCCTATCTATGTCTTTTTTTCCTTGCGGCAGGACGATTCGCCGGTGTATTGTGTCATAGCTACGGTCGGAAATGGCAAACGAACATAAAACGGCTCTCCTTGGTAATAAATAAAATATGGTGAAAAAAATGATAAAGATCGTTGTTTTAGACGGCAATCGGCTCAACCCGGGTGACAATCCCTGGGATGAAGTTGCCGCTTACGGAACACTTGAAGTATATGATTGGACCGAACCTCATCAAGTGGTGGAGAGAACAAAAGACGCAGATATCATCCTCACCAATAAATCGCTGGTCATGCGGGATTCCATCGCGCGGCTTCCGCAGCTGAAATACATAAGCGTCCTGGCCACAGGGTACAACAGCGTAGATGCACAGGCGGCGCGGGAGCGAAACATCCCCGTATCCAATGTTCCCGTATATGGCACCGATTCCGTTGCTCAGTTTGTTTTTGCGCTCCTGCTCGAGCTTTGTCATCACGTGGGACGGCACTGGACGGCGGTCGCCGCGGGAGAATGGGAAAGAAGCGGGCTTTGGAGCTACCACAAAACACGACTGATCGAGCTTGTCTCAAAGACGATGGCAGTTGTTGGATTCGGGAGAATCGGGAGACGGGTTGGTGAGTTGGCCCACGCCTTCGGGATGAACGTCCTGGCTGTGGACATCCGGGAAGAAAATCCTCCCGATTACAAGCCCTTTGCCTTCGCATCCCTGGAGGATGCCTTCCGGCGGGCGGATGTCGTAAGCTTAAACTGCGCACTGACCTCGGAAAACGAGGGCATGGTGAATCAAGAATTACTAGCCGTGATGAAACCGAATGCTTTCATAATCAATGCGGCTCGAGGTTCACTGATCAGGGAGGCTGACCTGGCTAACGCTCTAAATAACGGTGTGATAGCCGGAGCGGCTCTGGATGTTGTTTCCACCGAACCTATCCAAGCTGACAACCCGCTGTTGCAGGCCAAGAACTGTATCATTACCCCACACATCGCCTGGGCATCTCTGGAAGCTCGTCGAAGGTTGATGAAAACCACGGCCGAGAATATCGGAGCGTTTCTTGTTAGAAAACCGCAACACGTCGTGAACTAGAGGGAAGCGTATGTTGCAGAAATGGTAGAATTCGTACGCTGCGTGTTGGAAGATGATGCTCCTAGAGTCACCGGCTTAGATGGCCGAAGCGCTGTTGTTATCGGCCAAGCAGCACAAAAATCACTCGAAGAGAATCGACCGATCAAAATCGATGTGAATTAGAGTCAGTAAATCGAGATGTTGATCTCAATGGCATTCTTGCTGAGGAGGAACCGGAAGAAGCGGACTTTTGCACAAGGCGGTTCATCGCGAACTCAAGCGATGGTGCACCGTCTGAAAGGAGACGAAATGGAGTTGCGAGTATTGGGGGAAACAGGGGAGCGTATTTCGAGCATCGGATTGGGTACGTGGCAGCTGGCGGGCATGATGGGCGCCGTGGATCGCACGAATGCTACTTCCCTGATACGCAAAGCAATAGACAGCGGGATAACGTTCATCGACACCGCCGAGAAATACGGGGACAGCGAGCAAGTGCTCGGTAAAGCCCTTACTGACGGTTACAGGGATAAAATTTTTCTCGCTACCAAAGTCAGCACGGATTTCACGGCCAGCGGTGTGAAAAGAGCCCTCAAGAACAGCTTGAAAGCTCTTGGGACCGATCGGGTCGACCTTTATCAGATCCACCGTTATGATCCCGAAGTACCGGTCGAGGAAACGCTTCAGGCAATCGATAGCCTTCAGGTTGCTGGTTTCATCCGCTATTGTGGAGTCTCCAACTTCACGGTCCAGCAGCTTCAGCAGGCTCGACAAATACTTCCCATTGTCTCTAATCAAATCAATTACAATGCATTGAATCGATCTCCTGAAAAGCGCATGATCGAATATTGCCGTCAAGAACACATTTCAGTGATTACCCACAGTTCCTTGGCTAAGGGTATATTATGCGGCAAATACGAACGCGATCATATCTTCGCTTCTGATGATGAACGCTCCACCTTCCCCGGCTACTCAGGTAGTATGTTTGCCAAATATCTCGCAGTGGTGGACGAGCTTAAAAACGTGGTAGAGAATGAAGGAATCAACCTGGTACAAGCTGCCATAATTTGGCTGCTTGCACAGGAAGAAGTGGCCAGTGTCCTTATTGGCCCCAAGAGTCTGTCCCAGCTCGAGGAGGCGGCGGGTGCCGTTGAGGCGTTGGCGCCGAACCGTATGGTCGCATTTCGTGAGAGGGTGAATGAGATCCTGGATGCTCACAGCCTACCCCCGCTCTGTCCCTTCCCGAATCAGTTGGTGTGAAGATTTTACAAACAAAGGAAAGTGTGGAAAGCCAAGAACTGTATCATTACTCCACTCGATTCTTGTTCAAGAGGAAGCGCAGCAGTGCATATAGGATGATGATTACCTGAATCGCCAGCAATACGACGACTTTGTTCCAGATGCAACGAATTACCTGCTTGATTTGCAGAATCGAGTATCTGGTGTCAGGCTTCTTGGGTATCCGCTGTTCGACCACCATGGCATGACTAGTAATGCAACCTGCATGCCAGACCGGGTCTTCAAATATTTCTTGATCAAATAGATAGTTAGAGGAAGGCCGGTTTTCAGGACTGTCGGGATGTTGCAACCTAGGTTGCGATTTAAGCAGACGAAATTGCGGTGCTTCGGGGTGCAGGGCCGAGAAGAGGTTGCGATTGAGTGAATCGAATCGGTTATCAGTTTTCCCTCCTCTGCAGCCACTTGCTTAGGGCCTGATGGGAGATCCCTAGAAGCCTGGCCGCCTCGGAGATATTACTGTGGGTCCGTCCCATTGCCTCATCGGTCAGCAGTTCCCTCGCCTGTTCAACTGTGGGGAGTATGTCGCTGAATTGAAGCAGAGACTCCGGCTGGTGGGCAGCGACGTGTGCAGTGCTTTGCCGGGTCGCTTCAAGGAAAGGTTGCATCGGTAAACTACCGGCGGATGGCTCGGCCAAGGCAACCGCATTTTTAACAAATTTCTGCAGCTCACGAATGTTTCCCGGAAAAGGATAGGATGACAGGTGGGTAATCAGTTTCGCCGGTATATGCAGTTTATTTTTCCCTGATTTTTTAGTTTCCTCCTTCGCGAAATGCTCGAGGAGCAGAGGCAGATCCTCTTTCTTTTCCCGCAGCGGGGGAACATGTATCGGATGAGTCGAAACACGGTAGTACAGGTCCTTTCGGAACATGTTTTCTTCCATCAACTTGTCCAGATCCCTGTTGGTAGCGAGTACGATACGGGCATCCGACCGCTTGGGTAAGTCTGAACCGAGAGGGTAATACTCCCCCGTATCCAGGAATTTGAGTAGTTTTATCTGCGAATTGTTGTTCAGATCACCGATTTCATCGAGAAAGAGGGTGCCCCCTTTCGCCCTTTGGATGAGTCCGTCCCGCGAATTATCCGCCCCGGTATACGCTCCCTTTACATGCCCGAATAGATCGTCCGAGAGTTTGTCCTCTTCCCGACCGGCTGTGTTCACCTCTACAAACATCCCTATTCGACCACTGACATCATGAATTGCTTGGGCTATCAAGTCCTTACCAACACCTGTCTCTCCGGTGATCAGCACGGGCTCACCGGTTTTGGCAACGGCTTCAATGTAGAGAAAAATCGACTTCATTGTTCTGTTGCAGGTGATGATCCGGGAAAATGCCTCCGGGCAGCTCAGCTCATCGGCCAAGAATCGTGATCTGAGCTCACTGCATTCCCGTTTCAGCTCCCTGATGTCAATGGCCCGGCGGACTCCGCTCACCAATCGGTTCTCTTCGATCGCTTTCACCATGTAATCGAAAGCCCCGGCCTTCATGCATTCCACGGCTGTCTGTACCTCATTGGCGGCAGTTGCAACGATGACTGGAATATAGGGAAACTTATCATGGATCTGTTCCAGCAGCTGCTGCCCGGAGATGTGAGGCATTGTCAGATCCAGCAGCACCACCTCTACATCTTTACCTCGGAGGCACTTTATCACCTCTCGGCTGTCCTGACACCCGATCAGGTTATCGATGCGATTGGATTTCAGCTGGGAGGATAACGCCTGAATCACCGCCGCTTCATCGTCCACGATGAGTATTGGATTTGTCGGAAATGGAATGTTTTTCATTTGTCATTCTCCTCAGGGAAAGCGGCGACAACCTCGGTGCATCTCCCAAGTGTTGACTTGAAAGTGAGGCTGCCGCGATGTTCATTGACGATGGAATCGGCAATATACAGACCTAATCCGATTCCGCCTGCTTCTCTCCTGGTCGTGAAGAAGGGTTCCTTGATCCGGGCCAGGTCCTCCTCTGGAATCCCGCAGCCCTGGTCACCCACCGAAAGCATTACCAACCCCCGTTTTCCCTCGTAGGAGGTGCTGACTTCGAGGGATCTGTCTCGGTCCGGCAGGGCCTGGCAGGAGTTCATGATCAGGTTGATGATCACTTGTTCGAGCTGCTGGGGGTTTCCTCGAATATTGGGGATTGTCTCCTCTAAATGAAGGATGAAATGATCGGTGGTCCTCCTGATATGATAGCCCATCAGCTCTGCGGCTGATCGAACAACCCTTGACAGGTTGACACTGCTCATCTTGTTGGGTTCACCCTGGATATAGGATTTCAAACTCTGGACGATGGCATTGATTCGAACCGAGCTCGCCTCGATATCTCCGAGCCAGCCGGCGACCTGCCTGAGAAACTCTTCCTGCTCGAAACCTGCGATCAGGAACTGCTCTTTCTTCTTGATATGTTCCGTTTGGGTGGGATGGACTTCAGCCCAGGCCCGGTTGAGAATTCTGGCGACGGCAAGGATTACCTGATTGGGATTGCTGATGTCATGGGCCACAGCTCCTGCCAGAATCCCCAAGGTGGTGAGTTTGTCGGTCTGGATCAAGCGCTGCTGATACAGCCGGTCTTGCTCCTCGCTGCGTTTCCGCTCGGTGATGTCGCGCAGCATCACCACATAGGCGGGCATCCTATGCCAAGAGGTTTTTGAAACCGTTAGTTCGACTGAAGATTCAACGTCGCCTTGGGATACTACCGTGGCTTCGAAATGTATTGATTCCTGCTGCTCGTCGAGCTCTTTCCAGAATTGTTCTCCTGCGCTCTCTCGGCCCTGGAAACGAATCATTTCTTGAAGAGGCGTGGCCAGGAGCTCGGAATCTGAGAGTTTGGTGATCTGTTCCGCGCTTCTGTTGCCATAGTAGATCCGCCCTTTCTCCGATACGATCAGGATCCCGTCCCGGGCGTTTTCGGCCAGGGCCCGGAAATTGGCCTCGGCTTTTTGTATAGACTGGAGCATCCTGTTGAAAAAAAGCGTCAGGGCACCGATCTCGTCGTTGAATTGGGGGGCGATGGTGACCTCGAGGTCGCCGCTGTCCGCTCGTTCCATCCCCCGATAGAGAGCCTGCAACGGTCGTACCAGGCTCGTTTTGAACAGAAAAGGAAGAACGAATAAAATCAACAGGCTGGAGGCGATGAGAATTACCACCAGCACAGCCATTCGGCTGTGAAGATGGCGGTAGAAATCAATGTCGTAGGCTTCAAATAGAATTTCGGGAGTGGTGCTAATAAAGGGAAGCCCGCCGGAGAATCGAATCGTCCGCCGTGAAGCTTCTTTGTACCCCGGATGAATCCCGATCAGTCTGGGCCCGATGGGTACCGGTACTCCGGTAGCGCCCGGATGATGTCCCGTTACGGTGGCGGAGGTATATACGTACATTTGAATGGGACTGTATCCGCTCTCTATGTTTATCTCCCTGTAGGAGAAATCGAGGGATCCGTTGCGATGCAGCACCAGTTGGATCGTATTGCTGTTGGAATGCCCGTACTCGGATAATTCATGCCAGGTTACCGTCAGCCGATCCGGCTGGTTCTTGAAATAAATGCCATCCCCTTGCCTCAAGTCAAGGTTCATCAGCAACGGAGCGATCGCCGGTTTAGGGTTGTATCCGCCCCAACTTTTTTCGCCGATTTCCTCCCCCAGCAAGATCATGGGTCCGTGCAATACGTGCGCCGTTCTATAGGTGTCCGTGTAGAACCGGAACGGGAAAGCGAGCTCCAGGGCCGTTGATTGGTCATAGCCGAGCTCAAGTTTTGATCCCAGCTCCGGGTCGAATCGATAGGGAACCGTCGAGATCGTATAACTGTCGAACCGATTGGGTGCGAAATGAATGGTCCGATGACCGGAGACCAGGCTTTTGTTGACGTAGTCCTTTTCGTAGGCCCTCCCCGCAAAGAGGGATACTAATCCCAGAATTCCCACGACAAACACGAGTACCATACCCACCAGCTTCACCTGGAAGGTTGTACGCTCAACTGTGTGATTGAGGTAGGTCACTACGAAGCTGGAATAGAACAGCAGGAATATCAGCCAGATAAAATAGGTTGCCAGATAGGGTGGTACTATTCCCCGGTTCTCCAGCACGTATACGCCGACAATGACGGCAGGCAAGACCAGGACCAGGGCAAGAGAACCGGCCGCCCGGGCATCCTTGCCCTGAGGGTTGAACAGTTTGAGCCACCAGGGACGGGCTTTACCCCTTGAAAATCGCACCGCTTTGCGCAGCAGCAGAAAGACCGCCAGGGTGAACTGCACGGCCAGGATAATATAGAAGACAATATAGTAGGTCTTCTCGAATCCGATGATGCTGCGCTGTCTTTTGAGGTAAATGAAGTTGTAGTAGGTCAACCCCAGAACACCGAGAATGGCCAAAACATACAGAAAGCGTACGACCCGATACGCTCTTCGATCGGGTTTCTGGAAATGAGGGAAATGGTAGACGAAAGACAACAGCGAGAAGGCGGCAACTTGCGACGCGATAGCCTGGAGGAACGGTATGAACAGGTTCTTCAGATTGTAGGGCTGCCAGTAGTAGGGACCGGCAAACTCCAAAAAGGTCGACAGATTGATCAACGCACCCCCGGAAAACATCCAGGCCAGCCAGAGCGTAGGTTCTGATCTTTGTTTGAGTCTGAAAAAATAGACGGCAATGCATAGAGAAATGATAAAGCTCGACAGCCGGAGTACGGAGAAGTAATCCAGGTTCAGCCAGAACGGTAGGATAGTGATACAGCCCTCCTTTGCGGAGTTGTGGGCATGTCTACGTTGTGTACCCTGCAGCTGTAAAAACTTACTGCCTGTTTGCTGACAATTGTAGGCGATCTCCATTCACCATTCAAGTAAAACACCGCAAATGTGCAACCAAGTTTGCAGAGGACAGGCGATACATGTAGAGGAGGTGAATCACATTAATTCTTTCTATATATAGAGTTAATGTATACCATGCGGATGGCACAAAAATTGCATTTTGAATCCGTAGCAGGAGAAGTGGAAGACATGGCCGGAGAAATAATCAGCGGACAGTTCAGCGATTCCTATCTTCCCATCATGGATGGAGTCTCTGTGACTATCAAGAACTATCTCTTCGAACTGAACAAAACTCTGGGTCCGACCTACGCGATCGTGCCGGCTGTTCCCGGGTATCCGGATCCGCCTGCTGCAGGGACATACAGGTTTTTTTCCCTCCCCTTGATTGGCCGTCCACCCTACAGAATCGGCTTGCCGCAGATCGATGTGTCCCTGCACAAGGCCCTGCAGAAGCAGAGATTTGATCTGGTACATGCCCATTCACCCTTTTCAGCGGGAAGATTAGCCCTGAGGCTCGCCAGGCAGAGAGGTATCCCGGTCGTGGCCACCTTTCATTCCAAATACCGGGACGACCTGGAGAGTGTTGTTCCGTTAGCCCGTGTTATCAGCTGGGAAATCCGCTCGATCGTCGATTTCTATATAAGTGCTGATCAGGTCTGGGTCCCCACCGAAGTATCCGTGGAAACCTTGAGGGAATATGGTTTCCGTGGCCCTGTGGAGATAGTCAGAAACGGAATAGATCTGCAGCCGCCCCATGAAAAAGAAGGTTTATGGAAAGAAGGAGAGCGACTGCTTGGAACGGGATCGCAGCAGTGCGTGTTTCTCTATGTGGGTCAACTGGACTGGAAGAAAAACCACGCTTTTCTTCTCGAATCTTTGTCTTTACTGAAAAGAAGCGGTCGCCGATTCAAGATGGCCTTTGTCGGTGAGGGATACGCGGCCAAAGCCATGCGGGGGATGGCAATCAGGTTGGGCATCGCCGAGGATACGATCTTCGTCGGGGTGCTCCGGGATCGGGCAGCCCTGTCCGCCTGTTATGCCCGGGCAGATTGTTTTCTGTTTCCCTCTCTCTACGATACCTGCGGGTTGGTGGTAAAGGAAGCGGCCGCCTTCGGCGTTCCATCGGTTCTTGTCGATGGTTCTGCCGCAGCGGAGGAGGTGGCGGACGGGACCAACGGATTTGTCACCGACAACTCGGTCCAGGCGTATGCAGAAAAGCTTGGGATGCTCCTCGATCACCCGGAATCGATCGCCCGGGCGGGCGAAGGTGCCCGTAGAACCCTATATACGACATGGAGCGATGCAGTGCAAGAGGTAAAGGACAGATACCTCTCGTTGCTCCGTAAAACGTCCAAAGTGATGGTAGGAGCAGCGTGAATACACAAACAAAAGAGAGAGGAGATGACCTGATGAAAACCTGGGTTGTAACCGCAGACATGGGATTGGGCCATCAGCGGGCCACCTATCCGTTGGCAGCTCTGGCTGAAGGAGGGATCCTTACCGTAGGAAGCGCGCAGGCGGGTACGCAAAAAGAGGCGCGGCTCTGGAACCGGGTGCAGCATATGTACGAGTTGATTTCCCGATGCAAAGCGTTTCCGTTGATTGGCACACCGCTGTTTGGTCTGATGGATACCCTGCTGCGCATACCTCCATACTATCCGGTCAGAGATCTCTCCAAACCCACATTTCAGGTGAAGCTGCTCAGTTCGCTGATAGACAAGGGCCTGTGCCGGAGCATGCTGGAGAAGATACAGAACAAACCGTTGCCCCTGATTACTTCTTACCTTGCGCCGGCGCTCGCTGCAGACAGGGCCGGATACAGTCCCATCTACTGCATCATTTGTGATGCCGAAATCGCCAGAGCCTGGGTATCCTATGATCCGAGGCAGAGCAGAATTCACTACCTGGCGCCCTGCGAGAGAACCGTAATGCGCCTCAAGAGCTACGGTGTTCCGGAAGAGAGGATTACGCTGACCGGATTCCCTCTGCCCCTCGAGGTACTGGGGAATAGGGATCTGGATGTCCTCAAACCCGATCTGACCAGAAGGTTGTTTCATCTAGATCCCGCCGACACTTTCTGGCCGCTGCACGGGAGAAACATTGTCCACTTCCTGGGTAGAGGAAAAGGCAGCACGCGAGAAAAACAGGCGCTCACCATCACCTATGCTGTCGGTGGTGCGGGGGCACAGCAGGAAATCGGTCGGAAAATTGCCTGGAGCCTGAGAGATCGATTGCAGCAAGGAACGGTCCGCCTGAATCTGGTCGCCGGAGTGCGGGAGGAAGTTCGGACTTTCTTCGAACAGTACAAAGCGGACCTACTGCCCGAGAACCGTAATCTGCAGGTTGTATACGGAAGCACTAAGGTGGAATACTTCAGGAGATTTTCGAGTATCCTGCGTGCCACCGATGTGCTCTGGACCAAACCGAGCGAGCTCTCCTTCTACTGCGGTCTCGGTATTCCGATCATCCTTTCGCCGCCCATAGGGTCGCAGGAGGTGTTCAACCGGAAATGGCTGCTGGAGATCCAGGCCGGAATTCCCCAGGAGGATCCCGAATACACGGATCAGTGGTTATTTGATCTGTTGAACAGCGGCAGGTTGGCGGAAACCGCCTGGAATGGGTTTCTCAATGCCCGGAAATACGGTACATATAGTATACGGGAGATTCTCGATCGCGGATGCACAGTGCGGGAATCTTCACCTCTAAATCTTAAAATCGCATAGGTGGATGTTGACCTTGAAAAAAGTTCTGTACTTACTGTGTGTTTCTTTGATCGTTTCTGCACCCGTTTCAGCCCAGGTTATCAAGCTCGGCAGCCTGGCACCGGAAGGATCCCCCTGGGACAAGGCGCTGCGGCGTATCGCCGTGGACTGGGGCACCGTGTCGAATGGCCGGTTGAAGGTGAGAGTATTCGCCGGCGGTATTGCCGGGGATGAGCCCAACATGGTGCGTAAAATCAGGATCAATCAGCTCCAGGCGGCTGCGATAACCGGCGTCGGATTGGGAAGTATCGTCGAGGATATCTACGCCGTGCAGCTCCCGTTGCTGATCCGTACTACCGAAGAGATGGAGTACGTGATGGCAGAGATGGAACCGACCCTGAACAGAATGCTCGAGGAAAAGGGCTTCACAATGGTGGCTTGGTTTCTGGCCGGGTGGGCGCATCTTTTCTCAAAGACACCGGCAACGACCCCCGCGGAGGTGAAACGGCTGAAACTGCAGGTGGACTATTCTGCTCCCACGATTACACAGGCTTGGAAAGAATTGGGCTTCCGCGTGGTTCCTATTGCCTCCACCGAAGTGCTGGCCGCGTTGCAGAGCGATATGATCGAAGCTTTCCTGTTGACCCCTCTTACCGCCGCTGCCATGCAGTGGTTCGGCCTGGCCAAGAATATGATGGATCTGCCGATCGCTCCCATGATCGGCGGCATCATCATCTCCGAGCGGGTATGGAACGGTATTCCCGATGATCTGAAACCGGAACTGCTGTCTATCGTCGAGCAGCATCTGGCTAGCTTGAGTCGGGAGTCTGCAGCGTTGGAGGAAGAGGCTGTGGCGATCATGCTGGAGAACGGCTTGCAGATCAATCCTGTTTCCCCTCAGGTAAAGGCGCAGTGGGAGCGGGTGATGAGTGAGGGGTTGGATCTGATCACCGGCAAAGTAGTCTCCACGGATATGGTCGGGGAGGTTAAGATGCACTTGGAGGAGTACCGACAACGCTGAGCCGACTGTTGCCGAACACAACTTGTACCTGCCGCAGCTACGGCACAAACTTTTGAGTATCATCTTCCTTAGCTCCCGGGTGGATCTCGTCGGTGTGGATCTTCCGGTGCTGCTCCCGGAACTTCTCCCTTTGATCGTTGTGCAGCTCCCTTCCGCTGCACTCGATTCATCTGCTCATAGGCGCGGAGCACCGCACCCCTCACCCCCTGAACCGCTTCGCTTCTTGACCCCATTAAATCCAAAGCATACTATCTTCGATAAGCGGTTGTAGGAGTGTTAGATGAAAAAGTTGAAAAACAGTATCATTTTAGACCCACACCCGCGGACAAGAGAGTCGATCTTCAGTGAGGCTGATTTTAGCCGATTACAATCCTTGGCCAGGATTCATGAGTGGCGAGAAGGAAAGATGCCGGCCGAAATACTGGAGGAGTGCCTTCCCGAAGCCTGTGTAGTGATCGGGCAGACCGATCTTCCTCGTAAAAGGTTGGAAAGTGCAGCCAACTTAAAAGCCATTGTGAATGTGGAAGGCAATTTCCAGCAAAATATCGATTATCCCTACTGTTTCGAGCGGAGTATCTACGTCCTTAATGCCGGTATTGCCTTCTCCCAGGCGGTGGCCGAGATGGCGCTCGGGTTCGCCCTCTGCCTGGCCCGGGGGCTGGTTGAAGGAGACAGCAGGTTCCGCACGGGTCGGGAGGTATACGGAGCAAAATCTAATACCGAAAGCTTTCTGCTCAAGAATAAGCAAGTGGGAATCCTTGGCCTGGGCAATATCGGTCGGACTCTAATCGGGCTGCTGGAACCATTTGAATGCCGGATCCGCGTATACGATCCTTGGCTTCCGGATAATTATATCAAGGATCTTGGTCTGATACCTGACAGCCTGGGGCAGGTTCTGAAGCTTTCCCAGGTGATCTTTGTCCTGGCCGGAGCTACAACGGAGAATGAAGCCATGCTGGGGCTGAGAGAGCTGAAGCTCATAGGTGAAGATGCGCTCATTATCCTGATCGGCAGAGCTTCAGTGGTAGATTTTGAGGCTCTAACGGTTTTGCTCGGTAAGGACAGGTTCCGGGCCGCTATTGATGTTTTTCCTCAAGAGCCTTTCCCTAAAAATCACCCCTTGCGCCGATTGAATAATGTCCTGCTCTCTGCTCATCGGGCGGGAAGTCTACAGGAAACCTATAAGCTGATGGGCGAAATGACTGTAGATGATCTGACCCTGATCCTGCAGGGGCTTCCCCCTGTTCGTCTCCAGCGAGCCGATCGGGAAACCGTTACCAGAATGAGCAGCAAGCCAATTAAAGGATAAAATGCGGACTTTTGAACAAGCGGTTCGCTGCGGCTGAGCAATAATCTCAAGGAGGAATTTTTACCATGCATCTGGTTCGATACGATGAGATAGGTTTCAGAGATAGGATCAAGGATGAGTACGACAGGAGTGAAGATATTCTGGTAGGACCGGAGTTGACTGAAGCCTGCGTGGCGGCCACGGTCAGAATGAAGCGAGGCTTCGAGACGGAAACACACGCCCATGACACGGAAGAACAGCTGTTCATTGTTCTGAACGGTAAGGGCGAACTGGTTATCGAAGGCGAGTCTAAAGAAATCAGCAAGGGCATGACTGCCTATATCCCAAGAAGAGCCAGTCACAAGATTGTGGCCACCAGCGAAGAACTCGTGTATATCTATGTCTCTATTTGGCCTGAAGGCAAGCCGCAAGGACTTAAGCCCAAAGCGTATCGGGAGGGAAAAGTCCTGAATATTAAATATGAATAATCCTTATCAGTTATCCCAAAAAATCATTTCTGGCCCGGGAAACAATTCTTTCAATTGCCTTGATCTGATCGGTATCGATAACCGGCTCCGGTTTTTCTTCCCACAACAGGCGGGCAATCTCCCGAGCCCTGCCGTCCATTCCCTTTATTTCCGGGGCGTGAGCGCTTGACCAGGGCATTGTTTCAAACAGGTCGGAGAAAAACTGTTCGCCTCGGAAGTGTTTCAGAGTATGTTCTTCGCTAAAATAGTTTCCTCCAATACCTGCCCTGCGGATCGTATCCAAGGCCAGTGTGTCTTCGTTTACTTCGATAGGATGAAGTGACCGCTGCATATAGCGTACAACTTCGTTATCGATCACCAGCTGCTGTGGAGAAAAAGTAACCGCGTTCTCCAGATGTCCAACAGTACCGATTCCCACGGCTCCCGCCAAAACAGGGAACACGGTTGTCATCGCTTTTTCAATACCTGTCTGGATATTTACGAAGCAGCTGTCTGTTTTGCCGCCGTGAACGCCGCTTGGGCAGCCATAATACTCCGAGATCAATTGCACTCTGGCCACAAGTAGGGGAACGCGGTCTGCACTGGCGTAGCGGAAGATACCGTTGGACATGTCCGCATAGGAGGGGATGATATCCACCCCGACGATTGCCGTTTCATCCACAGCGTAGGCCAGCACGAGGGCTCCCAATGTCTCGGCCACGCCTACGGCGAGGTTACCGGCTGCAGTGACCGGCGCGGTGGCGCCGCCGTTCGGCATGGTATCGAGAGTCTGGGGAAAACCGCGTTTGATATATTCTATGAAGATTTCCGCCATATCGTGATCGAGACAGAGAGGAGAGCGAGCCTCTGCATATCCAACCAGAATAGGCTCTTTCTTCAAGGCTTCCTCACTTCCCTTTATAACAGCCCCCATTTCGATCAGGTAGGGGATGTCTTCCTTCTTAAAGGTCTCAATACCCCCGAATTTTGTAGTGTACTTGGCCAACTCTCCTGCCATCGCCACAGGGCGGATTTCATAGGGGGTTTCCTGGTCCGAAACCGGCAATCCCGTATAATCAACAGCGCTCAGCTTGTTGACCATATGGATTGACCGGCGCACATCATCTAAAGTGGCACTGCGCCGATTGCCCTCCAGGTCATAAATACGGGTACAGAAACCTCCGGCACTGACGGTGAAATCGGGATGGATCCTGTGTGGCTCTTTCCGGAAACGAATGTGCGAGTAGCGCACGGCCATTTTCTCAGGAAAGCGTTCCGGATTGTCGTAATCCAGCTTCATCTTGTCCACACAGGTCTGCACCAATTGTTTCGGAAACTTTACCTGCCTGGCCTCCCAGTCGACTCTTGCACCCCCCTTTTGCAGGTAAGCCAGAGCTGTTCCACTGTCTATACGCAGACCGATCTCATCCAGTATGACGAGTGCTGTCTGGTGAATCTTTTCCATCTCGTCCGCACTTAAAACTCTTATAGGCTCACAGATCATATATCCGCTCCTCTGCCTCAGAAATGTTGGTTCTGCCCCTCCCGGCATCTCTACAGGCGATACTTTAGGATTACCGAATATGAGGTGGCATTACAGGTGTACGGGTTACCTCAAGGAACTGTAGTCATAAGCCAGGACCGTGTCGTATACAGCAAGGATATTTTCCAAGGGGGCGTCATAGGGAATGCTGTTTTCAGGGCTGACCACGAGTCCGCCGTTGTATCCTATGGTTTCGATTCTTACACTCACTTCGTCGACAACATCTTTGACGGTGCCGTTGGGAATGGTATCCTGTACTGAAATGGTCCCATGGAATGTGAGGGAATTCCCGTACTCTTTTTTTATTTTCACCGGGTCCATACAGGCCGACTGAATAGGGTTTAATATATCGATGCCACAGGCGATTAACATAGGGATAGCGGCTTCCATGTTGCCGTCACTATGATAAAGTATCTTGACATTTGGATTGGCTTTTTTAACTTCGTCTATCATCCTCTTGAACCTCGGGACGTCAAATCGCTCAAACATAAGAGGGGAATACATCAATCCCGTTTGTCCGGCAATGTCCCCCACAACAGCGACAACATCATAGCCCGCCTTTGCAGCTAAAATCGCCTTTTCGGTTTGAAAATCGTAAAGTTTATCATAGAGCATCTCAACTGTTTCGGGATTTAAGTGCATCAATATCATGAAATGCTCGTACCCGCAAAGATGCCAGGCCAATTTAAAGGGAAACTCGATTTCTGTTATTGTAACAAAACCTTTGTGCGCTTCAATACTGCGGGAAATCTCATCAGCAGATGGGTAAATTGCCTCAGGAGCAGACCAT
>Ga0307378_10006615_pt1 | contig 15799 bp, 8 predicted proteins | sample UN1MG_FD_202238 | JGI IMG/M metagenome (GOLD analysis project Ga0307378, IMG submission 202238) | Soil microbial communities from Risofladan, Vaasa, Finland - UN-1 | ecosystem: Environmental > Terrestrial > Soil > Coastal area > Acid sulfate soil | place: Finland: Risofladan, Vaasa | collected... | reverse complement strand
GGCATGAACAAGGCAGTCGATATCATCGACAGCGGCAGGCCCATAAAGAAGCTGAAAGCCTGGGTAGCAGAGCAAAACTCGGATGCCAGACCGCGCCTGGAAAGATTAGAGGAGATGCTGGGCCAGGCATGCTCTTGATCTCACAGCCAAAGGTACTGTGCAAATGCGATGGGCAAAAGTCGTGGCCTGAACAATTCAGTATTTTTTTCAAATTTTAATTCAAAACTTTAAGAGGCATAATTCATATCTATTAGAGTGACCAGGATGTTTCTGCAGTGAAGTATGGACTTTGATCCGGGTAAATGGTGCTCTGAACATAAAGGAATGCTGATCCTAGCTTTGGCCTCTTTGCTCTTGATCTTTTATTTCTTCTTTCCCTTCTTAGACGGCATCATCCTGGGCACGGTCTTTGCCTATGTAGGTAGGCCCATCAGAGATAATTTTGGGCCAAGAAAGCGGCTGGGGTCTCTGGTAGCCGCCTTATGCATCGTAATTCCCATATTTCTAGTCCTGGGTCTGGGAATGATTGAGATCGCTAATCAGATTATAATCCTGGCGAAAAATCAGGAGGCTTTGAGAACAGCTCTCAGCATGCTGACGGAGCAGGCTTCTCGAGATCTGGCGCCCTGGATGGAGGATCTATTGACCGGCGGTCTGGAGAATGCGGCGAGCATAATTGCGCCCATTGTCGCTTCCATCCCTGTCTTTCACATCGGAAGAGTGGCATCTCTGGCAATTATCAACTTCATCGTCTCAATACCCATCTGCTACTTCATGCTGGTGGACGGAGAGAGCTTTGTGGAGTCGATAATATCCCTGCTTCCTCATAGAGAAAAGCAAGCCTATAGAAAGTACATAAGCCGCATCGATTTTATCCTGAGCGGTATCTTCATCGGCACGATTTATACCTCAATTTTAGGCAGCATCATAGCCGCTTTCATATTCTATGCCTTTAGCCTGCCCAGGCCCTTCGCCCTGGCCAGCATAGTTTTCGTGGCCGGAATGGTGCCCTTTCTCACCTCCTGGATAGTCATCATACCGGTAACCGTCTACCGGTATTTCGCGGTGGGAATGGAAGGGGCGGCTGTTTTCTTCTTTCTGGCTTCCGTTCTCATTTACCTGCCTTCGGAACTCTTAATCCGGCCATACCTCGTAGCTGCCAAATCCTCCATGCATCCCTTACTGGTAATGCTCTCCTTTTTAGGAGGCGCTCTGGTGGCAGGCATAGGAGGCTTTTTCTTAGCACCTGCCATAATGGGGATAATAGTAGGAATATATCAGGTACGAAAGGAAGAGATGGCTATCCCGGAAGGGGAGACGGCTTAATGGAAATAGTGTGACAAAACCTAAAGCCAATATTATGGTAGAAGCATGAAGTTTTATATCGAGACTTACGGCTGCACCGCTAACATGGGAAACTCGCAGGATCTGGCCCGGGCCTTGCAGGAGGATGGTCATGTTCCCTCTTCTCTGGATGAGGCGGATGCAGTAATAGTGAATACCTGCGCGGTCACAGAAAAGACGGAGCGAAATGTTCTGCGAAGGCTAAGCCTGCTGCAAGGCGAGCGACTGATAGTGGCAGGGTGCCTGCCCGTTGCCATCCCTGAATCGATCAGCCACATTAGCTGCCGGAAGCGCATGGGACTGCTAAATCAATCCTCTGCCGCCGTGATCTCAGAGATCTTTAATGATTCTAGTGTCCATTCTCAGGAAGTTCGTTTTCAAGATGCCTTGCTACATAGCCCTGTCCCGGCAACAGGGGGCGGGCTGTGCGGCATCGTCAATGTAGCAGAGGGATGCAATGGTTCCTGCAGCTACTGCATTGTTAAAAAGGCCAGGGGTAGGCTGAAGAGCCGCAGGGTGGAAGATGTGGCTCTAGATGTAGAAAATCTTGTGGCCTCGGGGGTGGCCGAGGTGCAGGTCACCGCCCAAGACACAGCCGCTTATGGATCAGATATCGGGACAAATCTTGGGCAATTGCTGGAGAGGCTAGCAGCGATTCCGGGAGACTTCATGCTGCGCGTGGGCATGATGAATCCCAATAGCGCTCTTTTGATCAAAGATCAGCTACTAAGGGCATATCAGAGCCCTAAAATATACCGCTTTTTGCATATCCCGGTCCAATCAGGCTCAGACAGGATTCTCAGGAGCATGGGCCGCAAATACACGGCGGCTGACTTTATGGAGGTTGTGAGCGCCTTTCGATCGGCTCATCCGGAGATCACCATAATCACGGATGTCATAGTGGGCTTTCCGGGAGAGACGGAAGAGGACCATGAAAAGACCCTGGATTTCGTAAAGCGCTTACAGCCGGATAAGGTCAATATCACCAGATTCTCGGCGCGACCGGGCACGGCTGCCGCGAGGCTTTATGACATGCCGGATCGCTTCAAGAAGGACAGATCAAGAGAGCTTACCCGGCTCTGGCAGGAGATCGCAGAGATGAGGAACATACGCCTCCTAGGCTCGACGGTCGCGGCGCAGGTGACTGAGATGGGGAAGGATGACGCTGTCATGGCCAGGACCGAGAACTACAGAGAGATCGTAGTTCATAGATCTCTGGACCTTGGAGGCGTCCATCGGTTCAAGATAGTGAAGACTTGTCCGTTCTATCTGGAAGGAGAGATCGTAAGTCGCGAATGAGCGGCCTATTTTTGAGTCTATCAGCACAGACGATTTCGATTTTCATAATCAATATTCGACCGATTTTCGAAGCTATTGGATTCATAATGATTGATATTTATAATGAACAATAAGCACAAACCTTATTAATCTGAAAGATCAGTCTGTTATGTTCAAATCGGCTGTTCTCTGTGACGAAATAAAGAGTGCAGCGGGCAGATTCTTAGCGTCAAATCTGCCCTGAGATCTGGGGAGAAAAGTGCGCGAAATATTCAGAGTTGATTAAGGAGGTATTGAACTTGGCTGGAGAAGAAAAGAAGATGAAGACGGCGGTATTTCAGGAAGAGACTAGAATCTTTAATCCGCCAAAGGACTTGGTAGAGAATTCCAACGTAATGCAGTGGATGAAGAAGAAGGGGTTCAAGACAGAGATGGAGATGCGTGCTTGGTGCTCTTCTGACGAGCACTACCTCGAGTTCTGGGACGAGATGGCAAAGACGTACGTCGATTGGCACAAGCCCTACACCAAGGTGATGGACGACTCGGAGATGCCCTACTTCCACTGGTTCACTGGCGGCGAGTTCAATATCACATACAACGCCGTAGACAGACACGCCAAGGGCGCAAAGAAGGACAAGGTCGCATATATATGGGTCCCAGAGCCAACCGACCAGCCAACCCAGAAGATCACCTACGGTGACCTCTATAAGGAGGTCAACAAATTCGCAAACGGCCTCAAGAGCCTTGGCTTGAAGAAGGGGGACAGGGTCAGCATCTACATGCCCATGATACCCCAGCTTCCCATAGCCATGCTCGCCTGCGCCAAGCTCGGCGTCATCCACAGCGTGGTCTTCTCCGGCTTCAGCTCCAAGGGCCTCATGGACCGGGCCGCTGACTGCGGTTCCAGAGCGATCATCACCGTGGACGGATTCTACAGGCGCGGAAAGCCGGTGCCCCTGAAGCCTAACGCAGACGAGGCCGCTGCCGGTGCCCCCACGATTGAGAAGATGATCATCTACAAGCGGTCGGGCGTTGACATCGCCATGAAAGAGGGCAGGGACGTCTGGTGGCACGATCTCGTCAAGGGCCAGTCCGAAGATTGTGAACCAGTTTGGCTTGACCCGGAGCACAGGCTGTACATCCTCTACACCTCAGGAACGACAGGAAAGCCCAAGGGTATCGAGCATGCCGCGGGCGGAAACGCCGTCGGACCTGCACAGACGCTTCACTGGGTCTTCGACCTAAAGGAGAGCGACATCTGGTGGTGCACTGCCGATATCGGATGGGTCACCGGCCACTCCTACATCGTCTACGCGCCGCTTATCCTGGGCATGACCAGCCTCATGTACGAGGGTGCTGCGGACTATCCAGACTTCGGAAGGTGGTGGAATATGATACAGGACAACAAGGTCACCGTCCTCTACACCGCCCCCACGGCGATAAGGATGTTCATGAAGCAGGGCGCCCAGTGGCCTGACAAATACGACCTCTCAAGCCTGAGGCTCCTGGGGTCCGTCGGCGAGCCGATCAACCCAGAGGCCTGGATGTGGTATCGTGAGCACATCGGACGAAACGAGCTCCAGATCATGGATACCTGGTGGCAGACAGAGACCGGAACCTTCCTCAATTCTCCGCTGCCCATCACGCCCCTGAAACCCGGATCGTGCACATTCCCGCTCCCCGGGTATGACATATCCATCCTGGACGAGGAAGGAAACGAGGTGCCGCTGGGATCCGGAGGCAACATAGTGGCCATGAAGCCCTATCCATCGATGCTCAGGGCGTTCTGGGGCGACAAAGAGAGGTTCATGAAGGAGTACTGGCAGTTCTACTGGGACGTTCCCAACCGTCGCGGCGTCTATCTCGCCGGAGACAAGGCGACGAGGGACAAGGACGGCTACTTCTTCATCCAGGGCAGGATCGACGACGTCCTCAGCGTCGCTGGCCACAGGATAGCCAACGCCGAGGTCGAGTCTGCGTTGGTAGCTCACCCCAAGATCGCCGAGGCTGCAGTAGTTGGAAAGCCCGACGAGGTCAAGGGCGAGTCGATCGTCGCCTTTGTCATCCTGCGGGTCGGCAATGAGCCGTCCCCTCAACTCGCAAAGGATGTAATCACTTTCGTCAGGAAGACTCTCGGCCCGGTGGCTGCGCCTACGGAGGTCCACTTCGTCAACGACCTCCCGAAGACGAGGAGCGGCAAGATCATGCGCCGTGTCGTCAAGGCGAGGGCCCTCGGAAATCCGGTTGGGGACATATCAACCCTCATGAATCCGGAAGCAGTAGACGGGATCCCGAAGATTGTCTGATCGGGATCTCAATATTTTTTTCAAAATAGCTTCTCACAGCGTGAGTGCGATGCCACTACTTCACTTTTGGGTGGGCAGGCTCAGAATGAGATATTCATATTTAATTATATAAATCCTCAATGAACTGCTGAATGATCTCATACCTGGCGATTCTTAGCCCAAGCGGAGGGAAATAGAGACTTCCCCTTCAATCAGAGGCCGAATGAAATCGAGGTATTGGCCTCGTTTGATGTTATATCCAAAGGAGGATGCGACTCTTTCAAGATCGGAGAATCGGAGGAAGTCGTAGAGAAGACTTCCGAATGAATTTCCCCTCAAAAGAACATCTCTGCAGGGGCGTTGCTGACTTTCGAACATAACGGAAAGCGTGATTTCCCAACCAAGTGAATCTAGCTTGCATTTGTGGTAATCATCCGTTGTGCTAAGGAAATGTTTTTTTCATTTGCGGTTAGCAAATATCGTATTACCTTGATTTATATGCATCCCCTGAAACGAATATCAAGGCTCTAATTATATAATGTTCTTTCTCCTTTAACTTTAGAATAATCTTTCATGTACCTAACATGTTTACGATTATTAATGATAATAATCAATCATTAAGTAAAGGGTTTCCGCGATAGCTTTATTAATGAATGATTACGATAATGGTCAATCATCACAGTGTTTCCTGGACCGCTCTGGGCCTATACGGGGCGATCTCATAGGAGCATAATTGAATGTTAGGAGAGGGAGGTTTCAACGGGCAAAGGGTTCTTCCTCGCCCTTTTACGAGAGTCTGGAAACACGTGGCGACCAAAATAAAGGAGGTTCAAAATGGCTGAGCAAAAAGCAACCGCAAAAACATCAGTGCTATATGAGGAGACAAGATTATTCGAGCCGAGCAAGGAACTCGTAGAGAACTCCAACGTCATGAAATGGATGAAGGAGAAGGGTTTCAAGACAGAGAGGGAGATGCGTCTTTGGTGCTCTGCTAATTACATCCAGTTCTGGGGCGAGATGGCCAAGACCTATGCTGATTGGTTTGAGCCCTGGTCCACAACACTGGAATGGATACCGCCCTATGCCAAGTGGTTCGTGGGCGGCAAGTGCAACGTGGCCTATAACTCTGTGGACAGACACGCTAAGGGGGCAAAAAAGGACAAAGTGGCATACATTTTCGTCCCTGAACCCACCGATCAGCCTACCCAGAAGATCACATATGGAGAGCTCGAAAAGGAGGTCAACAAGTTCGCCAATGGCCTGAAGAGCCTGGGCGTGCAGAAGGGAGATAGAATCATGTTGTACATGCCCATGATCCCCCAACTGCCCATTGCCATGCTCGCCATCGCCAAGATCGGAGCCATTCACTGCATTGTTTTCTCCGGATTTTCTTCGGGCGGCCTTAACAGCAGAATCATGGATGCCGAGGCCAAAGCTGTGATAACCACCGATGGTTTATATCGGCGCGGCAAGCCTCTTCCCCTCAAACCTAATGTGGACGAGGCCACAGCCAATACCCCAACGGTGAAAAATGTAATAGTGGTCAAGAGGACAGGACTTGAAGTGCCCATGAAGCAGGGCAGAGACATCTACTGGCACGACCTGGTGGCCGGAAAGTCTGAAGAATGCGAGTGCGAGAAGATGGACTCAGAGGATAGGCTGTTCATCCTTTACACCTCCGGCACTACCGGCAAACCCAAGGGTATCGAGCACGTCCACGGCGGATACTGCGTGGGACCGGCCCAGACTTTGCATTGGGTCTTCGATATCAAGGACACTGATGTCTGGTGGTGCACTGCCGATATCGGATGGATCACAGGCCACTCCTACATAGTTTATGGACCTCTCTGCCTCGGTGCTACGAGCATGATGTATGAGGGCGCTCCGGACTACCCGGACTTTGGACGGTTTTTCAAGATCATCCAGGACAACAAGGTCTCCGTCTTCTACACCGCACCCACCGCCATCAGGATGTTCATGAAGGCCGGCGAGAAATGGGCCAAGGATTATGATATCTCTAGCATAAGGCTGCTGGGAACTGTGGGCGAGCCCATTAATCCTGAGGCCTGGATGTGGTATAGGGAGCACTTCGGTGCCGGCAAATGCCAGATCATGGATACCTGGTGGCAGACTGAGACGGGAACCTTCCTGGTGTCTCCTCTGCCCATCACCCCGCTCAAGCCCGGCTCTGCGACCTTCCCGCTGCCAGGGTTCAACATCGATATCCTGGACGAGGATGCCAACCCCGTGCCAGCCGGCTCCGGCGGCAATATAGTGAGCAATACACCCTGGCCATCCATGCTCAGGGCCTTCTACAAAGACACGGTTAGGTACCAGAAGGAGTATTGGTCCACCTACTGGGAGATCAGACCCGGCACATACCTGGCTGGCGATAAGGCCACCAAGGACAAGGACGGATACTTTACCATCCAGGGCAGAATCGATGATGTGCTGAAAATAGCCGGACACAGGCTATCCAACGCTGAGGTCGAGTCCGCTTTCGTCTCTCATCCCAAGGTTGGCGAGGCTGCTGTCATAGGCAAGCCCGACCAAGTCAAGGGCGAGGTCATCGTGGCCTTCGTTTCCCTCAGAGAAGGAATCGAGGGGACCGATGAGCTGAAGAAGGAACTGGTTAAGCATGTGAGATCGGCCCTGGGACCATTAGCCAGTCCATCGGCGATTTACTTCGTCAAGGACGTTCCCAAGACCCGGTCCGGCAAGATCATGCGCCGCGTCATCAAGGCCAAGGCCATGGGCCTACCCACTGGTGACGTCTCCGCCCTGGCTAACCCCGATGCAGTAGAGGCCATCCCCCTCATCACGTGAGCGGGCCTCTTCTTTTTCTTTTTTCGTATGTGTTTAGCTGCCTCAGAATCGGTTAGTAGATACTGGTTTCAGTTTCCAAGGGGGGTAATATATATTAACACACATTTAACCTAAAATCTGTATCATATGACGTTTTTGCCCTTAAAGCGCCTCCCTGCAATTAGTGACATGATAAATCGAAAAACTGGCTCATGGATGCTGATTACGGTGAGCTAAACACATACCTTTTTTCTTATATCTTATTGCGCTTTTCTTCAGTCTTTGCCTGATATGCAATAACATTTTGCACGTCCTATTCACTCAAAGTTGCCGAAATAATTTTGGGATTTTGCTAATAAGAAGATTAATAATGATAATAATTGAACATTAATTGAAATTACCTCGACAGCTTTATAAATGAAAAACCGGGATAATTATCGATCGCTACAGTATTCCCGATGACTCCCGTTGGCCAGGCATTTCGGTCTTGGAATATACGGGAAAGATCGTGCTGGATGGCTGTCCCGAGGCTATGGGCAGGTATTCAGGCAGATTTGTGGGGAGTTGGGAAGACGTGGGGATTTAAAGGAGGTTACAAAATTGGCTGAGCAAAAAGCAACAACTTCAGTGCTATACGAGGAGACGAGAGTATTCGAGCCGTCCGCGGATCTCGTTGAGAACTCTAATGTCATGGCGTGGATGAAGAAGAAGGGATTCAAGAACGAGCGCGAGATGCGCGCCTGGACCGGCCAGAATTTTATCGCATTTTGGGATGAAATGGCCAAGACCTATGCAGATTGGTTTGAGCCCTATGCGCAGGTTCTTAGTTGGGTGCCACCATATGCCAAGTGGTTCTTGGGCGGTAAGATCAATGTGGCCTACAATGCGGTGGATCGGCACGCTGCGGGCGCCAAAAAGGACAAGGTAGCCTACATATTTGTCCCCGAGCCCGTCGATCAGCCTACCGAGCAGATCACCTATGCAGATCTGGCCAAGAGGGTCAACAAGCTTGCAAACGGCCTCAAGAGCTTAGGAGTTGGCAAGGGCGACAGAGTTAGCATCTACATGCCTATGATCCCCGAGACTCCTATTGCCATGCTCGCCTGCGCTAAGATTGGCGCCATACACAGCGTGGTCTTCTCCGGATTCTCCTCCGGTGGCCTTAACAGCAGGGTTCTCGATGCCGAGTCCAAGGTAGTAATTACTACTGACGGCTTCTTCAGGCGCGGCAAGCCGCTGCCCCTCAAGCCCAACGTGGATGCAGCTACTGCCGACACCCCAAGCGTCACGAACATAATAGTAGTAAAGAGGGCGGGCATAGATGTACCAATGAAAGAGGGCAAAGATATCTGGTACCACGACCTGGTAGCCAAACAGTCCGATGTGTGCGAGAGCGAGAAGATGGACTCCGAGGATCGGCTGTTTATCCTGTATACCTCGGGAACCACCGGCAAGCCCAAGGGTATCGAGCACGTTCATGGTGGCTACTGTGTAACTCCTGCTCAGACACTTTCCTGGGTCTTCGATATCAAAGACACTGATGTCTTCTGGTGTACTGCTGATGTAGGATGGATCACCGGCCACAGCTACGTCGTTTATGGGCCACTTTGTCTCGGTGCTACAAGCATGATCTATGAGGGTTCCCCTGACTATCCCGACTTCAGCAGGTGGTTCAAGATCATTAGTGAGAACAAGGTGTCAGTAATCTACACCGCGCCCACTGCTGTGAGGATGTTCATGAAGGCCGGAGATCAGTGGCCTAAATCGCATGACATCTCATGCCTGAGGCTGCTTGGATCAGTCGGCGAGCCCATCAATCCCGAGGCCTGGATGTGGTACAGAAACAACTTCGGTGCCGGCAAGCTGCAGATCATGGACACCTGGTGGCAGACTGAGACTGGATGCTTCCTGGTATCGCCTCTGCCTATCACCCCACTCAAGCCCGGATCTCCTGCCTTCCCCCTGCCCGGATTCAATATTGATATCCTGGATGAGGATGCCAATCCCGTGCCGCCCGGCTCCGGAGGCAACATTGTCAGCAATACACCCTGGCCGTCCATGCTCAGGGCTTTCTACAAAGATGAAATCAGGTACAAGAAGGAGTACTGGTCCACCTACTGGGATATCAGACCCGGCACATACCTGGCAGGCGACAAGGCTACCAAGGACAAGGATGGATACTTCACCATCCAGGGCAGAATCGATGATGTGCTGAAGGTAGCCGGACACAGAATCTCCAATGCCGAGGTCGAGTCCGCGCTTGTATCTCATCCCAAGGTAGCCGAGGCAGCTGTCATCGGCAAGCCTGACGAGGTCAAGGGTGAGGTCATCGTAGCCTTCGTCATCCTCAAGACTGGCGTTGAAGCCTCTGAGGGTCTCGATAAGGAGCTGTCCAAGCACGTGCGAAAGGTACTGGGCCCTGTGGCCTATCCAGAGTCCGTCTACTTCGTGGACGATGTACCCAAGACCCGGTCCGGCAAGATCATGCGCCGCGTCATCAAGGCCAAGGCCCTGGGCAATCCCACGGGTGACACCTCCGCTCTGGCCAACCCCGAGTCCGTCGAAGCCATTCCGCTCATCAACAAGTGAGCGGAAATATCTTTTTTTCTTTTTTGTTTAAATTGTTCCTGCTTAATTATCTCATTTATTGACATATTTCTTGCCGTCTGCATTCCAAATCATTATTTATCACCATGAATAATGAATAACGGGGACGGCAGTTACAACATAATCAATTATTTGCTGCAATTGGTATTTTTATTGAAAAATCATTATGATGAAAGTTCATTATGATTTTTATCGCGTTAGCTTTATAAATGATCAAGTAGGTTTTGAGCCGATGTTTCCCGAACCTTCCCGCATTGTCGGGTGGTCGTCAGGGCATGGCGAAAGAGAGGTAAAAGCAATGATTCTACACAAATAAGCCCGGACACTAGAAGGGGAAACACTCAATCATATGGAGGTATGAAATTGGCTGACACAGCAAAAACGGCTGCTCTGCAGGAAGAAACCAGGATTTTCAACACCCCAAAGTGGATCGTTGAGCATTCTAATGCATTTCAGTGGATGAAGAAGAAGGGCTTCAAGACTGAGACCGAGATGCGCAAGTGGTGCTCAGATAATTATATTGACTTTTGGGATGAGATGGCTCAGACCTATGCTGATTGGTACGAGCCCTACACCCAGGTTCTTGACGACTCCGCCAAGCCCTACTTCAAGTGGTATACCGGCGGCAAGATCAACGTAGCCTACAACGCCGTAGACAGGCATGCCAAGTCCGCAAACAGGAACAAGGTAGCCTACTACTTCATCGGCGAGCCCGTGGGCGACACCAGGACCATCACCTACTACGAGCTGTACAGAGAAGTCAACAAGATGGCTAATGCCCTCAAGAGCGTTGGCGTAGAGAAGGGAGACAGAGTTGTTGCATACCTGCCTATGATCCCTGAACTGCCCATCACCATGCTGGCATGCGCCAAGATCGGAGCCATTCACACCATCGTCTTCTCCGGATTCTCCTCTGGTGGCCTGGGTAGCAGGGTCAACGATGCCGAGGCCAAGGTTGTCGTCACTGCAGACGGCTTCTACAGGCGTGGCAAGCCAAAGCCCCTCAAGCCCAATGTGGATGAGGCCTTGAAGGCTTCCCCCTCCGTCAAGAAGGTAGTAGTCGTCAAGAGAACCGGCGTAGAAGTTCCCATGACCGAGGGACGCGATGTATTCTACGATGAGTTCGTAGCTAACCAGTCCGCTCAGTGCGAGACCGTCCCGCTCGACCCAGAGGACAGGCTGTTCATCCTGTACACTTCAGGAACCACCGGCAAGCCCAAGGGTATTGAGCACGCTCACGGCGGATATGCCGTTGCTCCCGCTCAGACAACCTCCTGGGTAATGGATGTCCATGATGATGATGTCTTCTGGTGCACCGCAGACTGCGGCTGGATCACCGGCCACAGTTACGTCGTCTACGGCCCTCTGTGCCTGGGCGCTTCCAGCATCCTCTATGAGGGATCTCCCGACTTCCCAGATCTGGGACGCTGGTGGTCCATCATTGAGCAGTACGGTGTCTCTGTATTCTACACCGCACCCACCGCCATCAGGATGTTCATGAAGACCGGCGAGGCCTTCGTGAAGAAGTTCGACCTGTCCTCCATCAGAATTCTGGCATCTGTGGGCGAGCCCCTGAACCCAGAAGCCTACATGTGGTACAGAAAGAATATCGGCGCAGACCAGGCCCCTATCATTGATACCTGGTGGCAGACTGAGACCGGATGCCACGTCATCGCCCCTCTGGCTATGACACCTGAGAAACCCGGCTCCGTATGCTTCCCATTGCCCGGATTCAACACCGATATCTTCGACGAGGATGCCAACTCCGTGCCACTCGGCTACGGCGGTAACATCGTTCAGAAGACCCCCTGGCCGTCCATGCTCCGTGCCTTCTTCAGAGATGAAGTCAGGTACAAGAAGGAGTACTGGGACATGTACTGGCAGGTCAAGCCCGGCACATACCTGGCTGGAGACAAGGCCACCCGTGATAAGGATGGCTACTGGTGGATCCAGGGCAGAATTGATGATGTGCTGAAGGTAGCTGGACACAGAATCTCCAACGCAGAGGTCGAGTCCGCCGCCGTTTCTCACCCCAAGGTCGCCGAGGCAGCCGTTGTCGGCCAGCCCGATGAGGTCAAGGGCGAGAAGATCGTGGCCTTCGTCATTCTCAAGGATGGCATTGAAGAGTCTCCAGAGCTCTCAAAGGAGATCTCTGTCCACGTACGCAAGGTACTGGGCCCCGTCGCTTACCCCGACAAGGTCTACTTTGTCAAGGACGTCCCCAAGACCCGGTCCGGCAAGATCATGCGCCGTGTCATCAAGGCCAAGGCCCTGGGCAAGGAGACCGGAGACCTGTCTGCTCTGGCCAACCCAGAATCCGTAGAGAATATCCCACGCATTGATCTGTAAGTGGGATATCACCCTCCCTTTTTTTTTAAAAACTTTCAAAATTGATTTAGTTAAATATATCCATATAGATAGGTCTATTTTAATTCTCCCAAATCGGCTGGATCAGAAAATGGATTGATGAGCACCGATCACATCATAGAGCTATTCTCAAGCGTGACGCAAATCTGCCTCTAGCAAACTTCCTGGGAATAATTATATACCCCAGAAAACGATCTTCAAGTCCAATGCTCCTCTTTGCCCATGTAGGCTTCGCCCTTGCCTCCGCCCGGCTTTTAAGCAGGGTGAGCCTGGCCTTTCTGGCTTTGGGCTCCCTGCTTCCTGACATCATAGACAAACCCCTGGGCCTGATCTTATTCGGCAGCCCCATCATGGGCAGAACCTTCGCCCACACGTTGCTCTTTTTATTTCTCCTCGCAGCCCTGTCCTTCTATTCCTGTGATATCAGGTTCTTCTCGCTTACCTGGGGCGTGCTTATCCACCTCTCCTTAGACTTCATGTGGAACTCGCCAGTTATCTTGCTCTGGCCGCTCCTGGGGGCATTTCCCAGTGCCCCTATTATTGACACCTTGAGCTACCTGGAGATGCTTTTGTCCGGCCTGAAGAATCCAGGCATTGCCATACCGGAGATAGCAGGACTGGCTTATCTCATATTCTTTGCATATGCCCGGAGAAGACAAGCATTAGCATGGATCGATCGTTATCTCAAGCAGCCCAGGGAAAAATCCCGCAGAATCTTGCAAGCACTTTTTCGAGAAACATAAACGATTTTTTTTTCTTGACAGAAGAGGGAGCGACTATATCCCTTATACCATTAGGCCGCTTGTCCTGGTTGGCGAAATGCCATTACCAAATCCCGGATAGCCATGAGCATTAGGTACTTGATAGGTACTTGAGATAAGAAAGATTTATAAGGGAAAAACAATCTTACAACAATTACCATTATATTACCTAAAAATCATCCGGGGGAATTGAAAGATTAGTGCGCACAGGAGCAAAGACCAGATCATCCTTGAGATTCTGAGGATTTGCGCCAATGGTGAAAATATTACTAAGATCGTCTATCAAACCAATACCAACTTTACAACCATCAAGGGCTATCTGAATATTCTTATAAAAAATGATCTTGTTGAATGCCTGGGCTCTTCCCAGAAAATATACAAATCTACTCCTAAAGGCATAGATATGATGAATCGCTTAAAGGCGCTACAAAGAGAGATGAAAGAGCTAACTATTTAATTAGCTGTATCTCTTCAAATACGACAGAATATATTTGCGATTCATCTCGATCGCAAACTCCTGCATTTTCTCGCAGAGCATATCCGCCATTAACTTCGAGCATCTTTTGCATGGACGCTCGCCACTTCTTTAGATCCGAGCCCTGGTGGGGTGAAATGGCCCGTGAATATCCTGGACGCGCACTCAAATGGCTTTTGCCCTGCGAATTGCGTCCAATCTATTGATCTTTCCACTTCTTCTCGTTTTCCATCATCATCCTGGCCGCCTTGAGTTTTCGGATACTGATGTAGTATTGAGCCAGCAGGACCAGGCCAGCTAGTGCCAGGATGGCTAGGATAATTATCAAGGCCTGCGGAGCGCTTTTCCGGTAGTAGTTGACCTCGATGTACGGAACTTGTGTGGTATTATTCCAGGTGAGAATGCTACCGGAATCATCTTCAACGAATTCATCCGGGGTCGGCCGGGCGATGCCCAGGCTGCGCTCTCCTGTCGTGAAGCCTTCTGGCAGAATTATGCGCACCGGGTTGGGATCTCTAATGGGAAGTATGAACTGCTGGCCTTGCAGATGCGTGGTGTAGATCAGCCTTCCTTTGATCGGTCTCTCAAAGGTCAGGCTGTAGATATAGTCTCCCCGCTGAAATTGATAGCTGCTGTTGAATGTGACGTTCTTGCCCTTTTCGTCATAGAGCGTCATATTCTCCGTCTCTTCGGATAATGTGATATTTAATTGGCTGGCATTGACAGGCACAATGACCTGCACCTCTTTTTCACCCAGATGATATATAGTTCCGTTAAACTGTGCGCCGGAAGAGATCATGCAGATGGCAATCAGGACAAGCAGAGCCCATGTGCCCAATTTAAGGGATTGATCATACATCGTTTGAGAGGCTTATGTACTCCAGCTTTATCAAAGGCGCGCCCGTCCTTGGCCTGACCTTGGCTCTTAATATGAATATGAACCTCTGCGGTTTTTCGTCCTCTGTGCGCGTCTCGTATCCTCGGTGGTTGTACCTATGCAGCTGGATTTCGTATACCTTAGGTTATAACTATCGTCCATTGAATCTTCGCAAAATATATCTTGGAATAGCTCAGAGATTGGGCCGTGTCGTCAAATCAATTCATGAATCAATCCAGGGTAAAGGCATTTCTCATTGATCTGGATGGCGTTCTTTACATGGGTAAAAATCCCATTCCAGGAGTCAGGGAATGCCTGGAGCGCATGGAGGAGCTCGGATATAACTACAGGTTCGTCTCCAACTCAACGCGCCGGTGTCGCGGCTCTGTGGCAGAGCGCCTCAAGGACCTGGGATACAATATCTCCTCACAGCACATCTACACTCCGCCCCTGGCCGCCATCGAGCGCATGAAGAGATCTGGAAAAAATAGATGCTTCCTTCTTACGACGGGGGATGTGCACAGGGATTTCGAGGATGCAGGTATCCGCATCTGTGAAGAAGATGTGGACTTTGTAGTAATTGGAGATGCTGGAAACAGCTTTACTTTCGACCGCCTAAACCAGGCCATGCGACTGGTTTTAGATGGAGCGGAGATCCTGGCCCTGGAGAAAGACAGATACTGGATGCAGCCGCAAGGCCTGGTCTTATCAACGGGTCCATTTGTTGCTGCTCTTGAATATGCCACAGGAAAGAAGGCAGAGCTGATGGGAAAGCCATCCCAGCAATTCTTCCAACTGGCTTTAAGCGACCTGGGAATAAGTGCGCAAGATGCCGCCATGATAGGAGATGACATCCTGACCGATGTGCGTGGTGCCCAGGAGATAGGCATGCATGGAATCCTGGTCAAGACTGGAAAGTATCGAGCTGAGGACGCAGAAAGCTCAGGCGTAAAGGCCGATATGGTGCTGGAATCGCTGGCCGAGCTTGCCGAGCATCTTT
>Ga0307378_10006614_pt1 | contig 15799 bp, 9 predicted proteins | sample UN1MG_FD_202238 | JGI IMG/M metagenome (GOLD analysis project Ga0307378, IMG submission 202238) | Soil microbial communities from Risofladan, Vaasa, Finland - UN-1 | ecosystem: Environmental > Terrestrial > Soil > Coastal area > Acid sulfate soil | place: Finland: Risofladan, Vaasa | collected... | reverse complement strand
GTGACGCTGAGTCCGTACTGGACGTGGGAGCCGACGGGCGGCAACGTGCCTGACGCAGCCCTCAGGTTCTACGTCGAGATCTACGAGTAGCCAATGGCAGCGCGCACTCACCCGTGGTTGGCGGATATCGCCCGGACAGTCAGGGCGAAGATCGACCAGCCGAACGATGAGCAGGGTCAGATGTCCTGGTCGTTCGACGCCGAGTTCACGTCGGCAGCGAACGACGAGTACGACTACCTGTGGGAGCGCGTGAGCAGCCAGGACAGGAACTTCGGTGTCGTCTGGGATGACACCGTCAGCGTGGCGTCGGGAGACGAGACGACGGACCTCCCGGTGGCGTGCCGCGCTCTCCGAAGGATGTTCTTTCGGAGGGGTACGGATATCTGCGGTGCGGTCCAAGTAGGCGTCATCGACGAGATGGGAGCAGGCGGCTGCAGCCCATCGGCGATCTACATGCCGGACGACAACGCGATCCGGTGGACGAGACCGTGGACAAGCGCGCAGGACTTCCGGGTCGTGTACTGCAGGCATCCGATACCACTGGTGTTCGGGTGCGTGTCGACGGCATCAGGAGCCCTGACCATCGCCCTCGGAGACCACGAGTCCGTCGAAGACGACATGTATGTGGGCCTTGAGATCCTCGCCTACGGGGACGGGGCTCCATGCTCAGGCCAGTCGCGGACCATCTCGGGCTACAGCGGAAGCACCAGGGTGGCGACCGTGAGCGTCGCCTGGGTGGGGACCCCGCCAGACGAGAGGACGAAGTACGCGTCCAGGCCGTCGTTCAGGTGGGATTTCAAGGACGCGTTCACCTACGGGATCATCTCCAGAATGATGGAGAAGCATCAGGACGAACGCTGGATGGAATACACGACCAGGCGCGAACAGCACCTGAGGCACCTTCAGACCGCGACGATGTTGACTGCCAGAGAGCAGGCAATGGAGACGCTCGATACGTCGGACACTGGTGGGCACGGCGACACACTGTGGACGGCCGGTTAAGGAGACGGGATGTCAACGAGGAGAATGCTTCCGACCCCAGGATTTGCCCGATCGAAGTCGAGGCGAAACGACGATTCCATGCTCGACATCGACGATGCCGGGTACCTGGCGATCGTGAACCCCACCGGGGAGCTGATGCAGGCGTCAGGACACGGGAAGAGGGCTGTCTTCCTCCCTGGCGACTTCACCCACAAGGAGAAGAAGAAGCGCTGCATCCAGTTCTGGAAGAAGAAGATCGCGAAGAAGATGCAGTGGAACAAGCGCAAGTACCTCGAGACCTACTCGGTCGAGGACGGGCGAGAGCTTGTTCGGCGGGCGCATGAGCTCGGGAACTTCTTCGCCGCGTACGCAGAGCTCGTCGGCTCCGGCGAGAAGAAGGCTGCCGTCATTCGCCGCGAGGCCCGAACGACCGCGCTCCGTCGGCGGCAGCTCATGAGCTACGGCTTCTCCGAGGAGCGCGTCGGTTCGATGTCGCCGGAGGAGATGGTCAAGGCGATCCGCAACCCGGCAGAAGCGTGGGGGATCAAGAAGATCAACAGGTCCATCGTCCCAGACGACTACAAGGCCCCCGCCGGAGCTCCGATGCCGCCCTTCGAGGATGACGTGGAGCTCATGGGTGGCGAGAACGACCGCCGCCACACACCCGACACGCTGGACCTCCCGGAGCCGCCTCCTCTCTCGTCCATCGCGACTGCGCGTGGGGCCGAGCTGGAGACCAGGCGCGAGAAGGTGAAGGAGGAGCTGAAGAAGCTCGGTGTCAAGTTCCACGGACGGACGTCGACCGAGAATCTCGAGCGGCGTCTCGAGAAGGCCATCTCGGAACCATCATCCCTGACTGCCTAACCTTGTATGGCGCATGACGAACCAGCTCAAGGGCCGTAGCCACCACGGATTTTTCGGCTCGCTTAACAACGGGCGGGCGCTTCCGTTACTTGAGCCCGGCGAGCTGGCCGTCTCCGAGAACACGGTCCACGACCCGTCCATCTCGAAGAGGCCGGGGATGGCCGTCCTGTGCGAGCTCGCGTCTCAGGACGAGCCACTCTGCGCGCCTGTCATCGCGGCTGCGACCACGGCAACAGGCGAGCTCGAGGAGCGCGAGTACTTCATCCGCATCACGTACGCCACGGCGGCCGGTGAGACGGATGACATGCATGCGCGAGCTGACCAGCTGGAGCCGTGTGCCCCTGAGTCGGTGATCACGCTGACAGGCGGCGAGAACGCCATCACCGTGAACGTGCCGATCCACCTCCGACTTGCAGAAGTCACGGAGGTGGAGCAGTACCAAATCGGTGACACCGCTGGAGTCATCGGCTGGGACCAGGGCCAGCCGACAACGCCTCTTGCTCCTGGCGACTGCCCGTCAGGAGCCGTCATCCCGGCCAGGAGCAGCATCCTTCCCTGGTCCGGGGTGACGTTCGACGCCTACACGCGGCTCACGACGTTCAAACTTGCAGCCGACATCGTTCCCCTGTGCGACGACGACCTCGTCATCGACTGGAACGTCTACAGCAGGGCTCCCATCGTCCAGGACGAGACGCATCTCGGCGTGAACTGTGGGTCAGCGTGGCCCCTGTACAACCGCAGGAAAGCTCTGGGCCAAGTCCTCGGGTACGACTCCGCGACCGGCTACTGGCTCATGTCAGGCCACGCCAGGCTCATGAGCGGGCAGGACGAGGAGTACGACACGGTCGACATCATGATGCCAGACCGGAATGGTCTGCCCATCACGCACGCGAACGTCTACATCTCGCAGGACGGGATCAACTTCTACTACGCCCAGGTCGTCTCCATCGACGGGTCCGCCGCAGTGGTCGTGGAGAAGTTCGACGACACCCAGGTGCTAGCACCATCGACGCGTGTCCCGCGGTACGCCCCTGCCCTGGCGGCCGTGACGGCGTACGACCAGAAACCAGGCGAGTGTGGGCAGTGGCCTACGAGGACGAATCTCGTCGGAGGGGTGTACGGGATCCGGTACACGTGGACAGTGGGAGAGGAAGATATCCTGGCCAGCCCTGGCCTCGATGATGCCCTGGTCCTCCTGGACTGGGGGCCGTACAACCCGGTGCACCGATACGAGCAGGAGACCTGGCCGTCGTGCCGCGCTGTCGTCGGCATCTCCGACGACCAGGGCATTCGTGTCACTCCGCCAGACTTGCCGGAGGACGCGTCTGGATGGAACGTGTATGGCGAGAAGCTCGAGCCGTACGACACGGTCTCGATGGTGGGCGGCTCACGAGACCCGCTTCAGGGAGGTGGTGGCTCCTTCAGGGCTCAGTCGTGCGCCTGGTACCTGGGTGATAACGACCTGGACCCGACGGATCCGGTCGATGGCGCGATTCTGAACGCAGCGTACGCGGCCATCGACACGTGGACACCGGACCAGAAGAAGTCCCACGCCGCCTACGACGAGTACGCGGGCGGGTCGGCGCTCATCATCAACGCCGAGGACCAGCTCGCCCTCTACGCCCGAGGGTTCAGGCCTGCGTACGAGGACGTCAGACCTCACCAGGACACGGGGACGGGAGAGCACCTGAGGTTGTTTGCTAGCAGCCGCGACGGCGGGAACCCCCTGTACTCGGGGCAGCCGGTGGTCATTGGCGAGATCCCCATCAACGAGCAGCTGTACTGCCTGTACATGGACCCGGCAGCGGGCCACACGACAGACACGAACTTCGCCACGGTCGTTCTCAGGATGCGCGTCAGGGCAGGGAGGTCGTCTGACTACTCGCCCAAGACGACAGGGAGCACGACTCTCCGAATCTGGGACAACGCGAACTTGCAGTGGGTCTCCCTGAAGAGCGACTTCGAGGAGAATGGCACGTTCACCGAGTACCGGCTCAACCTCGCCAGCCCACTCTCCTACCTGTACACGGCCAACGCGAACCAGTACCTCGCCTTCTCGGTGAAGGGCACGGCGTCCGTCGGGTTCGACGTCGCGGAGATCAAGGTCGAGTTGTTCGACGAGCCGGTGTCCGGTGGTTGCGCGCAGTGCGAGGAAGCCGAAGTCATCGACTTCGCCAACTCCACCTACGCGACCAACCAGGGGCTCCAGTTCTTCCGGTTCAAGGAGACCAAGGCGTTCTACATCCCGGAGAACGACGCGACAGACGCGGTCGCGGCAGCCCTTGCTCTCGGGATTCACACGGCCCACCCGACCAACAAGTGGAACTCGCCGGCCGAGGAATACGGAGACCAGAGCCAGTACGCGACAGGGGTCCTCGACCCAGAGGACCCGTCAACCCGCGGATATGCGCCTGCCTACGAGGACGTCATAGACGACAGGTACATGTATGGCACGAAGACCCTCCTGAATTGGCATTCGAGCTCGAGGGACGGCGCGGCTCCACCGATCCCGATCAACTCGAACATGTGGACGTTCTATCTGGGAGGCACAGCAAGGCCCGAGATCGGCTGTGTCGTGCTGCACCTGAAGATGCGAACGCGAGCTGGAGGCGTCGGCTTCGACCCACTGGTCGGAGACAGCCGGATGGTCAGGTGGTGGGACCACGGGACGACGACGTGGACGGCATTCCAGGACGTCATCCCAACGACCGACGAGTTCCTCGTCTACAGATACCGCCTGCCGTGGAGCACGACGTACGCGTATCCAGGCGCCGAGTTCGGCACGCTGGACGACACCTTCTACGCGGTGTTCGACATCATTGCCGAGGACTTCAACGGGTTCGACATCGAGGAGTGCTGGCTGGAGCTGTACACCTCTGGCGACTGCGACCCGGTCGTCAACAAGGACGAGGTCTGCCAGGTCGACGCTCTGACGGCTGCTAGCTACACCCTCCAGAACCCCATCGTGATGAGGCCGAAGTCGACAGACGCTACGGATGAGCCATCGCTGATGGGGTCGTGGCTCTCTCTGAGGCCGAATACCACGGCGCAGTGGCCGATGCGTGTTGCGTCGATTCCCCTCGTCAACGACGAGGGTGTCCAGTCAGAACGGGTGCTGAACTTCTTCGGAGTCGCGGACTCGCTCTTCGCGGCTGAAGATGACGGCACGATGACGCGCGTGTACCAGGAGGAGGGCAACTACTGGGCGTTCACTGTCGGCTACGACTGGCAGTTCACGAACGACCTGTGGCGCGTCTTCGCCTGCAACCCAGGCAAGGCCGACTGGAACCTCAGGTACGACGGGGAGCAGACATGGCCGATGGGTCTCCCGTGGCCAGCCCTCGGCACAGAGAACACGGACGAAGCAAACAACTACGACCCACCTGGAGATGCGTCCGCCAGCACGGGTGCAGCGAGGGCGTGCTCTGTCGTCGGTGAGCAGCCGATGGGGACAGTCATCGACACCGTGTCGCTGCCTCTCGACTGCGAGGACAACCCTGTCGACCCAGACAACCCGTGTCTGTGCTTCGACGTTGAGTACTACATGGTCGTCAAGCGTGTCCTCAGGACGGCCGGCAGGGGGTACGTCGTCAGGTCGCGTCCGCGTCTGCTAACGGAAACGGTGACTGTCTGCGGGTCCGACGACTTCACGCCTCGGGTGGCGTTCGAGTGGACGTGGTGCCCTGAGCCACAGGCCACGCACATCGAGATCTACAGGAACATCGCCGGCACGGCCCGGTACTTCCTGGTCGACGAGATCCCCATCAACAAGTCACTCGAGCGTGACGATGACGGCCTGCTCGTCTTTTCATACGATGACGAGATTCCGACGGCTGACGAGGACCTTCAGTTCCCGATGTTCGACGAGACCGGCAGACCGCCTGCTGCTGCGATGATGCTGTTCCACCGTGGCCGCGTCTGGTTCGTTCAGCAGGACCAGAGGGAGATGATCTCGTACACGAACGTCACGAGCACGAGCGGGGCGAGAGACCCAGAAGGCTTCTGGCCAACGCACGTCATCGACCCTCCGATGCGACAGGCGTCTGCCATCACGTGCCTGAGCCACTACCACTCGGTCGTCTTGGCCCAGTCTGACAACGGGATCGTCGCCGTCGATGGGATTTCGGACGACCTGAACGACCCGTCGGCACTTTCGGCGAATGCCCTGCTAGCAGACGGCGGAGCCATCGGGCCCTCGGCCTGGGTCAACATCGACAACATGCAGCTGGTGATGACCAAGAAGGGCCCGGCTGTCATTCTGGGTGATGAGCTCAAGTACATCGGGAGCTTCGTCGAGGGGACGGTCGGAGACCTGAACCTCAACACACTCCCTGCGTGGTCGACGCACCTCGTTCACTACAGGACGAAGGGCGTGTCACAGATCTGGTTCACCACGTGTGACAACCCGCACGGGAGGATGAAGACAGCGATCGTCTTCGATTCCGAGGTCGAGGGTGCAGGCGACCCGGCCCAGATGTGGAAGACCTGGAACCGAATGCCGCTCCACTCGTGCGTCATCAGCGAGGACGCGTCTGGTGACGAGTACCCGCTGATGGCAGGCGGGAAGGGGCGTGCATTCAGGCACGGGGTCAAGGGTAATACGGATGCGGGCCTCTTCATTCCGTGTCGCCTGAGAACCGGGGCCTACGAGGAGGGCGGTCCGAGCAAGAAGTTCCAGCCGAGGTACCTGTACTTCAAGTCATCTGGTGACCGGTCACACTGGGTTGTCCTCAATGTCCTCAAGGATTTCGAGGGGAGTCCGGCCGTGAACCTCCGCGACATCCGGCTTCGGATGGGAGGCGGGATTCGTTTCTACTGGGGCCGAGATGGACGTCTCAGCTGGGGCATTGAGCACCCGAAGACGCACGACACGGTTGTGTGGTCAGGCGACAGGGAACGGCCTTGGATCGAGGAGCGCGTCTCCGTCGGTGGCGTGTTCAGCCAGATCCAGCTCGAGCTCCTCCACTCGCTCGAGTCGTGGCCAGTCGGCGCACCACGCGGGATGACGTTCGAGTCCACCGGGTACACCATCTTCCTCCGGGGCCTTGGTGAACGGATGGCGAAGGGGAGCAACTCATGAAGAGGCTGATCCCCTTCCGCACCGGCTCTGGCGGGAGCTCGCCTGAGGGCCGTCAGACGGCGACTCGTCGCCACGCGAACGAGGTGTCACGCACCATCGAGGGAAGGCTCGAGCACGCGGACATCGACAAGAAGACCGGCAAGACGAAGAAGGGCAACAGCGCGGAGTCAATGCAGGAGGTGACGTTCGCGCGCGCCGACAAAGACGTATTCGTTGACCATGACCTCGGGTACACTTGCTCCAACTGGTCTGTCGTGCGGAAGTCCAAGGCTGGCGACATCTACGATGGGACCAGGAAGCCGAGCAAGTTCGGCTTGTGGCTGCGGTCCAATGTGGCCGGCATGAAGGCGACTATCCGCGTCGACGGACAGCGGGGTAACACCTGATGCCAAGTGGCCAGAGCGGGGCGCTCAGCATTGACGCCTGGAGGATGATCCGCACCGCCGCAGAGGCGGCTGGGATCTCTCCAGAGCTCCTCGCCGGCCTCGTTCTGACCGAGTCCAGCGGCAACCCAAACGCTCGCTCATCAGCTGGAGCGTATGGGTACACGCAGCTCATGCCGGCGACAGCGGCGGAGCTCGGCGTTGACCGCGAAGACCCGCTCCAGAACCTCCAGGGCGGCGCGAAGTATCTCGCCCAGCAACTGGACAGGTTCGGAGGAGACCAAGACGCTGCGTTGAGCGCGTATCACTCAGGCGCAGGGAACGTGAAGAAGGCCGGCTGGGGCCGGGACAAGAACTGGAAGAAGAACCTCGGGCCTGTTGGCAGAGGGTATTCAGATAGGGTGCGAAGCCGAGCAGGAGGAGTGACGATGCCGCAGTTCAACACGCAGCCAATGACCCCCGACCCCGGAGGCACGAACACCGTGGCAGCCGCAGTCGAGGCGCTGAGACGCGGGGATGTTCAAGGGGCCAAGGCCGCCATGGACGCCGCGGCTGGGCTTCCGTCCGCTGCCGACAGGGCCGCCGCGGCCCAGGACGCTGGGACGTACGGCCCGCCCCCTCCCGGTGGATGGGCTGACCCGAACCCGGCGATGGGGCCGATGCCGCCACAGGACCCGTCGGTGGGGCTCACGGCACCGGCTCCGTGGGAGGTCGGAGCAGGGCAGGGGATGCCCCAGACTCCAGAGCAGGCCCTCGCCAGGTCAGTGGCGCAGAAGCAGTCATCCGGCCAGCTTCCTCGCGGCCCGAACGAGCCAGGCGGCTTCCGTGGGCACTACCGCGGGTGGGATGCCTACCATCGGCTGATGGGCCGGGCGCCGGACAGGATGACGAACCAGAAGGGCGAGGACTTCAGCTACAAGGGCCAGTACGTCGGGCCTGACGCTCTTGCTCGGTGGCGAGACCAGCCGCAGAACGAGCCAGGCCGAGTGAACAAGGGCAGCGGGAACGAGGAGGAGCAGCAGAGGATGATGAACGCCCTCCAGCAGGCCCTCTCCATCATCGAGTAACACGACATGGCTGACTTCCTTCCTTGGGACATCATCGACGGGAACGACCTCATCGGTCGCCTCGTGCAGGAGAACTTCGAGTCCGTCGAGGGCAAGTTCCCGGTCCAGGCGAAGGACATCTTCTCGTTCTTCATGCGGAACGCGATCTGGACTGGCGCCGTCGTCCCTGGTGACGCTCTCAACCCAGACGAGATCTTCAACAACGCGACCGACATCGCCGAGGCCATCGGCTGTCTCGACATGCGCCGCGGGATGCTCGTCCAGTACGCTGGGCCTGGGTCCATCTATGTGTCCGCAGGGCACTGCTTCCACCGGTCCAAGTTCAAGCGTCTCGAGTGCGAGACGACCGAAGTGTTCGGGCTGGAGCTCGACACTGATGCTCTGCTCATCCCAGGCGAGTGTGTTCCCGTGGCCCCAGGGGCGACATCTGGTCTCGAGTCCGACGACTGGGCCTACGTGTACGCCAAGCTCGACGTCGCAGGGGCTGGACCGGAGATCAGGATCAGCGTCGAGGCGCCAGTCGACTGCGACGGGTACGGGTGGGAGCACCCAGACAACAACAAGCTGCGGTTCATCGGGAGCATCAGGACTCTCGCCAACGGCGACATCAGGCCGTTCGACAGAGCTAGCAGCGGCTGGGTCTACTGGCGGACGGCGGTCGCCGCGTCCGACTACCAGGCCGGAGGGTACGGATGCGACAACGGCACGGCTCTTGGCGTCGCGACAGGTGGCACGTTCGTCCCGTACGACGACGTCTCGTTCTCTGGCTACCACCAGGGCGTGCGGCACATCCCGGCATCCGCCGACAAGTGTGCATGCGTCGGGGGCTCGGACGGGGACTCTGAGGTTCTGGTCCGCCCATTCGGCGACCCAGGCGAGGGCACGCTTCTTGTGCTGTCGGGGTCTGGCGGTGACTCAGAGATGGGGTACGCGGTCGTTCCAGTGAACGGTCTCGAGACCACCCCAACACAGAAGCAGACGTTCGAGATCAACTGCGGCAACACGAACAGCCTGTTCGACGTCGTTGGATACCACGAAGACATCTAGGGGAACGAAGTGGATGACCAGCTGCAGCGGGACGAGACGACGATGCCCGTCCATTCGGACGAGCAGGCGGACCGTCTTGAGGCAGCCATCGCGACGCATCTTGAGCCGTACAACATCGACGAGCTCACGACGCATTTCTGGTGCAAGGGGTTGTACTGCCGAGTCATCGAGCTCCCGGCCGACACGGTGGCCGTGGGCAAGAGACACGCGGTGGAGAACTTCCTGCTTCTTGTTCGCGGCGAGATGAGTCTCTCGGTCGACGAGGGAGTCAAGAGAATCGCAGCACCATACATGGTCAAGACCATGCCAGGCGACAAGCGCGTCGGGTACACACACACGAATGTGACGATGATCACATTCCACCCGAACCCAGACGACTGCGAAGACGTCTCGGTGCTCGAGTCTCGGTACATCATTGAGGAGCCAGCCCTCACGGACGAGAGGGTGCGGGAGCTCCTGGAGGACGCACGATGACCTTCATGAGAATTGCCGGCGGAGTAGCTGGAGGTATTGGCGGGGCCACCTCGCCCAACATGCCGAAGGTCGACATGCCGTGGGGCGATAACAAGAACGCGTTCCTCCTTGGTGGAGATGAGATCCAGAACCAGGTGCGAGGCAACCTCGACTGGTTCAACAAGGCCAGGGATGGGTCCATGCCGCTGATGAGCCAGGGTGAGCAGGCGGCTCTCATCGCTCCGGGAATTGCCCAGATGGGGTCTCAGGCCCAAGGGCAGACGAAGCTAGCAGGAGAGAGGGGTCTCGCCAGGGGCGACGCAGGCAGAGGCGGAGCCACCGAGGCGTCCATCTCGGCCATCAACCGGAACCTGCTCGACAACACCAGGCAGCTCCAGTCTGGCGTCAAGAACACCCTCGCCCAGATGAGGCCCCAGTACCAGATGGATGCCGCGAAGGCTGGCGGCCAGATGGCGATGGGCCAGCAAGGCATGGCCGGCGAGGCGTGGAACACGATGGTCGGGAACAACGCTGATGCTGCCCAGTACGGCACCAAGACGAGCCGGATGTTCAACGGCATCTCCCGAGGGCTCGGAGGATGAGCCCGCAGAAGGACGCCGTGTGGGACTCATACCAGGGTCGGACCCTCCGCGCCCTCGGTCTCGGGCCGAGCGATGAAGAGCTCCAGGCCGAGGCCAGGCCTGGGGTCTACCGCCAGGTAGCTGACATCATCAACCGCATCGGAGGCGCAGCAAGGCCGCAGACGTACACAGAACAAGGCCAGGCCGAGGCTGAGGCGAGGCTGGCGGAAGCACAGGACACCCTCGAGAGGACGAAAACAGCGAGGGCAAAGGCGAACCCGAACGAGAGGCGCAGAGGCGGCGCCAAGTCCGGCGCCGGGTGGGTGAAGCTGGGGATGGAGAAGGACGCGAAGCTTGCGAGCATCCAGTCATCGGGGTCCGGCGGGCAGCCGGATCCAGAGCCCCGACTTGGCCTCGGTGGCACAGACGAGATGACGCTGCCTGACGACCTTCGCGTGATGGGTCCTACAGAGGAGGGTGCACTCGACGCGTCCATCAGGAACGACAGGATCGACTCATTGCTCGCCAGGGTGAAAGACTCCTTCGCGGACCCTCCAGAAGTCGAGATGGCGAAGAGGCAGCAGCGAGAGCGGAACATGCGGCTGACGAACGCGCTCGTGGAGCGGCTCGGGAAGGACGAGACAGGGTCGGCTACGGCCTCCAAGCACCCGAAGCGCGAGAAGGTCATGGCCATCCTCGGAGCAGCCGGGCGAGGCTACCTCCAGGGCAGGTCGCAGACGGATATCGGAGCTCAGCGTCTCCTCCGTGACCTGTACCAGAGCGATGCTGCCAAGGCGTCAGCCAGGTCGTCGGGAGAGGCGGGCGATAGCCGCAAGTTCATGGAGTCGATGCAGGTCATGAAGCTCATGAACGACATGGACAACCAGTACATCCAGGGCATGGGCGACAACAGGATGCAGCAGCAGGCGATGATGGGAGTCCTCGGCCCCATCATGGCCGGCGAGGCTGCCGGGTTCGCTCCGCAGACGCCAGAGCAGGCCGCACGCCTTGAGGGGATGGACCTCGCCAATCAGATCGCGATGCAGACGCTCGAGGACCTGAAGGTGAAGGCGGCGAGGGGCGAACAGATGAGGGTGGACGGACAAACAGCCGCTCAACTCATCGACCTGCTCGCGGCGTACCCGCACATGGAGGCAGAGATCAGGCCATTCCTCGATGCCGCCAAGACGAACATGCCGGCCGCCGCGGGCGAGGCGCAGATGATGAATTCACTTCTGCAGAGCCTCTCCGGCCTTGAGGCTGGCCTGCGAGGGGCCGGGGGTAGCTAGCACGTGGCCATTGTCGACTTCGGCGCGATGCGTCAGCAGCTTGATAGCTGGGCAGCTAGCAAGCAGGGCCGCGGTGCGTGGACGGAGGACGACGCTCAGTCGTACACACAGATTCAGGCGAAGATCGACGAGCTGTCCAAGGTCCCACAGGGTACGTGGGGAGCCATGCGGGGCGCGGCTGCTGGACGGCCGAGCCTGAGGACGCCCGAGTCCGACATGGACAGGGTCAACGATCTGGCCCAGTACCCGTTCGCCACGGGAGAGGGCCTCAAGGCCCTGGCGAAGGCGCCGGCACGTCTCGTGCTCGATACGCTCGGCGGGTCGCTTCAGGCGACATCTCTCCTTGCGCCTGGTGCCGCTCCTGAATCGAACCCGCTGTACCGGGCCGGGACATCGCTCAAGGAGTCGCTCGCCGATTCGGTCCTCGCCCCGAAGGGGTACTTCCAGGAGGTGGCGTCCGGCCCAGCCGACTTGACGGCCCAGTCGCTGGCCCTGCTGACTGGAGCTTCAGCTGTCGGCGGTGGGCTGAAGGCTCTCGGGGCTGCTGGCAGGCTGGCTCAGGGCAGGGCGGCCGCAGCTTCGTTCGCCCCCTTCGTCGCGTCTGTCGGAGGCCAGGAGATGCAAGCCGCCACCGAGGCTGGCGCATCCCCGATGGACGCATGGAAGGCTGGAGCTGGTTCGGCAGCAGCCGAGGCAGCCTTCGAGCTCCCATTCATCGCCGGAGGATTCACGAGAGCGCTCTCCGGTGGAGCCCGCACGGGAATTGCCGCCAAGGCCATCGAGAGGGTCTCCGGGTTCTTCGCGAAGACTCCAGGCAGGAAGCGCGTCGGCAAAATTACGGCTGAGCTTGGCCAGTCGGCCTTCGAGGAGGGTGTCCTCGGTGAGCTCCCGACGCAGCTGGCCCAGAATCTGACAGCCAAGGCGACGTACGACCCAGGTCGCTCAGTCACCGAGGGTGCTGGGGCAGCCACGCTCGGCGGCGCGTTCATGGGCGGCACGATGGGCGGCGGCTCTGCGTTCCTCTCGACTCGCAAGTCAGACGCAGCCCTTCCAGCCCAGAACGCTGACAGGACGTCTCGTGCGGCGGCAGAGTCGCGAGTGCGGGCCGTCGCGAACGCGACCGCCCAGAGCGAAGCTGACCGCAGGACTGGGGCTCTGAACGGGTACCTGGAGGAGAAGTACATCGCCGGTGGCGACGAGGCCATCGAGGCAGAGATCCAGAGACTCACCGCGATCACGGAAGACGAGACGGCCAACCAGGCCTATCGGTCAACGGCGGCGAACGCATCCCAGCAGGCGTCTGACTGGCTGCAGAGAAGGAAGGCGGCTGCCGACAACGCCGCGAACATGGCGGGGATCGTCCCCGTCACGACGATCGAGGAGGCCAAGCAGGCATACCAGGACTACGTCGCAGCCAGGGGTGTCCGCGTCGAGGCCGGGGAGGCGACCCCGCTGACACCGGCTGATGCTGAAGTCCCGCCAGACGAGGTCCTGGCCCAGCGTCTCGGCGAGGTCCAGCAGACACTGGCTCAGCTAGCAGAAGGCGGCATGTCTGACGAGAAGGGCGACTTCAAGCCAGCGATCAACGCCTTCCTCGAGGCCGCCAAGAAGGTGCTTGGCTCGCCGACCGCGTCGCCGATGGAGCTGCTCGAGGCCAGGTACGCCATCGGTGCCTTCGCCACCCTGGTGCTCGAGCAGAGGCAGGCAGCAGCTGCTAGCTTGGCCCAGCAGCAGCAGCAGCAGCTCCAGGCTGGCGCCCTCGTCGAAGACTGGCAGACGAAGTTCGAGTCGCTGGACGAGAAGGGCCAGATCGCCGCCGTCTCCGAGCTCGCCGCCATCGTCCAGAACGAGGCGTCGGATCCCAACGAGAGGATGACCGCCACCCTCATCCTTCAGAACGCCCAGGTCCAGGGTCGCCCGGTCCTTGAGTGGGCAGCAGAGGTTGTTCCTCGGGTTCAGGCCGAGGACGCCAAGAAAGCTGAGGCTGATGCTCTCAAGGAGAGGAAGCGTGTTGCGGGCGAGGAGAGGACGCGCAGGAAGGTCGAGGCTGACGAGGCAGCCCTGGTGGCCGAAGACGAGTCGAAGGCCGCCACGGCCGCCGTGGAGGCCGAGGATGCCGTGCCAGCCGACGCCGAGGTCGCCGAGCAGGAGAGGGCGGCGTTCAACGCGGCCAACCTGCAGCGTGGGAGCCTGGTCCAGATCGACCAGAGCCCGGTCATCGACAAGAACACCCGGCACGTCAAGCCCTACGCTGGCATGGTCGGCCAGGTCCTCAAGCCCGGCCCCCTGAAGAAGGCTGCTAAGATCGAGTTCGTAATGCCGGATGGGACGAAGCGTCGGGAGACGATTCCCCACACCCATTTCAGCATCGTCACTGAGGAAGAGGTTTCCACCCTTGCGAAGACTGCTGAAGCCGCTGCCGAAGCTGATGCGCCTGCTGGCCCGGAGCCTGCGGCTGCTCGCCCGGCTGCTCGGAGGGGCCGGAGAGCCCCAGCCGCTGCCGTCCCGGCCGTCGCGCCGGACGTCGCGGAGGCCGATGTCCCACCCGCCGACCAGAAGCTCTCGCTTGCGGCCGAGCTCGCCAAGGTCCGCCAAGAGCTAGCAGCTGCCCAGAAGCTCTTCGACGAACGCCTCGCCCAGGACGAGGCAGACGCGAAGAAGAAGGCAGACGCGAAGGCGGCCGGGACGAAGGCGCAGGAGGTGGCAGCGGCGCTGCCAGCCGTAGCCCCAGCCCCAGCAGAGGCTGCCCCTGTCGGCGACCAGGCCAAGGCCGACATGGCCGAGGCCCAGGCCAGGCTCGACGAGCTCAAGGCGAAGCTGTCGAAGGAGGGGGAGCTCACCCTCGACGAGGCAGCCGAGTACGACTCGGTGGAGTACTGGTCGCAGGAGCTCGCGTACGTCGAGACGGCTGAGACCACCGAGGCACCGACGGAGCCATCGGTCGCCAAGCCGCCTCCCAAGCCAGAGGTCGTGACCGCGGCCAAGCAGCCGAAGCCTGAGACCGCCAGGGAGGTTGTCTCCGCCAAGGCCAACCGGAAGACGAGGTCGGCAGCCAACGCATCGAAGTCGGCCGTCGACAGGGCGGTGGCCTCTGTCGCTCGCGTGTCAGACGCTGTTCGTATCCCCGACGTTGATGCGCAGGCAGTCCTCACGGAGGACGGGTCCTGGTCCGACCGTCCCACCGTCCTCCAGAAGATGGCTGCCGTCTCGAAGGCCAAGAGGAGGGTGGCCGCGAAGCCGCTGGACGGAGCAGCTCGAGCCCTCAGGGCCGAGGCGTCTGTTCTGCTAGCAGCCGGTGAGACCGAGAAGGCGGACGAAGCCGGGAAGAGGGCAGACAAGTTCGCGAACGCCGCCTCAGAGATGCGGCAGGCCAAGACCCTGTACTCCAAGTTGGAGAAGGAGGAGGCGAAGAACGCGAAGGAGGCCGCGAAGAAGGCCGCGAAGAAGGACGCGGCGGCCGACACGCCGCCACCTCCAGTCGCTGAAGCGGCGGGCGCCACACCGCAAGCACCTACCACAGCAACGCCCGCAACAACCCCTCCGTCCACACCCACCACACCACCAACCCTGACCGAGGCGCCCGTCGCCCAGGCGCCAGAGCCCCCAGTGCAGGGGCCACCGAAACAAGAGCGCAAGAAGAGCGAACAAACGAAGAAGGCGCAGGCTGTAGCAGCTGCGCTGCCGGTCACGGCTCCGCCTCCTGCTCTCGTCACCACGCCAGACCCAGAGGCGCGGGTGATTCAGGAGGCCATTGACCGAGAGATCGAGAACACCATCACGGCGACGCTGCTGCCGCCTCCACTGCCGTCACCGAAGAGGGTCCCGGTGGCGAAGACTGGTCTCGGGTTCCCGGCAGGAGCCGAGCCACCGGTCGGAGCGGTCACGGATACGTACCTCGGGGACGCGCGACGCGAGCGCACCGCAGACGCTCAGGCAGCTGTAGATATCTGGCTGACATTGCGCGGGGAAGAGTCCGGCATCTCCTCGATGACGGACGAGGAGAGGGCGCAACTCGCGGCCGACATGGACGACGCGGCCAAGATGGCTCGGGCGA
>Ga0307378_10006611_pt1 | contig 15801 bp, 12 predicted proteins | sample UN1MG_FD_202238 | JGI IMG/M metagenome (GOLD analysis project Ga0307378, IMG submission 202238) | Soil microbial communities from Risofladan, Vaasa, Finland - UN-1 | ecosystem: Environmental > Terrestrial > Soil > Coastal area > Acid sulfate soil | place: Finland: Risofladan, Vaasa | collected... | reverse complement strand
ATAAAGTTGTTTTACAAGTGTTCTTTTATAAAATTAGTTTGTTAGGAGGCTGGGAAAGCGGGAATTTTAATTGTCGTTGAAGGGAAATAATAATTGTCGTTGATCACCTTTTGGTGGGTATCAGATTACGGCCGTTCAACAGGTCGAATAGTTGGGTGTTTTTTTGGGCTATCAATCATGTTTGCATTTTTTTATTATCTTTTCGGGCTAATTGACGGTCAGGGTATAATTGCAAACCTTTTTGTTGATTACAACGCCCAAACCAGCAATCTTATCCCTATCAATCCCTATATAGTCCCAGTCCGAGCAATATATTTTTCAATAGTAACAATGACCACATTGGGATTTGGAGACATGTATGCACAGCCCGGATCGTATTTAGGACACATATTGCTTATGATCCAAGTATTGTTGGGATACATTCTCTTGGGCGCGCTTGTGACACGGTTTGCAATATTGTTTACTTCCAGTGGGCCGGAAAAAGGATAATAACGTTTAGAATGGCCACACAAAGTCCCACCCCCTACTACAATGTAGCATATCCTATTGTTTTTCTTGACATTTTTTCTTTAGTGATTATTTTATTTAATTGGGTCGATTTTCCGAAAGGTCAAAGTTGATTCTACACTTAATCTCACCTGAGCGGGCCTGATTGCCAGCGCTATTGAACTCTACTGATATTGATTCTGAGCCTCACCTACTCCAGCGTTTTACCTCAAACACGACCTTTCAGTTGATAACAACATCAAGTCAAAACCAAACCTGCCGTGAGACAGGGACGGAAAGCCACGGGTTTCCAGCCTTTTGAAATAGCCGGGTTGCCTTGTAATAAGGTGGTTCGGTTTTTTGTTTTCTTAGATAATAAATTTTCGGAGTTTAATATGAAAGAAATCAAATCTTACAAAGATGCAATTTATGATGTAAAGCGTGGATTTCTTATCGTTGGATTAACCGGATATACGGGTTCGGGCTGTACTACCGTTAGTCGTATTCTAAAACGTTCAAATGAGCCACAAATTCCAAGCTGTGAATCTATTTTTGGTCAAAGTCCGAAGCTCAGAGAACAGCGCATTTATAAAAAGTTAAAAAGGTTTTGGGAAAACTCTGATTTTGATTGGAAACCATTTGTCCATATTGAAGTAGCAAAAGTTATTTTCGCTTTTGCTGTTTATCGTGCATTGAATAGTAAAATTAATAACTTACACCTAAAACAAATTAGAGAGCTTATTAAAGGTGAAGAAAAAAGTTTAGCGGCATTAAAACATCTGATCAAAAATAGAAAAGATTATAAAAGAAAGGCTTCGGAGCTAATAGAAGCATATAAAATTTGTGGGAATCTTTATTTAACATTTAAAAATACAGTTTCCAGTAGTTTAGGAGATTTCATAGAGTTAATGCAAAATTATGGTGATGAAATCAGAAAGGTTGGTCAAGTTTCTCCATATCGAAAAAAACCTTCCCCCAAAAATCTATTTGTTTTACCTGAGGCAATAAGACGATTGATAAAAGCCTACCAAGAGAGCGGTTCTAAACATTTTGTAATTGATGCCTTTAGGAATCCTTATGAAGTTGAGTACTTCAAGAGACGCTATAGTGAATTTTATTGCGTTGGTATTTTACGAGAACTTAAAGAGAGAGATGAAGCTCTAAGGGAAGAGGTTTCAGATAACTCATTAAGTAAGATTAAAAAAAGAGAGGAGGGTAAGGGGAAAAATGAACAAGAAATTAAGCGCACAAAAGATAATATTTCAGAGTGGGTTACATCTCAAAATATAAACGCTTGTTTGCAAAAAGCTGACGTTTTTATTAAAAATCAATAGTGTCCGGTTAGGGTAGTAAAAAGAGTAGGCTTGAACCTCACAATTTGCTATAATGCTTTTGTCGCTAACGCATTATTATCAAAAGGAGATTCAAGCCATGGCTCATCGTAACACAATTTTTCATTCTATGCTAAATTTTATTCCAAGACATCAATTTTCGGCTCTTGAAAACCAGCACGGCACCGGTCGCAAATCTCGAAAATTCAGCCGTTGGAATCAATTCGCACATTTGATGTTTATGCAACTGACTGGCCGAAAAAGCCTTCGAGACGGTATTCAGTCGATGAATTCCAGGATTAAGGACCTGTACCATATAGGTGCGCAGCCTGTATCCCGCTCCACCTTTGCCGATGCTAATAACAGCAGGCCAGCATCATTTTACGAGGCACTCTTTGAAAGAGTATACCAGCGTTGCCGCCTCATATCCCCCAAGCATAAGTTCAAATTCAAAAACAAGCTGTACAGTCTGGATGCGTCAACCATAGACCTTTCCCTTGGTGCTTTTCCCTGGGCTTCATTTCGCAGAACCAAATCAGCTGTAAGAATCCATACTTTACTAGATCATTCAGGCTACCTTCCGGCATTCGTATCCATTACCGATGGAAAAACCCATGAAACCAAGGTGCTCAAATCGCTCAATCTCCCTAAAGGGTCTATCGTTGTTGAGGATCGTGCGTATACAAACTATCAATGGTTTAACAACCTGCAACAAAACGGCATATTTTTCGTGACTCGACAGAAAAAAAATGCTGTATACAGGGTCACCGAACGGCGTCGGGTAAATAAAAGCCAAGGCCTGTCCTCTGATCAAACCATTGTCCTCACCGGTACCAAAGGGCTTTTATGCCCACAACCCTTGAGAAGGATCGGTTACCGGGACCCGGTGACCAAAATACACTATGTGTTTCTTACCAACAACTTCAAACTATCAGCCAAGACAATTGCTGATATTTACAAAGAGCGCTGGCAAATAGAGATCTTTTTCCGTTGGATCAAGCAAAACTTACGTATCAAAGCATTCATTGGAAATTCTCGAAATGCCGTAATGACGCAAATTTACGTGGCCTTGATCGCTTATCTACTCCTGTGTATGTTTAAATTTATGTCGAAAGTCTCTGCCAGTCTGCAAAACCTTATAAGAGTAGTACAACTTAACCTTTTTAGAACGTGTTCTTTAGAGGAGTTATTTGAACCGCCGCCAAAGGACTCAAACAAAACCATAATAAACAAGCAGTTACAGCTTGCTTTTTTCTAACCGGACAGAATTGATTAAAAATATATATGATAAAGGAAAAACTTATCCTCATTTACGCTTCAATTTAATCAAATTAATCACTTTGGCCAAAAATCCCGGTTGTATTCCTCCTACAGATGACGAAAGATGCATGCAAATAGCTATGACAGCAAGACAAATGTCAGGATGTATATCTCGACAAGTAGGCGCAGTAGTTGTTAATGATGATGGCTATGGAGTGGGTATTGGTTGGAATGATTCTCCGGCAGGATTGCCCTCTTGTTCCTTAAGAACAGGAAAAGAACTTGTAGACAGTTTGGATCAAACCATTTTCAGTGATTTTGAGCTAAATGAGAAATTTGTTCAACATATTAAAAATAATTACTATGTTGATAAACCCTTTTGCTTTAAGCGTGAGCTTCCTTCAGTTCTTAATAAGCCAGAAAATCAAATGGCAGAATTTACGAGAGCCTTACATGCTGAAGAGAATGCTATATTTCAAGCCCTTCGCAATACTGGAAACGATTTGGAAGGGGCCACTCTATATACAACCGATGAGACATGTACTCTTTGTGGGAAAAAGGCTTTTCAACTTGGTGTTAAAAGAATAGTTTATATCGACGAATATCCGGGAGTAGCAATAAGTCAAACGATAATGGCCGGAAAGAGAGATATTAAAGTCGAAAAATTTGAAGGTGTTATTGGATCAGCCTATTTTCGCTTATTTACAACCCTGCTTCCAGAAAATGAATTAATTCAACTTTACCTATAATATTCTGATCAATACCAGTATCAACATTTGGGGACGTTATATAGCCGGATATATAAGAACCCTATATGGAACGAAAAACACCAACTCGCTTATTATTAATATTATGTGCCACCATGAGTAAGGATAAGGTAAAGGATGAGTGATCCACTTCAAACATTACTCGCAGTTTCAACAAGAATTGTGAAGCGTTCACTTCTTTCAGCTTTTTATTTTGCGGGTTTGACAACTTTTATGCTTATGGCACCAGACTATAACTCTGCACTCAAAGGAGAGGTCCTAACTTGGTTTGTTCCTCTTATACTCTTAGGGATTATTATAGCTCATGTAAGCTATGAAATCGTCATGCCTTTAAATCGGAAATTATCTACTCCAAAAGTTCTTAAAGGTTTCCAAGATGTTATAGGGGAAGAGACTGACACTTCAATGATTAATTATGATTTCTTACGATCCTGGAAACATAAATTTTTAGAAAATCCAACATCAGGAAGACTTAAGGATGAGCTTGAAAAAAATTTAGCGTTAAGACAGCAGATGACATATCTGTTCGCCACTACAATTGCAGGCATTTTGGTGGTTATAACCATCGGATTTTTATTAAAAATTGGATTAAACATGGTATCGTGGGGATTAGGAATTTCTGACTTCATGTTGGCAGTATCTTTTTGGGGGCACCAAAATCGCTCATATGCGCTTGGTCGGACCTTTGGTCACGCTTATTTATCGTGGGAATCAAATAGCACATAACCATGTGCTTAAACGATGACCCGCCTTATGATTCTGTCAAATCAAGTATGGCCGGAACAGTTGGTGAATAAATTTGAAAGCATCCATGAGTTCATAGGAAAAAATCAGAGGAAAAAACTTATTGACTTTCTTGTCAACTTGCCCAGAAAAAAGTCCAATCAGATATACCATAATCGAGTATAAAAAAGCCTGTATATAAATCTTTAATGGCGTAACACCTGTTCAACATTATGAAATCAAAAGGATTGATTCGGATTCTTTTACTGAGGGCTGATTACCATAAAAACCATTGCGGTATGGCCAGATCTGTCAAAACCATGTGCTAAGATGAAAGAATCATTACAAGCATCAGATGATGGGCTGTTGACACCTGAAGTTGGCCCATGGTCAGATAAAAAATACAAGCTCATCCATAATTATGCGGAGATGTTTGCAACTGGGATGAAGCACAAATGGGATTGCCGAGTATACATTGATCTTTTTGCTGGGTCTGGAAAAGCGAAAATCAAGGGTTCAAACAGGATTGTATATGCCTCTCCCTTGCTTGCATTAAGCGTCAGAGACCGTTTTGATCGGTATGTTTTTTGTGAACTTGATCCTGATATAATGGATGCTCTGTCACAAAGAGTTAAAAAAGACCACGGAGATGCTGACGTAAAATTTGTTCAAGGAGATATTAACCTGAAAGTGGATGAGGTCATTAAGCATATCCCAAAGCCCAGTGATCGCTTCAAAGTACTATCTTTCTGTGTGGTTGACCCTTTCAAACTATCCAGTTTAGATTTTGCAACTATTAAAAGCCTTTCGGATTTTTACATGGACTTTTTAGTTTTGATTGCTTGCGGCATGGATGCTCAAAGGAATGAAAAAGTTTATCTATCTCAAGACAATTCTGTCGTTGAATGTTTCCTTGGAAACCCATGTTGGCGAGATAATTTTCCAGATGCCAAATGGAAGCACATTTCATTCTCAGATTACTTGGTTGATTGCTTCAGCCAAGAAATGGCCAAATTAAACTATAAGCCTGTTGACCTGATGGACACTGTTTTGATACGACAACCAAATAAAGCACCGCTTTATAGATTGGCTTTTTATAGCCGAAGCGATCTCGGAACAGAGTTCTGGAATCAGACCAAGAAATATTCTGATCCGCAACGAAAGTTCGACTTTACTTGGAAGGCTTGAGCATGTCTTTTAATTCAGCAATAGAATGGACGGAATCAACTTGGAATCCAATGACGGGATGCACCAAACTCAGCCTTGGATGTAAGAACTGCTATGCTGAGCGTATGGCAAATCGGTTGCAGGCCATGGGTCAAAGTAAATACAAAAACGGTTTCAAATTAACGGTTCATCCCCACATGCTCAATGCACCGTTGACATGGAAAAAACCCCAGATGATCTTCGTCAACTCAATGAGCGATATTTTTCACGAAGATGCCCCAGCAGATTTTATAAAGAAGATATTTGGCGTGATGGCAAAGGCTCACTGGCACATTTTTCAGGTTTTAACGAAGCGTTCAGATCGGCTTTTAGAATTTGCAGATGATCTCAAGTGGGAGTCTAATATTTGGATGGGGGTCACGGTCGAGACGGCAGAGAATACTAACCGCATTGATCACCTCAGACAATCCCCAGCGAAGGTGAAGTTTTTATCATTGGAACCCTTGCTTGAAGCCCTACCAGAGCTAAACCTTGATGGAATGAATTGGGTTATTGTGGGAGGAGAATCCGGTCCCAAGGCACGGGTAATGAGAAAAGAATGGGTGATCGACATAAAGGACCAATGCGAAAGGGCGAATATTCCGTTTTTCTTTAAACAATGGGGTGGAACCAACAAAAAGAAATCGGGCAGATTGCTTGAAGGACGTTCTTGGGATGAAATGCCGGTGGTTGATCCTCATTTATTTTCTTAATGCAATAGCGATACCCTCAAAATGAGAAGGCTACCATCCTCAAAATGGAACCAAAGATGGTAGCCTTTACTGACGATTAAATAAGAACAATAATTATAATCATTTTTCCTCCTTTGGGCTTGACTGGAGGCTCATATTGCAATAAATTGACGATTACTTGTACGCCGCATTGTGAGCACCTGACAGCCCTGCTGTTATGGTCGTGATCAATGCGGCTTTTCTATTTGCCGCAACTCTTACCGAAATATTATCACCTCCTTTCGTAACTATAACAATTCTCCACAATTGAAAAAATTAAATAGTGAGCTCTGTGACCAGCAAACTATTTCATAATAAATCATCAGCCCCAATATCCCCTGCTCTTTGTAAAAGTGCGTTATATCGATCTCTTGAGATTTTGTTGTTGGCCTGAAGCTCTTTTATGGTAATGTAAGGATTCAAAATAAGAACGTAATTATATGGACCAGAAGGTCCAGGTTCTGCCTTGATAAACCCTAATTTGACCAATTTTTTCATGCGATCTTTCCATGTAGACTCTGCTCTCTGGCCTGTAAATCCAGCCTCAAATGCCATCACTCTTGGGTTTGGGATAGTGACCATGTATTCATCATAAGTATGGCACCATAGAATTAAATAAGTTGATGCTAATGGTTTTCCAGATGAAAGTTCGTTCATTATCTGTACAATATGAGACATGCCTCTTGGAATTGTTGTGAAGCCTTTTTTGGTTTTTCGACTCCACAGCATGTCTTCTTTCAGATCTGGCCATAAGCTATTTCGCAGTTGTAAAGTTTTTTGAGTAATTTTTTTAACGATACGCTTTTTAGTCATTTTACTGGTCATAGTTAATTAATCCTCCTATAATTAAAATTTATGGGCCTATCGATACAATACCAAAGAAATTGTAATAATGTCAATGATTTATGCGTTTCAATTGGTTTCATCAAAAATTGATATGTTGCAATCACACCATATAGGCCAACGACATATATTGTCAATTAAAGGTTTGGGTTGAGATGCTCTAAAAGTATAAAGCTATATAAAACAGTGCGTTGAAAACTTTTGACTGTACTCATTGTGCTCATGTACTCATGTGTGCTCAATGTGCTCAATGTGTTCAGGGGGTAGGTAGGGGTTGAACTTTTGGTGAGGTTAAAATTAATTTGTTTTTACTTCGGAGCCGATGATGTTTGAATGCTTGTCCATTCCCTTGTCAACCTACCCTGCCCAACACCTATTTCAAAGCCCTATAAGCAAACAGGGAATTCGCAAGAACCCCCTTGTTTTATTTTATAAATTTGCTCGGGAGAAGTGAAATGGCCCCTTGAACTCTCTCCTATATTCGTATATACAGGTAAATAATTACTAAAAAACCATTCTATTCATTACATATCTTAGGCATCCTCTCATGAATAAGAAGCAGATGTCAGAACAGGACATTCGTTCCAAGTTCATTACCCCTGCCATTGTTGGAGGTGGCTGGGACCTGCTCTCCCAAATTCGTGAGGAGGTGACATTCACTCAGGGCAAGGTAATTGTTCGGGGGAAGCTGGTCAGCCGTGGAGAAGCAAAACGGGCTGATTACATCCTCTACTACAAACCCAAAATTCCCATTGCCGTCGTCGAAGCCAAAGACAACAATCATACAGTTGGATCCGGGATGCAACAGGCTCTAAAGTATGGAGCTATGCTCGATGTCCCTTTCGTGTATAGTTCAAATGGCGATGCTTTTCTTGAGCATGATCGAACAAAATCAACAGGTAAAATTGAAAACGAATTGCCTTTAGAGAGTTTCCCATCTCCTGAAGATTTGTGGCAAAGGTATCGCACATTCAAAGGCATTGATGATAAAGTTAACACTATCATTAATCAGGAATATCATGATGATGGAAGCGGCAAGACACCCAGATATTATCAGCAAAATGCGATCAACCGAACGATAGAGGCAATCGCAAAAGGGGAAAACCGCATTTTGCTGGTAATGGCAACAGGCACCGGCAAGACCTACACAGCTTTCCAAATAATCTGGCGGTTGTGGAAATCGAAAACGAAAAAGAGGATATTATTTTTAGCTGATCGAAATATACTGGTTGATCAGACCAGAACAAATGATTTCAAGCCGTTTGGCTCGGCGATGACCAAAATTTCAAAGCGTCAGGTCAATAAAGCCTATGAAATTTACTTGTCATTGTATCAGGCCGTTACAGGTTCAGAGGAAGAAAAAAATATTTACAAACAGTTCTCACCTAATTTTTTTGACCTTGTAATTATTGATGAGTGCCACCGGGGAAGTGCCGATGCTGAGTCAGCGTGGCGTGAAATACTGACTTATTTTTCATCAGCTACGCATATTGGCCTAACTGCAACCCCCAAAGAAACCCGCCATGTTTCCAACATTCATTATTTTGGCAATCCACTTTACACATATTCCTTGAAGCAGGGCATTGCAGACGGGTTCCTTGCGCCATACAAGGTTGTACGCATTGATTTTGACAAAGACCTCACAGGCTGGCGCCCGGAAGAAGGTAAGGTTGATAAATACGGATATGAGATTGAAGACCGCATATACAATCAAAAGGACTTTGATAAGAACCTTGTGCTTGAGAAAAGGACTGAGCTGTCCGCTAAAAAGGTATCAGAGTTTCTCAAAGCCACAGGTCGTTATGATAAAACCATTATATTCTGTGAAGATATTGACCATGCGGAGCGGATGCGTCAAGCGCTGGTTAATGAAAACCCTGACTTGGTAAAAAAAGACAGACGTTATGTGATGAGGATCACGGGAGATAGCACAGAAGGTAAAAATGAACTTTATAATTTCACCGACCCTGAAAGCCGTCATCCGGTTATCGCAACCACTTCAAAGCTAATGTCAACCGGTGTTGACTCACAAACAGCTAAGCTTATCGTTCTTGATCAGAACATTCGGTCCATGGTTGAGTTCAAGCAGATTATCGGGAGAGGCACACGAATTAATGAGGATTTCAATAAATACTATTTCACCATTATGGATTTCAAAAAGGCCACAGAGCTTTTCGCTGATCCAGACTTTGATGGTGACCCTGTCCAAATATATGAACCTGGGCCTGATGAAACACCGGTCCCGCCGGATGATGATCCGCCGATTGATGTCGATGGAGAGGAAATAATAATTGATGTTGAGGACGATGGAATAATAATTGATACTGAAGGCGGCGAGCCTCCAAGAAAATATTACGTCCATGACGTTCCCGTTTATGTCGTATCGGAACGGGTTCAATACTACGGTAAGGATGGAAAACTCATAACCGAGTCTTTACGTGATTACACCCGTAATACAATGAAGAAGGAATATGCGTCATTGGACGATTTTTTGAGACGCTGGGATTCGGCCAGCAAAAAACAAGCCATTATAAGGGAACTTGAGGAGCTGGGAGTTTTTTTTGAACCTTTAGCTGATGAAGTTGGGAAGGATTTTGGCCCCTTTGATTTGATATGCCACGTAGCTTATGGCCAGCCTCCGTTAACACGCAAAGAACGGGCGGAGAATGTAAAGAAACAAAATTATTTTGCCAAGTATGAAGAAAAGGCCCGATTGGTCCTTGAAAGTCTGCTCGATAAATTTGCCGATGAAGGCGTTGAAAATATGGAAGACATTAACGTATTGAAGCTCCAACCTATTAACAAGCACGGAACACCGGTTGAAATCATCAAGAGTTTTGGTGGCAAGGAAAAGTATGTTGAGGCTTTGAAAGAATTGGAAGATCAAATTTACAAAATTGCATCTTAATTGCTGAATATAAAAATAACTGAAGGGATTTAGAGTATGACGATCAGTACCACTGTTAAAGCTATTCAAGACATAATGCGCAAAGATGTTGGTGTGGACGGTGATGCCCAGAGAATCAGCCAGCTTGTTTGGATGATCTTTCTAAAGATATTTGACGATAAGGAACAAGAAGCTGAGCTTCTAAACGATGGCTACAAGTCTCCCCTTCCAGAGGAATTCCGCTGGTGCAATTGGGCCGCTGATGATGAAGGAATGACGGGGGATGAACTGCTCGATTTTGTCAACAATAAGCTCTTTAAACAGCTGAAGGAATTGCATGTTGGTTCAAATGGAAACCAAAGGGCGTTTATTGTACGTTCTGTCTTTGAAGACGGCTACAATTACATGAAGTCCGGTACGCTTATGCGGCAGGTCATCAACAAGATTAATGAAATAGATTTTAACATTTCAGATGACCGGCACATGTTCGGCGATATTTATGAAAAGATTTTGAGTGATCTTCAAAGTGCTGGTAACGCCGGTGAGTATTATACACCGAGAGCCGTTACCCAGTTCATGGCCGATATGGTTGATCCAAAATTGGGTGAAAAAGTTTTGGACCCGGCATGTGGTACGGGGGGATTTTTAACCTGTGTTATAAAAAATATCAGGAAGAAATATGTAAAAACGGTGGATGATGAAATCATACTTCAGAAGTCCATTTTCGGTGTCGAGAAAAAACAGCTTCCACATTCCCTGTGTGTGACCAACATGTTGCTTCATAATATTGATGTACCTTCCAATATTAAGCACGACAATACCCTTGCCCGACCAATGAAAAGCTATGGCCCCAAAGACCGTGTTGATGTGGTTATCACTAATCCTCCTTTTGGCGGTATTGAGGAGGACGGTATCGAATCGAATTTTCCCACCGGATTAAGAACAAGAGAAACGGCAGACCTGTTTTTAGTGCTCATTATGCATCTTCTTAAAGACGGTGGACGCGCAGGGATCGTATTGCCAGACGGCACACTCTTTGGCGAAGGTGTCAAAACACGGATAAAAGAAAAACTATTGAAAGAGTGCAACCTCCACACAATTGTTAGACTTCCTAATGGTGTTTTCAACCCTTACACAGGGATCAAGACAAACCTTTTATTTTTTACCAAAGGGGAAAGGACGAAAGACGTATGGTTCTATGAGCATCCATACCCTGAAATCTACAAATCGTATTCAAAGACAAAACCATTACGAATTGAGGAGTTTGAACCTGAAAAGAAATGGTGGAGTAACCGAAAAAAAAATGAGTTTGCTTGGAAGGTATCGGCAAAAGATATTAAAGCCAGTGGATACAATTTGGACATTAAAAACCCGCATAGACCTGAAAATAATCTTGGAGACCCTGATAAGCTGTTGAAGGAATACAAAGGTTTGGTGAAGGAAGTTGCCAGCACCAGAGACAAGCTCAAGAAAGAACTGATGAATGCGCTGGGGGGCAATGCCTAATGAAGCTGGATACATTCTTTGATAATTTCAGTTTGCTGGCTGATGCTTCTAACGGTGTTCAGAAGCTACGAGAAATGGTTTTACAACTCGCCGTTCAAGGCAAACTTGTGCCACAAGACCTGAAAGATGAGCCTGCATCGATTCTGCTTGAGAGAATAAAGGCTGAGAAGGAGCGATTAATTAAAGAAAAAAAAACCAAGAAACCTAAGCCGTTGCCGCCGATTAACCCTGACGAGATGCCGTATAAACTGCCAGTTGGCTGGGAGTGGGTAAGATTGGGCCAAATTTCAGAAGTGCTTATGGGGAATAGCCCCCCAGGGAATACTTACAATGATAGCGGAGACGGGGTTCCATTAATAAACGGCCCAGTAGAATTTAGCAATGGTGATTTTGGCAGAACCATAAAAAGTAAGTTTACGACAAAACCCACAAAGTTATGTAAAGAAGGAGACCTGTTGATCTGTGTAAGAGGATCAACCACAGGTCGAACAAATATTGCTGATTTTGATGCATGTATTGGTAGGGGTGTTGCCGCAATCCAAACTCACATATTTCAAGAGTATTCAAATTGGTTTATGGTACATGTAAGAGAGTTGGTATTCTCATTAGGTACAGGTTCTACATTCCCAAGTATATCATACGATAAGTTGGTTGGTTTAGTTTGCCCTTTACCACCGTATGTTGAACAAAAACGAATTGTTGCAAAAATTGACGAGCTAATGGCCCTCTGTGATGAACTGGAAGTGCGTAAACAACAGGTCAGTAAAAACTGCATACAACTTAACGATGCTTCTATCCACAAACTTCTTACGGTACGTGAACCAACCAAATTCAAAATACACTGGCAACGAATATGCGAAAATTTTGATTTGCTTTACAGTAAGCCAGAAAATGTCAACAAGATACGCCAAGCAATTCTTCAACTCGCTGTTCAGGGCAAATTAGTTCCACAAGATCCAAAAGATGAGCCAGCATCCATTTTGCTTGAAAAGATAATGGCTGAAAAAGAACGGTTAATTAAAGAAAAGAAAATCAAGAAGGCCAAGCCGTTACCGCCGCTTGAAGCATATGAAATACAGTACCAACTTCTGAATGGATGGGAATGGACACAGCTTTCCGCAATCGGTCTAATAAATCCAAGGAATGAAATTGACGATGAAACAGAAGTCTCTTTTGTTCCGATGAAATTAGTACCCACTATATTGGGTGATCGTGTTGAATCAGAAATTCGCCAATGGGGAGATATTAAAAAAGGCTTTACACATTTTTCCGAAGGAGATGTTGCATTAGCAAAGATTACGCCATGCTTCCAAAATAAGAAGTCTACTGTAATGCGTGGATTAAAAAATGGATCGGGGGCTGGAACTACTGAATTGCATATTTTCCGCCCTATAAACGATTTGATCATATCTGAATATGTCCTGTTGTATCTAAAAACTCCGAATTTCATAAGGGAAGGTGTGTTCAAAATGACGGGTTCGGCTGGTCAAAAACGTGTGCCGAAAACGTATTTCTCGGAAACCCCTTTCCCATTGCCTCCAACGAACGAACAAAAGCGGATAGTTGCCAAAGTTGACGAGCTAATGGACCTATGCGATGAACTGGAAGCCAGCATATTAAAATCACAAACAGATTGTGACAGGTTAATGGAAGCGGCAGTCGCTGAAATTTTGGCGGCATAGCCATAATAATTGCCAAATAATGGAGATGAATAATGGCTTTTAGTATGAACCTTTGGAAGGTTGATGGAAACAGCCTTGCTGAAATAAAAACAGCTACGCTGGATAAAGAAGAACGCCTTGAAAGATGGATTGAAAAAGACCCGTCCATCCTTGGAATTGATCTTCTTTTAATTGGACGCCAAGTCACTTCCAAATATAGGGGTAGGATTGACCTTTTAGCCATCAACAACCAAGGTGACTTGGTTATTATTGAATTGAAGCGTGACAGAACTCCAAGGGAAATAGTTGCTCAAGTTCTTGATTATGCGAGTTGGATTAAAAAGCTGGGATACAATGAAGTTAACGCTATTACATCAAAATATCTTAATACAAATTTAGCAGAAGCCTTTAGGGAGAAATTTGAGACTTCAATACCTGAAAACATAAACACAAATCACAGCATGATAATTGTCGCATCTGAACTTGATGATTCTTCAGAGCGCATAGTGCAGTATCTATCTGATGATTATAACGTCAATATAAATGCAATATTCTTTAATTATTTTAAAACCGGGGAAGATGAAGTCATTGGGAGGGCTTGGTTAATGGACCCGGAAGAAGTTCAAGAACGAGCCGAATCCAGAAAGCAAGCCCCATGGTCTGGCTATTGGTTTGTTAATGTTGGTGATGGTGAAAGAAGGAATTGGGAAGATAATAGACGGTATGGATATATTGGTGCTGGACATGGCAAATGGTATTCAGGTCGTCTAAAAAAATTAGATGTAGGTGATAAAATTTTTGCCTATCAAAAAGGTTATGGCTATGTGGGATACGGTGAAGTGACCAAACAAGCTGTAATAATAAAAGATTTTTTTGTTGAAAAAGAAGGGAAGCCATTGATTGAATTGCCATTGAAGGCTACTAAAGCAACTGAGCATCTTGACGATCCAGAAATGGCAGAATGGGCTGTTGGAGTTAACTGGATAAAAACCTTTCCGATGGAGGAATATAAATATTTCAAAGGCCTATTTGCAAATCAAAATATTGTATGCAAACTCAGGGACCAAAAGACCGTGGACTTCCTGATTCGGGAGTTTGGGATTAATGATTCATAAATTATAATTACCTTACCCTTAAGCCAATAATATTCAAGACAAAGCCAAACCTGCCGTAAGCCTGGGGCGGAAAGCCACGGTTCCTAGAAAGGGTATAAAGATAACTTAATAACAAGATGGTTAAGTTTACCAATGCTTTTTTATGAAGTTCGGAAATGAAAACACTATTTAAAAATTTGGTCAATTATTATTGGGGCGAAATACAAGTTTGGCCCGATATTAGACAGTTAGAAAATTGGATTAATGGCCTTGTACATTTTTGTGGTTATGCATTTGAAAGGGCTGGGAGCCCGCCCGTTTATAGCGAAGCCGCAACAAGATTGATCAAAGAACATCGAAATCAGTTTAGCCAATGGAAACGTCTGACCAAAAAGCGAGAGGAACAGCTAACTGCGGCATATGAAGGCAATTGCAAAGCAATTAAACCAAAATTAAAAGGGTTTAATAAAGATCGAAACCCAATGTATTTTACAGAAGGGGATAAGCAAATAACCCTCATAAGATTTACTTGGACTGAAATAAAAAGAAAGTCAATTTTCCTATGGGCAAAAAGTCTGGTGGAGGCAAACAGATTAGAAGATGCTTATAATTCATTAGTCAAAATAAAAGGAGTGTCTGAAAAGATAGCCCCTTTTTACCTCCGAGATATTTATTTAAAAAGCAATCGTTCTGGCTCGCAATTAGAAAAATTGAATCTTATACAACCGATTGATATATGGACAGAAAGAGCGGCTCAAGAATTGCTTAATAACAGAAAAGCTAACCGTTCGCAATGTGCCAACGCATTATTAAATTTCGAGAAGAAGATTGGCATAAAACCAGGCGAATCAAATATCGCATTTTGGGTGTTAGGGGCAGAAATATTTGAGGATGAGGAACGGTTCCGTGAGGCTGTAAGATGTATTAGTAATATGGATAAAACAGCATTCAACCGAACACTTCAAAAAGAAATTAAGGAGCAATTAGAATGGATCGAATTCCTTGCGGAGTTAAATAAGGCATAGAAAGCCAACTATCGAAAAATTTGTCAATATTTTTGTCAACTGTGGTCCACTTTCGTGTCCATTTTCTTGTCAACCTACCCTGCCCAATACCTATTTCAAAGCCCTATAAGCAAACAGGGGATTCGTAAGAACCCCCTTGTTTTATTTTATAAATTTGGTCGGGGCGAGAGGATTTGAACCTCCGACTTCCTGCTCCCAAAGCAGGCGCGCTTCCAGGCTGCGCCACGCCCCGATAATGAATGTTCGTAACACTGTTTTATGAGGGGTGCAAGAAAATATTA
>Ga0307378_10006609_pt1 | contig 15805 bp, 14 predicted proteins | sample UN1MG_FD_202238 | JGI IMG/M metagenome (GOLD analysis project Ga0307378, IMG submission 202238) | Soil microbial communities from Risofladan, Vaasa, Finland - UN-1 | ecosystem: Environmental > Terrestrial > Soil > Coastal area > Acid sulfate soil | place: Finland: Risofladan, Vaasa | collected... | reverse complement strand
TGATGTGAGCAAGCTGGACAATCCAGCCTGGTCAAAGACTAACCACCAAGCCAGATACGGCAAACTTGGTGATGTCGGGATTCTTGTCCATGATGTCTCTTTTATGTTCCTCCAAGGTATACAGAAAGCCAATTTGAGACAGAAATTACCGTAGAAAGTGGGCAAAATGAAGAGTGAGGAACCCAAGGATGTAAATATCTATTTTGTAAAAGGTTAGACTAAATGTCACGTGGTCCGATTGGCCCTTGACAAGCGCAGGAGGCTTTGAAAAATGGCTAAAAAGAAGAAAGCAAAGAAAAAGTAACAAAGAAAGCAACCAAGAAGAAAAGAGCGAAAAAGAAAAGATAAGCATCTAAGACATCAACTTATTGTGAAGCCTTCGATAGAAAACACCGATGGCTTTTTTCATGATGACAAGCCTTAATTCGCACCACCAAGTTACACATACAGTCTTTCTTTTCCTCAAGCCAGCTCTGACTCCACTTGTTTGGTTTCCTGACACGAGATGTTGTTGCGCCATGCTTGCAGCCAGGCTGCTGTAGTCCGAGAAGTTACACTTTTATCTTTCGCGCGTGATAACAGAAGTGCCCTATGAGCATCATTGTGAATCAGGGCAATAGCGAAGAGCCAGATTCTCGATGATCAAGTTGCTTCGGCTGACAAACAAGCCGCGTAATATGAAGAATAGTGCTTTGCAGATGCTCATGTCGGCCAACTTTTCCTGATTATGGTATTATTTCTGGTGGCAAAACAAGAGTTGGCGATTGTACGTAAGTCCTTACAAATCAACAAGGACGGAATTTTAAGGAGGCACAAGTTGTGTCTCGTATCACACTTCTATCTGCAGAACGTGCTGACCAGCGACCAACCGCCGATAATGGCAAAACCTGCAAGTGAGAGCCATAGCATTGCATCCCACAACTGGCCCGGCCGTAGGTTCTCGTCGCTCCGTCTATAGCGAAAATACAAGGCCGCAGCTCCCAGCATCGGCAGCATGATTGCCTGCGCGGTTCCACTGGCCAGGACCATTTTTGCCGGAGCACGCAAACTTATATACAACAGCAGCGCAACAAGCGGCCAGACGGCAGAAACTATGCGCGTCCACCTTAGCCGCGTCTGCTCGGAGCCGTCGGTAATCCCGAACAAGCCCAGCGCATCGGCGACCATGCGGGAGCATCCCGCGGCGGCGACAAAGAACGTCGAGTACAACACGGCGAAAGCTCCCGAAAGGAACACCCCATCGGCCCAGGAGCCAAAGACCGGTACGTACATCGCCGCCAGAGTACGCACCATGTGCTTGCCGCTCGGATTGAGCCCTGTTCTGCCGAGCACAGCGGCTCCGAGTAGGTAGAACGCGACGGTCGCAAACGTGTATACCACCATCGACAACCACGCGTCGATGTGCATTACGCGCATCCAGCCGCGAGCACGCTTTATCCATCCGTCCGTGCGATCTCGTGGGCCGGTGAACTTTGCATAGCCCTTTTCCAGACACCAATAGGGATACATTATCAGCTCGACAGCGCCGACGCCGATTATGCCGAACGCCGCCAGCGCCGTGCCGATTGGATTTTTACCGGAGCCCTCGACAGCGGGCGGCAGGCGGAAACTCAAACCGCCCGCAAGGTCGCCGCCGGTTACGGCCCATTCAGGTTTCGTCTGCATCATGACCAGCGTTAGTACCGTTACGATAGTGAATGCCATGACGAATACCGTTGCGAGAAGCTGGATCAGTCCATATCGGCCCACGAGCAACAGCATCGAAGTTGCTATCGCCACGATGGTGGCCCACAGATACGCGTCTTTGGGCTCTCTAAGCTCTGCTGTTTCAGAGGCCAATGAAGTTATCTTTTTTTGCAATCTCTCGGTCTCAGCATTGTCGGCGCCATGGGCCTGGGCTACCTTTAACTCGACCCTGGCCGTGGCCAGTTCATCCTGAACGCGGTTGTACTCTTGCCCATAGCTCGTCAACGGCCGGCTGATCGCCAGCGTCTGTCCGACACCTCCGACGATACCGCCTTGTTGGGAGACCACGAGCAGGATCATAATCACCCAATACCATAGCAGCCAGTTTACTTTCAGTCGCGGTCCCGGCATGCTGTCAAGCGCCTTCAACGGCGTTTGGCCCCACGTGATGGTGTATCGGCCGAACTCTATCTGCGTGGAGACCTTGATTACACAGCCGATGATTATGAGCCACAGCAGACAGAATCCCGCCTCGGCGCCGGCTTTAGTCGTGGCAATCAGTTCGCCCGAGCCGACTATGGAGCCGGCGACTATCATACCGGGACCAAGCCGAAGAAGCGTTGCCCCCAGCGTTCGCGGCGGTTCCCTTACAAGTGAAGCGTCGGCCGATGGCGATTCATTTTTGCTCCCGACACTATCAGTTTTCGATTTGCCTTTTTCTGGCATGTAGTTGTCCTTGGCAACAATATAAAGACAAAATCCTGAATCCCAGCCTGGTTTTGTCACATGTGTCGTACTTCGATAAGATTTATAATTTATGCTCACGTTTTGAGCAACACTTTTCCAAATTCAATATGTGCCCTTGGAGGTTTGCCTTATTTTTGATACTGCAATTGAACTGCTCTCCATAGAATCTGGTGTTAATTTGTCCGTGTATCGCGATTATTGTGTCTGACTCAAGTAGTTGACGACAGAGACCGTATGGACTATCATACCCAAGGATCAATGGATCAAAGGCCAGTCCGCCCATATACGAAAAGAAGAAATGAGATTCGAGAAAATAGAAATAGATCCGCGGAAGAATCCTGCTGTGTTGGATACCGCGACTTGGGAACCAGCGAGCGCCTGGACCATGGTCTCTGCCGTGGACGAATCCCACTGGAACTCGGTGGCACAAGCGGTCAGAGAAGGGCATCCATTGCCCTTTGATAAATACTGCATTGTGTATGCCGGCTCTGTTGCTGTATATCGGACAAGCGTGTTTTTCCTTGCTGGGCTTGCTGATGGTCAGCATGTATTCGTTGAACTCGGAACTGAAGATAAAGATAGTGCCTTGGCAGAGCCGATTGGCACTCGATCCCTTAAGGAGGGTATCCGGCTATCCGTGTACGGGACAGATGCTATCACTATTGACCGCTATGTCTCTCTAATAAGACCGGACAAAAGCCCCAAAGCACTCGGTGCCGTACCACGATTGGGCATTGGTTCGAGAATGACCACAGCCGCGTGGCCCGGCGTGTGGCAGGCGATGAATAAATGCAATTTCATCGCCAACGCTATTCAGAACTCAGTCCGTGAGGTCAACCTGCTTGAGGATGTGTTGTCCGGGCGACCACCACGCCTAAATTATATGGCCAATTTTGGCAGGGTCGAGGAAGGACACACCGGCAGCACTTTCGAAGGGCTCTGGGTTGCCGGCGTGCTGGAAGCCTTGAAGGCCGATTCGTCCCCGGAGTTCGGTGCCGATGCAGATCACATAACTGTTAGGCGCGGCGACGACAACATTAACCGTGCCAGGCGGGTGATAGAAGCTGCCCGACGCTACACTTTCTTCACTTTAGATGTGTCCGATCTTCTGGATTACGGCGCGATGAACGTTACTGCGGAAGCTTTGGCTCAGGATTATATAGCCAATCATGTTCGCCAGCCGAAACAACAAAACGGAGTCGTCGCTCATCACACCCACCGGTCTCAGTTGGATAAGGCGACTGTCGAACGCCTGGTGGGCAAGTATTCGTCTGCGCTGGATGCAGTGGAGCAACTGTCCGATCACATTAATGCCGTGAAAAACGGGGTGCCTTTTGACCTCGAACTCAGCATCGACGAGACACCGGTGGGCATAGACGCATTCACATGTTTGACCTCGGAGATCGAACTGACTTTCCTCGCCGGCGAGATACAAAGGCGGCAGATGCCGGTGACACATATCGCGCCGAATTTCGGGATCGAAAAGGAGATGGACTACCGAGGCCCGGACGGCCTTGCCGGCCTGGAGAAGCGCATCCGGGGACTTCAAGATATTTCTCGTGAGTTCGGAATTATGTTGGATTGTCACTCTGGCGACGATCTGAAACAGGCGACCCGGCGGTCTGTCGGGCGCGCAACGCAGGGCCACATTCATTTCAAGGTATCACCCGCCTTGCAGATCATCTTCGCCGAGACGATGAATGATGTTGAACCCGCGAGGTTCCGGTTCTGGTGGGATGACGCACTCGACTACGCACGTCGAGAGGCAGCGGCCGAATCCGATTTTGCTGTGGATTGCTTACACCGATATGAGGACATTGGCAATCTGGAACCTTCTCCCGACCATGCATTTTTCCACTACTACAACTTTGCTTCGGTGGGCAAGCGGGACCGGCAAGGGCAGTTTGTTCATCGCGAGAAGTTTTATGACCTTCCCGCGGATTTCTATCACGAATATCGAAGGCGGATTTGCAGCTACCTGTGCGAAGTGGCGGCGGATGTAGAGATGTCTTGAGAAACCGTCCCGCTTGTCGTATGATGAGCCGTTCGATTAGGACATAAAACATGCAAGAGCGACTGGATGGAAAACTGGCAATCGTTACCGGAGCCGGTCAGGGGATCGGCAAGGCAGTGGCGTTGCGTCTGGCCCGCGAAGGTGCAAACGTAGCCGTCGTGGACGTCAACTCAGAGACCGCCGAGAAGACCGTCGAGGAAATCCGATCGCTCAATCGGCGCGCGTTGTCGTGCTATGCCGATGTTGCCAAGCTGAGTGAGATTCAGTCGATGGTTGACCACGCCGTGGCTGAATTCGGTAGAATCGATATTCTCGTAAACGCCGCCGGTGTGGCACAAACCGGGCTCTTTATGGACCTCACCGAGCAGCAATGGGACCGTGTGATCGACACTAATCTGAAAGGGACAACTTTCTGTGTTCAGGCTGTCGGGCGCCGGATGATAGATCAGGCGCCCGATGATGTCCGGGCAGGCGATTGCTCAGATTGCAGTCACGGGAAGATTGTTAACTTTTCTTCAATCTCAGGCCGGCACGGCAGAGCCGAGCAGGTACCCTACGCGGCTAGCAAAGCCGCCATTATCAGCATCACGCAGTCCGCGGCCCTAGCCTTTGCGCCGTACAATATCAATGTTAACGCCGTGTGCCCCGGCGTCGTTCCCACCTCGATGTGGGAACAGATCGACCGAGATCGAGGTCGTATATCCGACCTTGCTCCGGGAGAGTCGATCAAATCATTCATCGAAAAAATTCCGTTAAAGAGAGCCGGCAGCGTCGAAGATGTAGCAGGCGTTGTTGCCTTTTTATGTTCGCCCGATTCCGATTACATGACAGGACAAACACTGAATGTGGACGGTGGCTTCGAGATGACTTGACGAAGGTCGTTCCATATCAGAGGAGAGCAAAAACATGACTGATTTTAAGAAAGCACGGGCTCTGCTGCACGAGTTCAAAGGCAGTTCATATCTGTTTGGCGCCGATGTCCTGCCACAAGTGGGTGAAAAGGCTGCCGCCGCCGGAAAGAAAGCCGCGCTGGTTCGTGACACATTTGTCAGAAGCGATGATTATGTGGACGTCATACGTGATTCACTGGCCCAGTCAGGAGTCAATCTCGTGGCGGTCACGTCGTTCGCGGACATCCCCCAGGCTCTGGAGCTTGATGCCGTGCAGATTATTCTTTGCGACCATCACTATTGGGGATGGATGCGACAGGTCCGGCATCTGGCAAAACTCTGCAAGGTATTCGGCATCGGATTATCGATGCATTCCAACAGTCATTTAGGTGTGTCCCTGATGGCCATGGCGCACGTCGCGGCGGCGACTCCGCATCTGACTTACGCTTGTGACACCCATTATCCGTGGCAATCCGAGAAAGACGAAGTGGTCGCCGGGGGCCGCGTACCGATTGCCGATGGATGTATCAGAATTCCCGATGAGCCGGGATTGGGGGTGGAACTGGACTACGATCAACTTGCAAGAGGACGGGAGCGTTACGAGAAGTGCCCATATCGAAAAAGGGATGATGAAGCTCAAATGCGCGAGCACGTAAATCCAAATTGGAAACGGATGCTACCACGATGGTAAACCGCCGAGGTAGAAATCTTACAGACTACGTCATTATTCTCAGCGACAAAGATAATGTTGCCACCTCGCTGGTTGATTTGCAGGCGGGAGATTATCTGTTCGGCTCAGGCGAAAATCAGACTACAATCACCGTACTTGAAGATATCAGAGCAGGTTTCAAGCTGGCCCTTTCGGGCATCGGCAAGGCAGAACCGATATACAAGTACGGATACGTAATCGGCTTGGCCACAGTAGATATAGAGAAAGGCCTGTGTGTGCACGTACACAATCTGATCAGCTCAGTATAGTTCTATGGGGCGAGGCCCGCATGTCTACAATCAAACTCAAGGGATACCGACGAACCGACAGCCTTTTCGGCATACGCAACCACATTGTCGTAATGTCCACCGTTTCCTGTGCGAATTCTGTCGTCGAGCAGATAGCAAGAGCCGATGCCGATATTATCCCGATCACGCATCAGCACGGCTGCACGCACATGGGCGCCGACACCGAGCAGGTGCTCAGGACCATAAGCGGTACTTGTGACAATCCGAACGTTGGTGGTGTGCTGTTAGTCGGACTTGGTTGCGAGACCGCAAACGTAAACAACATCGCATCACGCGCCGATTACAGCGGCAAGATGGTCGAAACGTTGGTGATTCAGGAAATCGGAGACTTGCGTAAAATAATGGATACTGCTCAAGGCAGTCTTCGCCGGATAAAAGAGTTCGTTTCTAAACAGCAGCGGAACGACTTTGACATTTCCAATCTAACGGTAGGTCTTGAATGCGGCGGCTCGGACCCTTTTTCGGGCATAACTGCCAATCCCGCAGTCGGACTGGTCAGTGACAGACTCGTGGAACTCGGCGCAACGGTGATTCTCTCTGAAATCCCGGAGATGATCGGCGCAGAAGCGTGTCTGGAATCGCGAATCCTCGATGACGCCGTAAAGCAGAGACTTATGGCCAGGATTAAGGACTATTTACAGAAGGCAAAAGACGCAGGCGGCGACCTGCGAGGCTGCAACCCAGCACCGGGCAACATCAAGACAGGGCTCAGCTCCATCGAGGAAAAGTCGCTGGGCTGTTTCATCAAGGCCGGCCGTTCCGACATCAACGAATTCGTCGAGTACGCAGGGCACCCAAAGTGCAAAGGGCTCGTTGTGATGGACACGCCAGGCAACGATCCCGAGTCGGTGACTGGAATGGTCGCAGGCGGAGCAAATCTTGTACTGTTCACCACAGGCACGGGAACACCGGTCGGCAACCCGGTTGCGCCGGTGATAAAGATATCATCCAATACAAGAATGTACCGGCGCATGTGTGACTTCATCGATATCGATGCAGGCAAAATAATCGAAGGCGCCCGGGCCGATGCCGTGGCCGATGAGATATTCGAGTTTCTTCTCGACGTGTGCAACGCAAAGCAAACTGCTGCAGAGGTAAACAATTGCAAAGAGTTTGCGGTCAATCGGATCGGCCCAGCATTCTAATACCAATTTTATATCAATTCCAGTTCATTAGACCTGATTTTATCCAGGGAAATAAACATAAATTTGAAAGTTCATCTTGTCGATTTGATATCCATAACCAAGCCTCATCTACAGCAGCTTCTAAGTCATCAATTGTCGGGTAGCTAATGTCCTCACATAACTATCGGCTACAGGAGACCTCTTTCTTTGATAACCTTAACGGACCGCCATTCGTGACAGTCTCCTTTTTCATGAACTGGAAACACCGCAATTTTCAGGTAGCAACATAAAAGAGCTTAGTACCCGAATCAAAGAGGTTCACCATGCGCGATGACTGTAAATTTCACACGTGGAGCCGGCCCATCTACTGTTTCGCATGAGAACCGGACCTGATTCTCGCCGGCCGAAAGCACAGGAATCGGGCCGTACCGTGCAAAAATTCATCAGTACTTAACATTTTATTCTTTCACAAGTTAAGATTGAAAATTTCGTCCGTGAATGATGGTTTGAGTTATGGAATATTTTGCAGCGTTGTCTGAAAACATTTGAATCCGGCAATTTTGGGCACAGTGGTTTCGCAGAGTACGCAGAGGGTCTGTTGGCATCTCTGATATGGTAAATTGTTAAGCAGCTAATCTGTGATAGGATTTGAGCAACCCGCCAAGCCGTTCAATGCATTGAATTTCTGCATTGTCATCAACGTTGTGTTTTGGCTCAATGATCCTGCCCAGAGATTGATGAATTCTTTCGTGGTGATAATATTGACAATACTGCTCCAGGACATATTCGAGTTACTGAACGGATGATAGAATCAGATGATTCAAACATTCGTATTTAACGGATTTCACAAACCTTTCAGAATAAGCGTTCAAATCAGGACTCTGCGCTGGAAGTTTCACAGGCTCTATTCCAGAGGTCTTCAAAATATCATGGAATCCTTTTGTATTGTATAGTGGATCCCGGTCATGAATCAAATACCTCTTTCCTTTTAGAAAGCCTCCATAATCTGTCAGAATTCGAGCCACTTGCTTCATATACTTACCATCCGGCTGTAGCTTGATAGGAGCAAAGAAAACTTTTCTTGTCGAAAATTCGATGACAAAGAAGACTGTGCAACGGACCAGTTTTCGGCCTGTCAGAAGCTTAATAGTGAAAAAATCACAGGCGGACAATACATCCCAATGGCTCTTGATAAATTCATGCCAGGTTGATCTAACAGTCAGATCAGGCTCAGGATCATAACCGTTTTCAATAAGAATGTTCTTTACGCTGGACTTACTGATTTTATAGCCGATATAAACGATTTGATCCCTGATCTTCTTGTATCCCCAGCGAGGGTTTTCTTTCTTGAATCGAATCACAAGATCTACAACCGCTGTGTCGATTTTCGGTCGGCCGGGTGAGGTACGATAGCGGCTGCCATCGTATTTCTCTGCGATGAGTTTTTGATACCATCGCATGACCGTATCGACCGTGAACAACTCTGTGCATTGTTCCAGCTTTTTCCGGCTAAGTCTTTTGGTTTTCGCCGCAATTCTCATCCGTTGACTATTAGTCAAGGGAATCCGTTTGTTCTGTTTTTCCTGCTGCTCCACAAGCACCCGAACCTGTTCCCGAAGGTAATCAATGGCCTTGTAGAGTTCTTTGTCGATGCAATAAGCAAGATAAGTGGCAAATGTGATCCATACTTTTTGTTTCATAGTTTGAAAATGGTATGAAGATATTGAGATAGACGCAACAACTTTCGACGGGCGTGATTTTAACTCAATTTAGGACAATACTTTATGGATGAATAATATTTGTACCCTACGGGGTGATGTCTTGTTTTTTGCATGTCACAAGATATCCTTACTTAAAAGTGCAAAAATAAGAGACCTGACTCCTAACTTTTTAATATATTATCTTTGACCATTTTACATACTACACCTCTAAGGCTCCATTGTCAATCAGCCACTTTACAGATTCTTGAACCGCTTGCAGTGAGCTGTACCGTGGTTCATAGGTGAGTAAGCGTTGGGCTTTAGCGATACTGCAATTTGGACTATGGGCTATATGTTCCCAGGTTATACTTGCATCCTCTTCACTCACCGTTTTCTTCCACGCTTCCCAAGGCATATAACATAATTTCACTTCTTGCCCAAACCAGGCGGACATGGCCTCGGCATAGCCTCGTAATGTCAGCGCCGTTGCCGCCACTATGTGAAAACTCTCACCCATCGCACAACTCCAATTCCCTAGCGCTTTAATAAAGGCTTGGGCTACGTCATCGGCGTGAACATGATGCACCGTTTCCATACCAATATTGGGTAGCGCCACTTCCTCTCCTTTAGCGAGCTTCCTGAATACCTCGGGATTAAAGTTTCCAGCCGGATTCAGGGGAACCCAACCGGGTCCCACAATATGGCCGGGATGCAACACCGTAGCAGGGAAGCCTGTTTTACGTACCTCCGCAAACAGATAGGCCTCAATCGCTGTCTTGTTGATGCCATAGTCACCAAATGGTTTACGCGGCTGAGCCTCGTTGGTCGGGACTTGCTCACTCGGTCCGTGAACCCAAACGGTGCCACAGTGTATAAAATGTTGAACATGTCCGCGAAGCGCCTTAACCAGATGCATAGCACTTTTCGGCGTAAAACAGATCATGTCAATCACCGCATCCGGCGCCAAGTCACGGATTTGATCTCCAAACTGGTTTTTATCTTCCGCCTTGACACGATCGATCTCAACCTGCTTCACAAGTGTCCACGCCGTATGAGCTTGATAGGCTTTGCGTTGCCCACGGCTGACACAAATGAGTTCGTGACCTGCATTCACTAAGCGAGGTACCAAAAATGTGCCAACATGACCCGTGCCTCCAATAATTACAACTCGCATATTACTCCTTTCATTTATCAACAGTGTTTGAAGGATGCAAATTCCTCAGCATATAACAAGTTATTATATGGTTTTACTGATAACACTGAATATGATATTCTCGAATTTGGCCATTGACAATAAAAATGTAGGAATACATGCTGCTGCCTATCTCGATAACACCACAAATATCATGTTATCAAGAAAACTCGGTTATATAAAGTAGCTTGGTTCCGGTTTGCTATACAGGGAACCTACATTAGTCAGTAGGTAATTCTAATAACCCGAAGGGCAGAGTTCCACGGGCTCCGCCCGTAGGGTTTCCACGTACGACCCCCTGCGTGTGTAGGAAATTGATCCTTTCCCCAATGCCGTACCCTATAAATCTGACTGGACCTACGGATTCCCAATCCGAAGCTCCTTTTTGACTTTCGTTCTTCTGCAGATTGTTACTGCATCTCCTTTCGTCACCGACTGCGCCAGGATCATCCATTAACGCTCCGCTTCGTGAATACTTGTGCTGTGCTCCACACAAAGCAGAAGCAATACGACCAAACCGAGATATTCTTTGATGAGGCATTGGAGGCCAGACAGCGTAAGCTGGGCCAAGACCACCCTGCCTACTTCGAGTCCATGCACGAATTGGCTGTGTTGTACAGAGAGCAAGGTCTGTACGATAAAGCAGAACCACTTCTAATCGAAGCAGTCGAAGGCCGCCGCCTCAAACTCGGTGACTCTCACCCACATACAAAGGAGTCACTTAATAACCTAATCGAACTCTACGAAGCCCGGGGCAAGCCGGAAAAGGCCGAAGAGTGGCGAGCAAAGCTGCCGCAAGCAGAAGCTGTGGAGGAGTGACACAATACACTCAAAGTCACTTTCTTCAGAAGCTGAAAAACACCTCCAAGACACGGTGACAGTCTGACACCATTTTGACACTACAAATACTTATTTTGCCCCTATCAAGTCCTAAATAATGTTAGAAATTAGGTTAAGGACAAAATTTTTTGTATCGCCATCGTATTCACCTTCCTGACATATGTCCCACCGGTCTCTATTGTTAAAATAGAGAAAAACATTTTGTCAGAAAGGAGTTTTATATGGGAGTTCGAAACAGGAAGCGGGAGGTACTTCGGCGTCTGGATTCCATGACCCTTGACGCGAGATTTCTCAAAGAGATTGAGCATGGATTAAACTGTTCTCCTTTTGAAGTCCATGCGGTTCTCGATGTTGTCAAGGAAGTCTACTTTCCTTTCCTGGATGAACAATGTGTCAAAGCCCCACCAGGAAAGATCACCCTTATTGCTGTCAGCGCTGATGAGCCTGCGGGTAAGCCTGTGGCCGAATGTGACAAACAAAGTGTATGCCTAACGATACATCGTGGGTCTCAAGATGATAAGATTTTACAACAGCACAGCCCTGCAGGTTTTCGACAGGCTCGTATTCTCGATATTTGCCAGGAAGCTTTGAGCCAGAGCGCTTTGTTGACTCGTGAAGACCTGGCCTACCGCGTTTTTTTCGTGTCTCCGCGTACGATAACACGGGACCTGAACATTCTGCGTACTGCCAATCCTAAGCTGATGATACCGCTGCGGAGCACCATTCACGACATCGGACCGGTGTTGACCCATCGAACCAAGATTGTAACTTTGGCGCTAGAGGGCAAGACAATGTCGCAAATCTGCAAAATGATGCACCATAGCCCCCAGGCGGTAAACAATTACCTTTCTACTTTTACCCGCTGTGCGCACCTCAAACAAAGAGATATGCAGGTTGGTCAGATTGCCTTTCTCCTGCGCCGAGGCAAGGGACTGATCCAGCAGTATCTGGACTTGATAGCCAAATGCGAATCGGACAAGAACATGTCCTATCATCTTGAGGAGTTAATGCGTCTGGGAACGTGTTCAAAAACCGAAAAAAAAGCGACCCGGAGGACAAAATCATGCTGAGCAAAAAGAATCCTTTAACCCAACTTCCGCAGTTTTGCAGAAAATAATTTTTTTCAAAAACTTTTCACCTCTCCATGTGCGGTAGTGGCATGAAAAACCACATTCGTTTTTTTAGGTCAAGCTACAACAACTCCAAACTCAATGTAGTGAAAACCTACCCTATTGTTTACCGGTTCACTGGCAGTAAAATGATAGCATGTTTATTCGGCAGATACATGTTATCAAGAATGGAAAGCGACATGATTACTGGGCGCTGGTCGAATCGTATCGCACGGAACGAGGGCCTCGCCAACGTGTGGTTTCCTACCTGGGACAAATAGATGCCGGCGGTCGTTTGGGAATTCAGTATGCCGCTCAAGGTAAATCTTGCCATCAGAAAACATTATTTGACGATGTCCAGCCCCGATGGGTAGAAGTTGACGTTGATCGAGTTCGAGTAGAAAGCTGTGTTGATTTCGGCGGGCCCTGGCTGGCATTGCAGTTGATCCGCAAGCTTGAGTTGGATACTTTTCTGAAAAAAACCATTCCGACAGATCGGGCACAAATTCCCTGGTCAGCTATGGCCCTTGTTTTGGTAATCTGTCGACTTTGTGATCCTTCCAGCGAGCTTCATATTGCCGAACACAGCTATGCCCATAGTGCCTTGAAAGATTTATTAGGCATACCTGTAGACCGGATCAATGATGACCGGCTTTACCGTACACTGGACAAACTGTTGCCTCACAAGGAAGCAATCCTTTAGCCAAACGCGGTTATTCCCGCGATAAACGAGGCGATTGCAAGCAGGTTTGCATTGCCATAATAGTCAGCAAATGCGGTATGCCGCTGGGCTATGAAGTGTTTGCAGGCAATCGTCGAGATGTCACCACCGTTGAGGAGATTGTTGAAACTATGGAAAATCGCTATGGCAAAGCGGACCGTATATGGGCAATGGATCGCGGTATGGTCTCTGAGGATAATATAGCATTTTTGCGTGAAGGTGGTCGTAAATACATCCTGGGTACTCCCAAAAGTATGCTCAGGCAATTCGAGCAGGAATTGGTATCAGAAGATTGGCAGAAAGTACAGAAAGGTCTGGAAGTAAAATGTTGTACGGGGCCTGATGAAAAGGAAATATTTATTCTCTGTCGCAGCCAGGATCGTCGCCAAAAAGAAAAGGCTATCCACGAACGTTTTGAAAAACGTATCGAAGAAGGACTCAAAAAGATCGAAGCAAGTTGCCGTAAACGTAAATACAAACTGGTTACGATTGCCAAACGTGTTGGCCGACTTCTTGGCAGGAACAGTCGTGCTGCCGGTCTTTTTGAAACCGATGTTATCCAAACAGAAGATGGCAGAGCAAAGCTGATCTGGAAGAAACTGGAGAAATGGAGGCAGTGGGCCGAGTTGACTGAGGGCTGCTATTTGTTACGAACCAATGTAACCGATTGGACAGGCCGGGAACTTTGGAATGCCTATATGCAATTGACCGAAGCCGAAGCAGCCTTTCGTATCCATAAAAGTGATTTGCGTATCCGTCCAATCTGGCATCAGAAACAGCCGCGAGTGGAAGCTCATATCCTGGTTTGTTTTTTATCATATGTATTATGGAAAACGCTTGGTCAGATGTGTAGAGATTCCGGCCTGGGCGATGAGTCACGTCGTGTATTGGAAGAATTGTCCCGGATCAAGTCTGTGGATGTTGTTATGCCAAGTCGCTGTGGCATTGAGATTCGCCGCCGTTGTGTGTCCCAGCCAACGGATCATCAGGCAATATTACTGCACCATTTGGGCATGCAGTTGCCCTGCCATATGCCCATAACAAAAAAGAAAACGAACGAAATGTAGTGAAAACTTTCGTCGTTTCTGGCTCAAATACAACGAAACTACCCTATAACTGCGGAAGTTGGGTTAGACGTCTTCTGACCATCGATGTCACCGCATGTCTGTTCGGAATTTGATCATACGCCTGAGCGGATTGTAAAATCAATGCAGACTCATTGCAGAGTGTCAACAGACACAAAACCAAAAGAAAAGTACGTATGAATGACGTATGATAGCAGTTGTACTTGTCATGATGAGTACGGGAAAGGTCAGCAGGGAATTACGCCTTGTCAGCCTTTTTATGTCTATGCCGTAGTGGCCGGGATAAAGAACTAAATCAATAGCAATCCACCGGCTCTGCCGGTGGTCGCTGATTCAGACTATTCAAACTAGTACGGGACCTATATGGATGACCCCGTTAATCGTCGCCGTTGGTCGTCCGAGCAGGCCGTGTGGCGGACCCGCCCGCGATCTCCACATCCTTCCAGACGTCAGCGGTCAGGGCACGCCAGTCACACAGTCCCACCCGGTTCAGGAGGATGGGGTTGGTGTACTGGGCCAGGGCCGTGGCCGTGTAGCGCTCCCAGTACTGGGCGGCCTGGGTCATCTCCCGGATGGCTGCGTCCTGGTGGGCCTGGTTTTTGTTCTTCCGGTACAGGGCCAGCTCGGTCGCGCCGCGGATCTTGTGGCCGTAGTACTTGCCCAGGCAGGCCATGGCCCGGATGTCGCCCAAGGTCCGGCGGAGTTCCTTGTCCGTGACTTTGGGGAGCTTGTCCAGAATCTGCAGGGCCTTGTCCGCATGGCCATGGACCTGCTGCGAGACCTGGATCGGGGTGGTGCCGGTCGGCTGCTCGCCTGCTGCGATGGCATCCACGTAGGCCGGGATGGTTAGGTTGTCGGTGCCTGGGTGCGTACCCAGGGTGATGAAACGATTGACGTCATGGAAACCAGTGGGGGTCTCTGCCGGACCGGTCCTACTGAAACAGCCCTCGATGTACCATTTGTAGTCCATGTCGCCCCAGTGAAAACCCGTGGTGATAGGATAGATCAGCGATGCCTCTTGCCAGGCGGTGAACAGGTCCTGGGCTGGGATCTGGGGGAAGTGAGCGCCCAGGATCTGGATGAATCGCTCGTTGGTCACGCCCGGGTCATAGCCCAGGCGACCCCAGAGCATCCAGTGATACCATTGCTTGGCCATGTCGAGTTGACGCGGCGTCTCAGGTTCCGTGCTCAGGAACTCACGACCCCAGACATATCCATCGGAGCCATAGTAAAAGCCCTGGGATACATCGTATGGGATGTTCATGATGAACTCCCGCACGAAGTCGGGCGCACCCCAGCGGAAGTAGAAGTTGTCGTCGTTGCGCAGGGTCCAGATTGTCTTGAGGCTGCCGATGTCCTTGACGAAGTTGTTGCAGAACGGCTGCTGCGTGGCGCTGAACACGTGGGCCTGGGCGTATTTGAAGCTGAAGATGAAGTCGATGTCCGGGTTGTCGACCAGGGATTGGAAGGTCTTGGCAATGGCCTGAGCCCCGGTCTGGTGCTGGCGGTGGATCAACCTGATCTTGCGCCCGGGCTGGGCCGCGGCTGCGTCCAGAACTCCCTGGCCATAGGTCGCAAGGGCCCATGTTTCTTTCTGGGTGGTGCTCAAACCTGGCATGCGCTCGCCCGTGGTCAGGCCGATGCCGGCCAGGTCCGGGTAGGTCAGGAACATCTGCTTGA
>Ga0307378_10006608_pt1 | contig 15806 bp, 17 predicted proteins | sample UN1MG_FD_202238 | JGI IMG/M metagenome (GOLD analysis project Ga0307378, IMG submission 202238) | Soil microbial communities from Risofladan, Vaasa, Finland - UN-1 | ecosystem: Environmental > Terrestrial > Soil > Coastal area > Acid sulfate soil | place: Finland: Risofladan, Vaasa | collected... | reverse complement strand
CAAAGGAGCGAGCAGCAACACCACGGCATTGTCGTCTCCGATCAACTCCCCGTCGGCGAGACGGTGCGCCGACTGCTGAGGTTGCTGAATCGGGTGCCCGCCGACGAGATGCGGAACCAGCTCCGCTAGCTCCAGGCCTTCAAGTAGCCCCAATAACCTGGTCCGCCACCACGTAGCGGACGGCCGGAGGCCAGACCTCGGAGGTCGGTAGGGGCGCGGCGTGCCGTGCCCCCCTAGTGGGCCCGGGTGACAGTGGGGAGAGTGCAGTGAGCGAAAGGGCGCCGTACCCTATGCAGATGGAGGAGGAATTGGTCGCCGAGCTGGAACTGCTGGGGATCCGCTATCTATCGCGCCAGTCATCGTACCAGGCCAACCGCGTGCGGTCGCCCGAGGCTTTGTTGGCCGACCTGGTTCGACAGCCCAGCGCCCGTGTGCGGGCCGCGGTGATCGCCGTCCTGCTGGCTCACCCGGAGTACGCCGATGGGGTGCCCGCAGCCCTGGGGCGTTTGGGCCCGCGGGAGCGATTCACCCTCCAGTCGTTCTATGCCGCAGCGGTGCTCCTGCAACAGAAGCACGCCCACCGCTTGCAGAAGCTTATGGGCACGCGCTGGCGCCCGTTGCGCCAGCTGCCCGAGCACACGCCCGAACTGAACTTGGCCGACGAAGGAACGCCCAGTGAAAGGCTGTCCTGGCTGGGACGGGAGCACCAGCGCTGGTCGGGGTCCATGGTGAACTGGGCGGGAAGCTACGAGCAGGTGGCGCGACAGCTAATGCGCCGCTGGGAGATGGAAAGGCAATGGAAGCCATAACGTGCGCAACCCTGGAGACGTTTCTCCAGCGCATGGTACGAACGATCGTCAGCCAATAAGCTGCGCGCACGATTCGAAAACGAGCGCGCACGATTAATCGTGCGGCGCGCACGTTTGTGGGGTGTCCCCTGGTGGTGGAGGGGTACGTCAATCGTAGTCCCACTTTCTGTCTCTGCTCCCGGGGCTGGGTGAAGGCCGTGTTTGGAGAGGCCCTGGGCGAAGAGGTGGACGTGGAGCTGCTCCAGGCCATCGGCAGGGGGGATGAGTGTTGTGAGTTCCTGGTGGTTCCCAGACCTCGGCGGTCTTGAAGACCTCCAAGGTGTCAAGAAGGTCTTTCTGGTGGGCAATGCCGAAGATCTTGAAGCGCTTGCTGGCTGGGGGGAAGCTGAGAAGCCACAGGATCTCAGCGTAGAGGATGACCGCAGTGCGCAGGGTGGGTCCAGGCCCACCTCGCCGTGGCAAGCACCTGTTGGAGCGAGCACCACCTAGGGCCGTTCACTGACGTCCGATCATCTACACGGGGGTGCGATGCAGCCCAAACCGTTTGACCGAACGTATGCAGGAACCAGTCGCGCCAGGAAGAACCATATCTGCGACTTCTGCGTTCGCCGCATCACAACCGGGGAAACGTACCATTCCGAGCACAAGAATCGGTTCCCTACGAGGTCCTGGAGGCGGGGCCGCAGGTGTTGCTGGCGGTGCTACCAGGGAACAGGCGCGAGCGTTCGCACGTAGCTGACAGCGAGGCAGCCGCGCTGTGAGGCGGCAGCTACCTCACCTGTGAAGGAGATCTCAGACATGGGACGCGAGAGATGGCCAAGGATTCAGGCACAGATAGTCGGCATGCTGGGGGTCGAAGCGACGGGGCTGGATAGGTCCTCCTACCAGTTGGACAATGAGAACACGCTCGTGTTCAGAAGCTCCAAAGCGCATTCCCGCGGTGATCGGCGGGACTACTGGTTCGGCTTGCAGAGGGAGAAGTTTGAAGCCTACGACTCTGCGCGGTTCTTCCTGCTGCTGATCTGTGGATCCGCGGAGCACGTGCTCGTCCTGCCTGGCGAGTTGCTGTCGGGACTCCTGAGCGACGTAACAACTGCTTCGGATGACAACTGGAAGTTCCACATTCTGCGTGACCGAGACATATACACAATGGTGCTGCCGGGCAAGCCCGCCGCCGATGTCTCCCACTACCTGAATAACTACGATCTGGTGCTGGGCGGCGGCGAGAGTCCTATTCAGGCGCCAGAGGAGCTCCTCGAGCAACCCAAACTGCAGGCTGAAGACATAATGTCGACGCAAGAGGAAATCCTGACCATCGACGGGCTGGCGGGAAACACACCGCACGATAGGTTGGCAGACATGATAAGGCAGGTGGGTATCTGGATGGGGTATGACTCAGTTGCGAACTACAGGGTGCGGGCTGATGCCCCATATAGACTCGACGTCGCATGGTTGTCAGAAGGAGCAATACACATCGCCGTGGAGGTGCAGATCGGCGGCAACGTAACTGAGGCTAAGGATCGCTTGGCCTTCGCCAAGAGGTTCGGCGCGAGGAAATGCATTCTGGTGGCGAATCCGGAGAGCGTAGAGAGGATAAAAGCTGTGTTCCGGTATGCGGAGGACATAAAGCACTGGGTCGAGATCTGGAGCATCGAGAGAGTTTACAACTTGTTCCTGGACGGACGCACGTTCTTCGACAACTACACGGAGTTCAACAAGCACCAATACAGAGAGGATATCGTCGAGATCGTATAGCTGCTTGGGTGTTTGTTCCGCGGACCGGGTCAGAGATCGAACATGGGAAGCCATCCCAATCCGGGAGCCTTGGAATGTGTAGTGGAAGGGAAGGGCTATGAGGCAAGAAGCACAGCGTGAGCAGTCCGGGCGGAACACGCTGCAATTCCCGCCAGAGGTGCTGGAGTCCATTCGTCAGGAAGCTCAGAGCGAGGGGTATCAGGACGCCTCGGAGTATCTGGGAGACCTTCATGGCAAACATAAGGCCGAGTCGTGTGAGAGCGCAGCTGGCGGCGCCGGAGATAATGAGCGCCCGCAAGCCGCACCTGACCCCGTGATCGTCTCTTCTCACGGTGAAGCATACTGCGGAGACTCTGCTGCGTTGATGCCACTGCTGTTGCAGGACAACTCAGTCGACCTAGTGATGACCAGCCCACCCTATGGTTTGGTGCGCAAGAAGGACTATGGGAATGAAGATGCCGAACGCTATGTTGCCTGGTTCGAGCAGTTCGCATCGGAGTTTGTGAGGGTCCTCAAGCCAAGAGGCAGCTTGGTGATTGACATAGGAAGCGCCTGGAAAAGAGGCATACCAGCGCGCAGTCTATATCAGTACGAGCTGCTCATCATGTTGTGCCGTAAGTTCGGGTTCGAGCTGGCACAAGACTTCTTTTGGTGGAATCCCTCCAAACTTCCGACCCCCGCTGAGTGGGTCGCCGTGCGGAGGATCAGGGTCAAGGACGCGGTCAATTGCATCTGGTGGTTGGGGAAGACCGCGTACCCCAAGGTCTCGAACAAGAGAGTGCTGCAACCCTACTCAAGCAGCATGAGGGCTCTGTTACAGAACGGCTACAAGCCGAAGCTTCGCCCGAGCGGCCACAACATCTCGGGCAAGTTTAGGCGTGACAACAAGGGCTCCATTCCGCCGAACCTTCTTGCCCTGGCCAACACTGAGAGCAATGGTAGCTATCAGCGCTACTGTCGCGAGAGAGGCCTGTCGGAACACCCGGCGAGATTTCCAGCAGGCATTCCCGCCTTCTTCATTCGCATGCTGACGGACAGAGGGGACCTCGTAGTGGATCCCTTTGCGGGAAGCTGCGTCACAGGTGCCGTCGCGCAGTCAATGGGACGACGATGGCTTTGCCTTGAGTCAGAACTCGCGTACGTCGAGGGGGCTAAGGGGCGCTTCGAATCAAGCGATGAGCAGCCCGCGGCGCCTGGAGTGCACTCGCACGTCCTTGTCACACGTGAGGGCCCGTACGGAATCTATCCGCCCTGGCTTTCAATCCTGGATGAAGACTCGTCACCGCTCGCCGAGGACGGCGGCGAGAAGCGTTCGTCGCAGATGTGAGTACCCCTGCTGATGTCGGCCTTGCTCAGGTAGCCCAAACTCCGGGGAGTCGAGGGATGGGGGCAAGAGAACTTCGATCACTGGCACTGGATCAGAACTACTCAACAGGCTCGCGTGATCTGATCACAGAGTTCTACATGCCTTGCCTCGGCGCCGCCGGGCGGTATGACCGAGCAGCGGGCTTCTTCAGGAGCAGCCTGTTTGCACTTATTGGCGTGGCGATGTCGGATTTCGCCCTTCGTGGTGGCGTTTTCCGCCTCATCTGCTCTCCGTGCCTTGATGGAGATGACATCGAAGCCATTAGGCAAGGTATGGAGAAGAGAAAGGCTGTCGAGAGGCGGGTTGACTACGAGATTCAACGTGTACTTGAGTATCCGGAGAACGTCCCTGTGGTTGTTTTCCTGGCTACATTGATAGCCGCCGGAGCGATGGACATTAGACTTGCTTGCCGACCAGAACACGCGGGCATATTCCATACCAAGCTGGGTGTCTTCCACGATGACTCGCATGCTGTGAGCTTCATTGGATCCTCGAATGAGACGTTCTCAGCCTGGGACATGCGCGGAAATCATGAGGCCTTTGAGGTGTTCACATCATGGGGGACGGAGGGACACAGGGTACGCCGACATATCCAGTACTTCGAGCGATTGTGGAATGGTAAAGAGGAAGGCGTCAAAACCTACGAGTTGCCCGACCTACCCAAGTCGCGATTGTTGGAGATGGCGGACCGTCGAGGAGTGGAATCGTCTGCTGAGTCGGTGCGGGACTCCTACCACTCGCTACACCCGGGCGTGTCTCCCCGCCTCGTCCCGACGCCTGGCCGCCGGACTCTCTTTCCCCACCAGACCGCAGCGGTAGAGAATTGGATTAGCAGGGGCTACAGAGGCATTGTGCCGCACGCTACCGGCGCCGGCAAGACAGTGACGGCGCTTGAGGCAGTGCGACGGTGGATCAGTGACGGGCGGCCCGCTCTCATCATTGTACCAAGTCAGATCCTTGCAGACCAATGGCGAGAGGAGGTCGCCCGGGAACTTGGCGCGGACCTTGCCGTTCTAGGCGCAGGAGGGGGTAGTGGCAGGGTCAAGTGGGAGTCGGCGGTCGCAGACCACACACGCAATCTCCCAGACCTGGGGCCACGCGTCTTGATAGCGACCATGCAGACAGCAAGCACCGCGTCCTTTTTGCGGCGTGTACAAAGTGGACAGCATCTACTCGTCGTTGCAGATGAGGTTCACAGAATAGGTAGCAGCCAACACAGGCGCTTGATGGGGATAGAGGCCGGTGGCCGCCTTGGGCTTAGCGCAACACCCCAGCGCTTTGGCGACCCAGAGGGGACTAGGTTGATCCTTGAGTACTTCGGCCAGCCACTTGAGCCACCTTTCGGTCTGGCTGAAGCCATCGCTGCCGGTCGGCTGGTGCCCTACGACTACCACGTGCACCAGGTGCCCCTCTTGCCGGAGGAACAGGACGCGTGGGATGAGGCAACCGAGGAGATAAAGCGAGCATATGCGCGCTTACCTGCTGGGCCCGATGGTAAGAAACTTCAGACCGAGGGTTTCAAGCTTGCACTGATTCGACGCGCCAGGATCGTGAAGAAGGCCGCTGGCAAGGCGATCCTTGCGGGTGAACTCGTTGTCAGGGAGATCAGAAACCGCGACCGTTGGCTGGTCTATTGTGATGACCAGGCGCAGCTCCGAGATGTGCTCCAGACGCTTCGCCAGGAGGGCTTGTCGCCAATGGAATACCACAGTGCCATGCTAGGTGCGCGTGAAGAGACACTGAAGTACTTCTTGCAGCGGGGTGGTATCCTCGTTGCCATTCGGTGTTTGGACGAAGGAGTGGACATTCCGCTCGTCAATAAGGCCCTCATTCTTGCCTCATCCTCAAACCCGCGGGAGTTCATTCAGCGACGGGGGCGGGTGCTCCGCGTAGCACCTGGAAAGCACTCCGCCACGGTCCACGACGCGTTGGTGATCCCATCCGGTGAGTTCACGGCGAACGATCCTCGAGCAGCGATAGTCCGTACGGAGTTGAGACGAGCGATGCAGTTCGCCCAGAGCGCCCGAAATGACGCGGTCCGGCACGAGCTTGAGATGATTGCCCGTAGGGCGGGGCTTGAGCCACTTGAAGGCATTGAGTTCGACTTCGAGGACTCCGAAGAGGAGGTCGATAATGGAAAACCTTGACCGCACGAAGGATGGGGCCTTGCAGACTCTGCTGGAGCTGCTGCGAGAGCAAGCGGCCGCGGTGGCTGAAGATGCCGACGGTCTGCCGAGTGAGTCTCTGTTGCGCGACATCTTCGACAAGGCCTGGCATTTCCAGTTCGAAGAAGACAGGCACCAATCGCGAAGGGAGATTCGGGAGCTGGTCCAGGATGCCGTCCTGGCTACTCAGTTGGGAGATGACGGATGAGGATTCATTCCATCGTGCTGGAGAATTTCGGCCCATTCTACGGTCAACACCAATTGGATCTTGGCGTCCACGAGAACACCCCAGTGGTCCTCATTCATGGCGAGAACATGAGAGGCAAGACGTCGTTCATGAATGCCATCAAGTGGTGCCTCTACGAGAGAGCACTGCACCGCCTTGGGCGCGAGATCGCCGCTCACCGTATGATCAGCTACGACGCCATCGACTCCAACGACTATCACATGTCCGTCACCCTCGACTACGAGCACGAGGGGAAGCACTGTATCCTGGAGCGACACGTACAGGCCCAGCGTCAGCCAGCCAGCGACAGGGACTTGCGCACCACCGTAAGTTTGAGACGAGATGGGTATTTCGAGGTAGCCGAGGAGATCCCCGAGATTATTGGCGACATGCTCCACGAGGAGATCGCGCGTTTCTTTCTTTTCGATGGAGAGATGTTGGGACACTACGAGGTGCTCCTCAGTGAGCCGGGTCGCGACGCACAGATAGTGAAGGAGTCGATCGAGCAGATAATCGGGCTGCCGGCGTTGCAGACCATGGCTAGGGACCTTGAGGTCTTGCGCCGGGATGCCGAGAAGCGCGTGCTGCGGCAGGTGCGAGCCTCCGAAAAAGAAGAGACTCTGGTCGCCAAAGCCCAGCAGATCAGTAACGAAATAGATGCAATTGACACAGATATTCAGAACATGCAAAACCAACTCGCTGATGTCGATCGGGAGCGAGCTAAGCTTAGAGACCAACTGGAAGGGATCAGCGAGATCAAGGTCGATGTCAGCGAGATGGAGCGCCTCGAGCAAAGTGTCCGCCACAACGAGCATGAACAGGCAGAAGTCCTCGACGACTGCCAGCGCCTACTCTCCTCCTGTTGGTGGATGCCGGTAGCATCGCGAGCGGGGGACATGCTCTCCCGCATGACGAGCCAGGCCGAGGCCGAACAAGCGCGCCTAGAGAAAGTTGCCGTCCTCCGGCACGAGATCGGGACTTTCGCGACTGCGATGGCAAACCCGGAGTGCCCAGTATGCAGTCAGACTATGGGAGATCAAGCCCTGAGTGAGATTGCCGCGAGGCTGGCTCGTGGCGAGGCCGAGCTCAACAGGCTGACAAGTGATGCCGACGAGTTCACCGATTCCATGGCTTCGATCGACAGACTGCGACGGTTCGCACACCGGAGCGCCCTGGACCGACTGCGACAACAAGAGACGCGGCACAGGAAGCTCGGTATAGACATCCGACGGCAGCGCAGACAGTTGGAATCGGTGAGGCAGCGTCTCCGCGCGCATGACGTCAAGGAGATAAGCAAGGCTCAAGAGAGGTACGACCGATGCATTGTGCAACTGGAGGAAATCAAATCGGACATAAACGCCAAGAAAGCAGAGCGCACCGAACTGCAGGGCCGTTTGTCGCGGCACTACGACGAGATTCAGAGGACGCCGGGGATAGAGCCACGCATAGTTACCGAGAACGCCATGTTCGGCACCCTGGAGAGCATATTCACCGAGGCAGTGGACCGCTTTCGCGACAGCGTTCGCCTTGATGTCGAGCGAGAGGCCACGGCGCTTTTTCGCCAGCTCACGACCGAGCCCGACTACGACAAGCTGTGCATCAACGAGCAGTACGGTCTTTCCATCGTGGACAGGGACGGCAGGACCATTCTCGATCGGTCCGCCGGTGCCGAACAAGTGGTCGCGTTGGCGCTTGTCGGGGCGTTAAACCGCTGTGCGGTGAGACAAGGGCCTATCGTGATGGACACACCGTTCGGCCGGCTTGACAGACGGCATCGCAAGAACATACTCGAGTTCGTGCCTTCCATGAGTTCTCAGCTGATCCTGTTGGTACAGTCTGGGGAATTCGACAGGGACCGTGACCTTCAGCACTTGGCAGGCAAGATAGGGCGCGAATACTGGCTTGTGAGGGACGGGTCTTCGACACGGTCCCGATTTGACTCTTCAGCTCCGGAAGTCTGAAGAAGGGAGGCCTCCGATGGCAGAGGAAGCGGGCAAAGTGACGCTCGGAGTGACCGATTCCGGCGCCAAGTACCTTGAAGAACTCATGAGCACGCGGTGGTTTTCCTCGGAGATGGCCGCATACCTGTTGGCGGTAAGCACTGCTCTCTCACGCAAGCTGGCGGTCAGCCGGGCCCCGTTGAAGGGCGTAACAACCAAGTGGAACGTGGGGAGCCTTGACAGGGACGGCAGCTTGCGAGAGTTGGTGAGGCTCATGGGTCCGGGCGATCTTCAGGACCCCTACGAATATGCGGAGAGGTTGGCTGAGGCTGGTCTACAGTTCCTCAAGCACAAGATCGTTGATGAGGAGCTACTGCTTTCCGACGTCTTGGAACCTGGCCCTGCCCCGCCCATCGAGGCAGGGCCGGAGCCGACCAGGTAGTTGGCGAGACCCTTCAATCACCACCGGGAGGCCTTCTACCGCGAAGGCTCCATCTGGGTGTCGGCGCATGGGTCCCTGGTTCAGCACACCCTAGTCCTGGTGTTGCGTATCGCCGGAGCTCGCTGTGGTCAACGCGCACTGGTGTGTTCGCTACGTTGCGGAAACGACACCAACTGGGCTCAAGCCTATGTGACGGTGCTCAATGAAAGAGCGGTACCGCGGAGTGCCAGTTGAATAGCCATGCAAACGATCAGCACCGACGGATCAGGCCTAATCTCGCAAGGGGGTTGCTGAGTTGCCTGGGCTGACCAAGGCCCGAATCCTCGAACGAATTCAGAATGTGCTAATCGACAGCAACGCTCAGCTCCTGAACGCCACCTTCATTGGCAAGAGTGCCGATCTGCCATGTCGATGTACAGTCGTGTTTCGCGGCGGGTCGCGAAGGCATTACGACCTGTACTTCTGGACCATAGCTCACGGAGGCAGGTCCCGCAGGAGAGATGAGTATAGGATCCAGATCAAACTCAAGATCGATCGTCGGCTTCGAGTCGACGCAGGCACAACCGTCCTACTCGGCTACTACCATGAGACGTTGGACCGGTCGGGGCGCGCACGGGGCAACACTCCTCCCGACGGCATGGAGGTGTTCGTTGCGTGGGATGCCCTCTACCACCTTCGGCTTGGTGCGTCCTCCTCTTGCCAGGTGCCGTTTTCCGTCATGTACGATGCGTATTTGAACGGCAAGGCTTGTGTAAGAAGATCGTTAGCCAGCGGGGACGACGAGCTCGTGTACGGCCTGCGACCCGAGTACCTCAGTAGCTACTTGCGCGCGGCCTCGGGCGGTCACGCTGCAGTTGTATTGCATGAACTGAGCCCTGCGTATCTGACACGTGCCCCGTTTGGAAACTAGAGTGTCTGGCATCGCACCACGCAAGCGGCAACGCGGTGTTGCGTGCGGACACACCACGTAGAAGGAGTCACCGGATGCCTAAAGATGATCAATCTCTAGGGAACGAGCCCGAGTCGATTACCACCGGTTTGGCCGAGATCGCCCGCGGCGAGGTCGTGTTTCAACATCCACATGCGGCCAGTGCGGCGCTGCTCGATCTCTGGCAACTCGGCGAGCCCCCGATCGGGGATCACACCGACCTCATTCTTCGCGAAGCCCCGGATACTGGGGGGTACGGCGTTCGGTACCGGTGGTTCAGACGGCCTCCAGTGCCGCCCAGTTGGGACCTAGGCTTCACCAGCGAGTTCTCAAAGGCCATCGCGAACATTGACCGAAAGCTGCAGGGCCGTGTCCTGCAAGCTCTCGACTACATAAGCTCCAAGCCAACAGTCCCTAGAGGTAACACTGTGAAGCCGCTGTCAGGGGAGTATGAAGGGCTGTGGCGATATCGTATCGGCGATTATCGTCTGATCTACCGCCCGGACACTGACAATGCTCGGGTCGTTTTGATCACGGTAGTTAGTCGGGGAAGCGCCTACGCTTAGCGCCCAAGGTGCGGCAGCCACCCGGCCCGCCCACAAGAGATGGAGACACCCTGACCCTTAGGAGGCCCCCATGGCCATGACAGACAGAGAACGCATTCTCGCCTTTCTCCGCTCCGTGTCGCCGCGGGGAGCCACCAACAGCGAGATCCCGGAGGGCACGGGGATCGAAGGTCGCTACCAGGTCTACCAGGTCTACCAGCTCACCCAGGAGTTGATGGGAGAGGGCCGTATCCACGGGGTGAAGCGCGACCGCCAGGCCACGGATCCGATCGAACTCGCGGACGCACGATCACAATGGCACTTGAGGGAGGGTGCATGATGACACCTGCCACACAGCCGCAGACTATAGAGTCTCTTGACCTCTCATTGAAGAAGATATTCAGTGACTTCTATGTGGTGCCGAGCTACCAGCGTGAATATGTCTGGGAAGGCAAGCAGGTGGAGCAGCTGCTTCTGGACATCTACGACGCTTTCCCTGAGAGCGGCCAGCCCACCTCGCAGTACTTCATAGGCAGTATTGTTGTATGTCCAGGAGAGGACACTGTGCTCGAACTAATCGACGGGCAGCAGCGGGTGACGACCGCGTATCTCTTCCTCTGCGCCATTCGCGACTATCTCGCAGAGCTGCAGGACGAACCCCTAGAAAGCCTCCCGCCGCTGATCGCCGCCGCGCACATGGATGATATTGGCCGCGAGGTGTATAGGCCCCGTGTGTCCCTGCAGTACGAAGATAGCGTGGGGGTGTTGGAAGCGATTGCCTCCGGTGGAGAAGATGTAGCTAGTATCCGCCTCACTACGCGCTCCGTCACGAACATCGTCAGGGCATATGAGACGATTCGTGCCTTTCTAGTCGGTCAATTTGGGCAGCAGGCCTCGGAGGTCCGGCGCTTCTTTTCGTACTTCATCAACCACGTCAAACTCGTGCGCATCAGGACACAGGACGTCGCGCATGCACTCAAGGTATTCGAGACCATCAATGACCGGGGGGTGGGTTTAGACTCCATGGATTTGCTCAAGAATCTGATGTTCATGCGAGCAGACAAGCCTGACTTCGACCGCCTCAAGGATCGGTGGAAAGGCCTTGTCGATACTCTCCACCGGGCGGGTGAGAAGCCTTTGAGGTTCCTGCGCTACTTCATCTTTTCCAGTTATGAGGTCGATCGCCTGAGAGAGGACCAGATCTATGGTTGGTTTGTCGAGAATCGGGACCTGTGCGGCTACACAAGCGACCCGGTAGGCTTTGTGAATAGACTGCACAACGCAGCCGAGGCGTACACCAAATTCGTCTCGGGCCAGAACATCGATGGCAGCCCGAATCGCTACCTGGCCAACCTGCGGCACCTGAGCGGCGCAGCCCGCCAGCAATTGATCCTCCTCCTGGCAGGCAGATACCTGTCCTTGCAGGACTTCACCGAGCTGAGCCGCCAGTTGGAGAATCTCTTCTTCTGCTACATTGTGACTCGTGAGCCCACCAAGGAGTTCGAACGAGGCTTCGCCCTCTGGGCCCGCGAACTGCGCAGGGTCGACAGTACTGAGGGACTGAAGGCCTTCATTGACACGCATTTCCGCCCGGCAAAGCAGGAACTCTCAGCCCGATTCGAGCTGGCATTCCAGGACCTAAGCGAATCGCGAATCCAGAAGTATCGGATGCGCTACATTCTGGGGAAGACCACTCAGTACATCAACGAGTTGGCCTACGGCGCCACCGAGATCAATCTCGCCCAGTTTGTGGACTCTCGAGACGTGGAACACATTCTCCCGCAGACACCCACCCCCGAGACCATCGCATCCTTTGATAAGCCCGAGGAGATCGAGAACTATGTCCATAGGCTGGGAAACATGACAATGCTGGAGAACGCCATCAATAGCTCTCTGGGCAACAAAGCATTCGATGACAAGAAGGACGGCTACGAGAAGTCCCACTTCCTGCTCACGAGAACCATTGCGCAGCGCATCCAACTGGGCGATACAAGGATTGACCTCGCGGTGCAGGGTCTTCTCACCTTTGATGACTGGACATCGGAATCTATTGAAAAGCGCCAGATTATGCTTGCCAAGCTCGCAAGAAGCGTGTGGGACATGCCCCTAGCCCAGGAGGAGCAACTATCGTAGGCCTTCGTTCGGAAGCCGCCTGGATCTGGCTCCAGCACCCCCAGCGCCTCGGCTGACGTCGAGTGCCCAGTGCGAGCTTGCATAGGGGAGGGAAGGAGACGACGTCACAATGGTGAAGAGCCCGCTCTGTGCAGATGGATAGCAGTCGATCACACGACACGAACGGGAGGGAAAAATGAGTCTGGAAATAGATGAAGCGTGGAGGCGAGCCAGCACCGTCTTCGACTTCGGCACACTAGAGTTGAGCGGCGACGAACTCAAGCGCGCCCGCCAGCAAGCCAGGCCCTTCGTGGAGTTGGTCTCCCGAGAGTTTCGTGGTGCCCTCGGCGATCAACTTCTGTTCGAAGAAGAGCTGGCCGACAGGGTGGTGTTGCAGGTGAGAGGCTGGAGCGGGAAAATGCTGCTGAAGTACTCCGGGCGCGTTACTGGAAAGGAGACCAAGCCACGGCACCGCTTCGACCACTTCGAGATGGACCTCCCAACGCGGCCGATGGGGTCGCAGGTTAGATTCTCCCTTGGAGTGGGACTGAAGTCCGAAGAGACATGGGATACAATTGAGTGGTGTCTAGGGAGATGGGCAAAAAGAAGCAGGGTAGAGGAAGAAGCTATGCCCATGTTGCAACGAATACACGAGCACGTCCCGGACCTACAACTGGACTCCTGGCAAAACATCATTGCTCTACCTGGGACCTTCGCATGTATAGGGAGGTTAGTCAAGTACACAGAGTTCGGTGAGGATGTCGCGCAATCGGTGCGAACGGTGGTCTCCGACCTCCGACGCCTCTTGGACGCTGCGCAGCTTTATCAGTAGATTTGTCTGTCGGGCGCGAAGGGCAGAACAAGGGCACTCGGTGAGCCATCTCTAGAGGCTTGGGTCGCTCGCATGTTCTGCGTGAAGCCACGACGGACGTCTCAAGACCCGGTGACCCATCCCACGCCCTGAGGAATCTCGCACGGCCCGACCATGAGGAGTCCCACATGGCCATGACCGACACAGAACGCATTCTTGCCTATCTTCGCTCGGTCTCGCCCCGGGCAGCCACCAACAGCGAGATCCTGGAGGCCACGGGCATCGAAGGTCGCTACCAGCTCTACCAGCTCACCCAGGAGTTGATGGGAGAGGGCCGCATCCACGGCGTGAAGCACGACCACCGGACGCAGGCTTTCGCAGGAGGCACCGATGACCCAGCCAGCCGAGATTGACATCACTACTCTGGTCGAAGCTCACAGAGCAACTGTTACCGCTCCGGCTCGCGTTGAAGAGAACAAAGCAATGCTGGAGAGATACGGTAGGGTGTTCAGCCTGCCCCACTTGCCTCACCTGACGGCCGACGAGTTGAAGTCATTTCTGTTGCACAAGAACAACAAGCACTGGTGGGGAATCCACCGTCACGGCAACCTTATCACAAAGGACATGCCCAAGCTGCGCGAAGCCCTGGGCATACTACTCGATGAGGCCCAGCCCATCCGCCATCGCCTGGGTACACTGTTCCCCAAAGATGGCCCGAACATGATCAAGGGTTTGGGCCGCGCGGTGGTAACGCCCATTCTCTTGGTCTCCCAGCCACAGCGATACGGTGTCTTCAATCGACGAACTGAGTCGGCCCTCAAGTTGACCCGTCTCTGGCCGGAAGGCGCAGGTTCCAGCTGTGCTCAGCAGTACCCACCGGTGAACTCGGTGCTCACTGATCTGGCTCGGCGCCACAACTTGACATTGCTACAACTCGACGAAATACTTGGCGTGGCCGAGGATGCCGTTGGAGGCCCCGGGGCTGTAGGCGAAGAGGGCGCTGTCGAGGTCCCGATCCTCGCAACCGACGCTCCACAAAGCAGGGGCCCAATGACGCTGAGAGAGGTGTCGGCCATACTCGCCACGAAGCGGCCCTTCATGTATGCCTTCATGGAGAAATACTTGTTTGCCCAAGTGCAGGTGCCACGAACGGAGATCCTCAGCAACCAGCAGAACTTCGACAGAGTAATCGATTTCTGCTTGAACACCAGGCAACGGAAGAAGCTGGATGAATTCGAAGCAGCCAAGGCTCACTTTACTGACAACTTCGGACGCATTGGCGAGGGCGTACGCCAGGGCGACATAGAAGGTCTCCGGACCCTGGTCTATGAAGCCCCCGGGGTCGGACAGAAGATCGGCAACTTGATTCTCGAGGTCATTATTCACTATGGAGAGGCAAATCGGCGTCTCGAACCCCACTTGTATGTGCCAATAGACTCGCATGTACGCAGAATCCTCCTTGACTGCCTCGGGGTCGATCACGTTCCCCAGGTTGGCTGTGCGCCCGACGCTCCTCGCTACCTGCGATTCCAGCGCTATTTGGCTGCGAACGCAGCTCAGGGGGTTCCCCCCATCTGCTTTGACTACCTGTGGTTCGTCGGGAAGGTGCTTTGCAACAAGAAAAGTGACGGCGGACGCGGCTACAGCAGGAGTTGGCGACTGTGCTCCATATGTTGGCTAAGGAAGTACTGTCGCGTGCCAGACAAGTGGCTTGTCTAGCGTGGGTGAAGGCAAGGCCCGAGAATGGCACCTGCCCAGACCGCTAGGAGGCTCCCATGGCCATGACCGACAGAGAACGCATTCTAGCCTTTCTCCGTTCCGTCTCGCCCCGGGCAGCCACCAACAGCGAGATCCTGGAGGCCACGGGCATCGAACTGCGCCACCTCGTCTACCAGCTCACCCAGGAACTGCTCCAAGAGGGCGAAATCCACGGCGTCAAGCGCGAGCGTGAGTGGTTCTTCTGGATCGGCGAGCCGGAGACTTTGCCCGAGCCGGTCCCCGCCCCCAGGCCCGCCCCCCGGTTCACGCGGCGCGAGTTCGTGGAGCTGGCCCGGCAGAGGATGAGTCAGCATTACAGTGAACGGCTGGAGCCCGGCTGGGTGGGGGAGGTGCACAAACGGTTCCATTTCGTGGCCCCCTACGGGCGCATAGTGGGCCACGCCATCTACTACACGCGGGTTGGAGCAACGCGCTGGCCTCCCGCCAAGGCCGCCGCCATAGCGGAGCACGTCTGGCTCCTGGAGAAGACCGGCGCCCCGGAGACCTTCCTCGTCTTCGGCCACGACCGGCAGGCGCCCACGATCTGGCTGGAGCGGTACCGTAACCTGGTCTCTCGCGTCACGTTATTCTTCTTGACGGACGATGGGGAACTGGAGGAGCTGTCCAACCCCTCCTCGATTGGAGGGCGACAATAGTAGGGGCACGGCATGCCGTGCCCCTACCGAGAGATTCGGTCAACCGGCCCCTGGGCCCACCCGATGGTTCGGGACTATGAGGCCCCTACTGCAACAGTAAGCCAGCCGCCAGGCGCACCCAAGCGGTATATGCGGGTTCTATGACGCATCCGTCGCAGCGCGGACGAGAGTCGATGGCTAGACACCGAGCCAAGCAGCGCCGATCCATCCGACTGCCTCAGTTCGACTACACCCAACCCGGGGCCTACACCGTGACCATCTGCACCCGGCCACAGGCGCCGATGCTCGGTCAG
>Ga0307378_10006605_pt1 | contig 15808 bp, 24 predicted proteins | sample UN1MG_FD_202238 | JGI IMG/M metagenome (GOLD analysis project Ga0307378, IMG submission 202238) | Soil microbial communities from Risofladan, Vaasa, Finland - UN-1 | ecosystem: Environmental > Terrestrial > Soil > Coastal area > Acid sulfate soil | place: Finland: Risofladan, Vaasa | collected... | reverse complement strand
ATATTCTTTCCTGTACTGCTGGTGGAGAACGTGATGTAATCGCTTTAGCATTAAGATTTGTTCTTTTAGAGGTTTCAAAAACACCGGGATTTTTATTCCTTGATGAAATTGAGAAACGATTGGACAATGAAGAAACCGAAAGAAAAGTCATTGAATTTATTAAAGAGAATCAGATGGCTTCAAAACGACAAATAATGATGATCTCACACAAACAATCTTTTGTTGATGCGGTGCCTGACACAATAATGTTTACTAAGAAGCAATGTATACCAAACAATATACATTCTGACAAAGTGAACATTGTTGAAAATAAACAAGTTACAACAAATGATGAAGAACAGCCAAAGAAAAGGGGCAGAGGAAGACCTAAGAAAGCGAAGAACATAGCGTAGAGAGGCAATTATGCTTGATTTAAGGGCATTGTAGAAGACTTGACAAAGCATATTTTATGTGTTATACTTGATAGAAAATGGAGATATAAACATGAGTTATTTAATGTTTCTAGAATTTCTTACTGTGGTTTTGATTGTTGATGATGTTTAGTTCAGAAAAATAAAGATATATTAACAAAAAGGAGATAAAAATGGGAATTTTTCAAAACAATAATCAAGATTTTGTGTATCCACCAAAGGTTGGAGAAGAATTAGAGGTTGTTATTGTTGGTGCAGTTGAAAGAATTAAGAACGATAATCCCGAAGGTAACTACATGGCCAAGGGACAAAAGAACATGGGTTATTATGATGTTGTTCCAGTAATTGTTGGTGAAGCAGAAAAGAAGTTAAAGATTTCTACTTGGAAGATGTATTTTGCTCTTAAAGATATTAATCCAGATGAAGGCGATACAATTTTGATTGCTCATCCGGCAACTGGTGAGTATAAAATTACAAAGAAAGGATAAACAATGTCTTATAGTAAAAAAATTGAACACAATTATCAACCAGGTGATGTGGTTTATGTAGTTAATCGTTACATGGTGGAAAAAGTTGTTATTGAATCTATTATGATTAAAATCACAAAAGATAAAACATTAACCAATTATAATGTTTACAACTATCAAGATAAATATAAAGCTGATAGAAAAGTTGTGACTGTTGGTCAAGCATATCTTGTAGACGATTTACTTACAGCAGTTTCCTCTGCAAAAGTAAATAACGACCAAATGCACAAGGCAGTAATGGATGTATTAGAGAGAATTAGTGAAAAGAATTTTGAACCAGTTGATGTTAATGAACCGCCAAAAGAAAATTAATGGAAAATCAACCAATTAAATGCCCTCATTGTGGTCAGATTTTCTTTGATTTTGACAATAAAGAATGTCCATTTTGTCACAAAGAACTGACAAACTATGATTGGTTAAATCCTTTTAATGATATTTTTGGAGAGAAGAATGATTTCTAATCGTTGTTTCATTCTTGGTGGAGGCTCATCAATCCGAATGGGCTTGTGGAATACTCCAATAGACCAATTACCTATTTGGCAATGGTTAAGGGGAGAGTTTGTCATTGGTACTAACTTCTCAGAACTCTTCTTCCCATCCACAGCATTGGTTTGTCAAGACTATAAATTTATTGAGACTCAAGAATGGATTAATAAAGTTCCATTAGTTATAACAACTGATCTTAGTTATTCTAAATTAGTAAAACATGAAAAGGTTCAACCAAATATTATTTCAACAAATAATTTAGAGTGGCAACTTTCAGGAATGGCGGCTCTTTCTTTGGCTATTAAAATAGGAGTTCCAGAAATCTTTTTATTGGGAAAAGATGCCACAGAGATAAATGGACACACCCATTTCTATGATGACACTAACATAGGAACATATAAATATCAAGGAAAAGTAAAAAGTGGTATTGGTAAAAAAGATAATGGTCAATATAAAACAGGTAATTATAACAATATTAAAGAGTTAAACAATCATTATTATAAACCATTTGAACAAGCCTTAAAAGACGGTGTTAAGATTTATAATGTTTCTCCTTTATCAAAAATAACCACTTTTCCTAAAATGAATTACAAACAATTATTTTCTTACTTAAATTATTATCCAGAAATAGTTGAAGAAAATGAGATAAGAGATGAAATCAGAAAACAAGTGCCAAAACCGTAATAGAGTTTTGCCAGGCAAGGATTTTTTAACAAAAAATGAAAGTTGATATAGATACATATTTAGCAGAACAAATTGTACTTTGTGCCGACTGTTGTTACTCTGAAGGCATGGGTGGCGACATAAGCAATCTTCTTCTTAAAATTTTTGAAAATTTTCCAGAATTAGAAAACGAATATTCTTATATTAAAGATGGTGCAATAAGACAAATTGAGTATATGAAAAGAAAATGTCAATTCTCATAATAACTATATCATTTATGATTTCACTTATTGGCGGATTTCTTTATGTCATTTATTTAATTAATCAAAGGATAATAAAATGAACAAAAATTTAAACAGCAATCGGGGAGTAGTATCCGATGAGTATTAATAAAATAGCGATAGTAATTAATACCTGGTTACCAAAACAAGAAGATATTCAAAAATCTATTGAAAATACAGAAAATTTTGACGAAAAGATTATTTATTTTAATGAAGAAACTAGAGAATTTAACGATAAAAATTTACCTGGATTTCGAGTTTATGGCGACGGTCAAAATTTAAGTGCGGCAGATGGATTTAATTTTGCAATTCAACAAGCAAAAAGTGATTGGATTTGTAATTTTTGCATAGACGATTGGTTTGATAGCGAGGCAATTAATACATTATTGACTGAAATTAAAAACGGAAAATACGATGATTATGACATTATTAAATGCCCATGTTATTGTGGAAATGATATAATGAAATGGAAAATTGTTGGCGATGATTCGCTTGATAATTTATCTGAAAAAATAAAAGAAGGAAATTGTATTACATTTTCATCAATTTATAAAAAGAGAGTTTGGAAAGAAATAGGTGGACTAAAAAATGAACCATTCAATGATTGGGGCTGGTGGATGCGAGTAGTAAAACGTGGATATAAAATTTTTAATTATCCTATTCCAACATATTATTGGCAAATTCATCAAGGCCAATTATTTCAAAAAGAAATAGATCAACATGGATATGAAAATATTAAACAATCACTTTTAAATAAAGTAAAGGAGTTTTAATATGAGCAATATTAAACTATCAATTATACTTCCATCATTAAGACCAGAAAAATTAAAAGAATTACTTTGGTCAATCGAAACATATACATTTATTGAATATGAATTAATTTTTATTATTGATTCATTGCAAAATTTTTCATTTTTAGAAAATATTACTTTAGAACCTTATTTAAAAAATGTCACAATCTTGTTTGATGATAAAAAAACTGGAACAGTTTATCCTATTGGTTTAGGGCTAGAAAAATCTCAAGGAGAATATATTGTTACATTGTCAGACGATTGTTTAGTAACTCCATGTTGGGCCGATGAAATGTATGATTTTATGAAATCACAAGATCAATCAATTCCTTTATTGGGAAATTTTCGTGTCTATGATACAAAAAACGAATACGGGCCAATCGGATATTATGGAAAGATTTTTTCAATGTTTCCTTTTATTAAAAAAACCGATATTGATAAAATTGGTGGATATTATCTATTAGATTTCAATGCCCATTATGCAGACCCAGATTTGGGAATGAGAGTATGGAATATGGGAGGAAAAGTCATTTCATGCCCCCATGCCTGGATTTTTCATATTTGGAATGGTGATAAACTCCATCAAGATAATTATAATAAGTATTTTAAAAAAGATGAAGAAGTATTTACAAATAAATGGAGTAATGGAAATCCAATAGTTTGCGAACATTTCCCAAAAGTCAGAGAAGATGAGCCACCGTTCTTGTGGAGATAAAATGGTACAAATAAACTTTAATCCTATTATTTTAAAAGACTGTTTTAATTTAAAAGTCCGAGAACAATGTCGATCATGCAAACGATATAATTTTTCAGCAAATTGTCCACCAAATGTTCCAAGTGTTGACTATTTTCAGCATTTGTTGCCGCTTTATGAAAAAGGAATAATTGTATATAATCTATTTGATAATTATGATAAAACAGAATGGATAAAATGTGGAAAGCAAAGTAGTTTAGTGATTCATCAAGAGATTTTGAAAATTAAAGATAATCTATTTAAAACAGGCCATTATTTTGTCTTAGGATTAAGCGCAGGTTCTTGTAAGTTATGTGAAAAATGCACTATCCCTTGTAAAAATCCTAGTCAATCTTTGTTACCAGTTGAGGCAACAGGAATTAATGTTGTTTCATTAATGCAAAAATTTAATATTAATGTAAGGTTTCCTATTAATGATTCATTTTATAGAGTAGGGATGGTGTTGTATGATTAGATCAATTACTTTAATTACAGGCTCATCTAAAGGCATTGGGAAACAAATTGGGGCAGACCTTTTAAAAAAAGGACATAATGTTCTCTTTACAGCATCTACACAAAAATCATTAACAGAGCTTCAATTGTGTTTTTCACAATATCCTTCAAATCAAGTCTATATTTGCCCACCATTTAACTTATCTAATCTTAAAGAAACTAATGATTTTATTTTTTATATTAAAACCAATTTTTCACATATTGATAATTTGATTTTAAATGTTGGAAAAACATGCCGAAAACCATTTAATCAAATTTCTTTTTCAGATTGGAATGATGTTTTCAATACGAATTTAACTTACCCATTTTTTATTATTCAACAATTAAAAAATTTAATTAAAGAGAGAATTATTTTTATTGGGTCTGTTTCTGGTCATACTACAGATTCATCTTCTATTCCTTACGGTGTTAGTAAGGGTTCATTAGAAATTTTAACAAAATATTTAGCCAAAGAATTTGCACCAAACATTACTGTAAATACTATTGCTCCTGGTTATATTTGTACTGATTGGCATATGGATAAACCAAAAGAACAAATACAACGAATTAATAAGAAAATTTTACTTAAACGATTTGGTACAACAAAAGAAATTTCCAATGCTTGTCAATTTATTATTGAAAATAAATATATAAACGGGCAAACATTATGTATTGATGGGGGATTTAATTTTGATTAGACTAATGACATCTGGTGTTTTTGACCTTCTTCATATAGGCCATATCAATATTTTTTTAAAAGCGAAAGAATATGGAGATTACTTAATTGTTGGCGTTTCTACTGATAAATTAGTTCAATCATATAAACAGGTTAAACCCGCCATTTCTTTTAAAGATAGAGTAAATATTATTAAACAGTTAAAATGTGTTGATAAGGTTGTTGCACAAACAAAATTAGTAGATATTAATCAATTTAAAAAATTAAAAGCAGATTATTTTGTATTAGGAGATGATTGGAAAAATAATTATTCAAATGTTGGTATTAATTGGCTAAGAGAAAATAATAAAATTATATGGATTCCTTATACAAAACGATTATCTACTTCAAAAATTAAAGAACAAATTATTAAAAATGGGTATGATATTTTAAAAGCACACTTTCAAAGGAAACAATAATGTTCGATTATGATGGAAAATCTTTTGGGCAGAGGTCTAATGAACAATTAGATAATCATGCATCTGAATTAAAAATATTTATGAATTGGTTTGAAGAAAAAATCAATTTGCCAATTTATTTAATTTATGGTACACTTTTAGGGGCAAAAAGAGAAGGAAATTTTTTAAAACACGATTATGATATTGATATTGCATATCTAAGTAAAGAAACAAATATAAATAAAATTGTTGAAGAAAAAAATTGGGTTTTAGAAGAATTAAAAAAAGAGGACTTACTCATTAAGGCATTTGGTTGTGGACACTTTCACTCATATTCTTTTGATAAATCATTGGCATTAGATATGTGGAGTTCTTGGATTGATGAAAAAGATGATTATTATGCGGTGTCAGCCTATAATGCTTGGGTTAAAAAGGAAGATGTTTTGCCTTTTACTGAAATTAAACTAAGAAACGAAACATTTAAAGCCCCAAAAAATATTGATAAATTTTTAACTGTTTATTACGGAAATTGGAAAGTTCCACAATTAAAATGGCAACAATCAACCTCCTTTATAGGATTACCAATTTCAGCAAAATATGAAAGGATTTTTAATGAATAAGCCAACACCCCAATCATTATGGGCTGTAAATAGTGATATTTCTTGGCAATGGCATCTCTCTTTTATGGGACAATATCAACAACATAACTATTACCTATATTATATCATTGACAGAATAATGATGCAGACCCCCTCTTTGACCAAGATAATTGAACTAGGAACGGGTTATGGGGCGTTAACGACCGTTTTAGGGTTGTGGGGCATTCGTAAAAATATTCCGGTTTATACTGTTGATATTAAACCTGATAAAATTACCCCAATCAAACATGTTTTAGATCATTTAAAAATTTCTATATTAGAAAGAGATATTTATTCAGAAGAAACAACTAAATATTTACAGGAAATAATTGGAAATGAACCCATTTTAATGGTGTGTGATGGATTAGATAAAAGTATTGAAATTAATACTTGGGTTCCTTTATTACCTATAGGTAGTATTGTTTGTGGGCATGATTATCGAACCGAATGTATTCCTGAAAAAATTAAAGATATTACTGACAAACATTGTATTCCATTTGAAGAAGAAAATTGGGAAAAATTAAATGTCCAATTAGTTGTATATAAGAAAGTAAAATAATGAAAATACTTATTAAAACTTTTCACGGAACATATTCAGCATTAAAGAATAATCATTTTGAATCACATTGTTCTACATATTATACTTTTTTATTTAGAGATATCTTTAGACAATTAGGTCATGAGTGTGATTTTGTAGGATTAAAACCGCATAATAAGGATATTATAACAGATTCAACAGGTTATGATGTCCTTTTTTATTGGGGTATAGAAAGTTTTTTATTTGATTTAGAATATAGCACAGAATTATTGAAAAATTTTAAAGGAAAGAAAATATTATATATTACAGCTCAAGTTAAATATCCTATTTTTCAGTATTTTGATTATATCTTTGGGGCAGAGGTTCAAGGGTATTTAAATTTTTATAAGGAACAATGCCCAAAGTCTGTTGTAAACGTTATCCCATTTGCATCCCCTATGTTTGATTTTATTGATAAAGAAAAAGAAAATCCTTTCATTGATAATAATCCAAAAGTAATATATACGGGGATTATAACGGGGCGATACAATGAGATACTTAATACTATTGCGGAAGAAGGAATTAATCTATACGTTGGTGGAATTTATGCACCACCAAAAGAAAAAGGGTGCAGGGCATTTGAGGGAAATGAAATAAAAGATTTATTTTCATCAAAAATTAAATGGTTATCGTCTGGTGGAAATTTTCCATATGGGTCACATTTTAAATATTTAAAAAATGCAAGTGTTGGACTAAATTTTTATCCTTGGATAGGGCTAAAAAGTAAACCAATAAATTCTAAAATAATTGATTATTTAGTTTGTGGATTGCCAATTGTTTCTGATGATGAATCACCAAATAGCTATCATATAAATGATTTAAATGCTGGCATAATTACAAAATGGAATAATTTACCACAAATTTTACATGATGTTCAAACAGCATTAAATATTAATTGGAATAAAGAATTAATTCAAAAGAAAGCAAGAAATTTGTTTAATCCTTTAACTGTTGGCACAAAGATTTTGGAGGGAATAAAATAATGCCCACTTCTCATTGGTCATATTTAACAAAAATTGTAAATACAATTAAAAAATCAAATCCCAAAAGCATATTAGAGATAGGAGTTGGATTTGGAAAATATGGTTTTTTATCAAGAGAATATTTGGAAGTTTATGGAAATAATAATTGGCAAAAAAAGGATTGGCAAGTTCAAATAGATGGTGTTGAAATCTACGCCCCTTATATTACTGAACAAATCAAACATTATTATAATACAATTTATAATGATAATATTGTAAAATTATTTAAAGAGAACAAAATCAGTAATTATGATTTAATTTTAATGACAGATGTATTAGAACATTTAAATAAAGAAGATGGAATCTATGTGTTGGATGAAATTCGTAAACATAGCAAAACAGGTATATTAGCTGTGCCTTTAGGTGATTGGAGGTATGAATTTGACGGTGATAATAAAAATGAGAGCCATATTTCCATGTGGGAATACAAAGAATTTATTCATTCTAATTTAAAAGATAGTAAAACCTATCCTGTTTCTGGAAAAAAAATAGGAGTTTTTATTTATGAAAATAAATGATTTAACGGTCTTTTTAATAACGACTGGTCAAAATATTAATTACTCTGATTGTGTAAAATCATTACAGAATCAAAGTGTCCAATTTCATTTAGACATTATTCGGGAATTTTCACCTCTTTCCATAGCTTTTCAACAAATGCTTGATAGATGTAAAACAAAATATTTTATTCAAATTGATGAAGATATGGTTTTAAATTTAGACGCTATTGAAATTCTTTATAATCTTATCTCAAAACAAAATGAATTTTCAATGATCTGCTGTCATTTACATGATAAACATTATAACATAGATATTAGAGGAATAAAAATTTATGATTATGAAGTATTTAAACAATTTCCTTATAATTTCCAGCATCCAAGTTGTGAAGTCGAACAATTAGAAAGATTGGAAAAAAACGGATATAAATGGTTAGACAATCCTTTGATGATAGGAGTACATTCGCCAAAATGGGATTCAAAAAGTATTTTTCTTCGATATTATAATCTAGTTAAAAAACAACAATTTTTAAATGGTGCATGTGGGTTTGGAAATATTCCACAAACATTAAGCCAAAGATTAAAATCAAATTTTAATAACTTAGATTTTTTTGCTCTACTTGGTGCGAATTCAGCATTAACTACTCTAACCCCTTTTAATTCAGAAAAAGATTTTACTACTTTAAACCAAAATTATGAATCTTTAAAAACCGTTTATTCTAATTTTCTTTGTGAATATAACCCATTAAATGTTTTATTTCTTTATGATGTTGATGGTTGGGTATTTGATTTTGAAACAAGAAATTATAAAAAATATAGTTCACACAATATTATAAGAAAAAAATTTGATGAAATAATCAAACAAGATTTAGAAAACATAGATATTTTAATTATTCCCGGCAGTTGTCATTATAAATGTTTAAATGACAGAGGATTAATTTCTTATGCTCAAAAACAAAAAATTAAAATTGTTGTTCAATATAATTCTGAAATTGAATTAGACTTACCACGATATATTACAAAATGTGATTTAGCTGTTGCAAGTTCACCAGATATTTATAAACGATTAGAAAATAAACAATCTAATCTTCAATTTATTCCTCATTTTGTTGATACCCATTATTGGGAAAATTCTGCAAGCACTAACACTTTTAAAATTGGATGGGTTGGTAATCCAGATTGTAAAGTTAAAAATTATAACTTGTTGAAAGAAATAAATTATCCAGTAAAAGTTCAAAATAAATGTGGAAAAAAATATTTCATTAAATATCGTTCTTTAGATGAAATGAAAGACTTTTATAAAGATATAGGCATTCTTTTGATTCTTAGTGACTCTGAAGGATCGCCTATGCCTCTTTTAGAAGCAATGGCTTCTGGAAAGGTTATTATTTCAACAAATACAGGCATTGCCCCTTTATTACTTCCTAAATTTTGTATAATTGATAAGTCAAAAGATATTGTTAAACAGATTAATCATGTACTTAGTATCTTTGAAAAATACCCAAAACAAATTATAAAGATTGGGAAAAGAAACTTTCAAACAATTACAAACAAAAACGATTGGTTTTCAAATGTTTTATGGTTAGACAAAATTTATACAGATTTATATACTGACCAATTAAAAACGATTCAATTGCCTACTAAAAAAATTAAAATTGTTCAATTAGCTAGAATTCCTTGTGCCAATAGTGGATATTATCTTAGTCAATTAATTAATGATTATTCAGTTGAATTTGAATCACGTTATATTTTAGGATCAGAATATTCAAATAAATTTCCTGAAAAAGTTCCATTTCGTAAATTTCCAACCGATTTATTTTGGCAAACACAAAAAGAGAAATGTATCAAGGTTATTAAAGAAGCAGATATTGTTCATATACATCACGGGTTTTGGATAGAAACTAAGGAAATTCAAGAATTGATTAAAAATAAGAAAGTTATTACAACTATTTATGATTTATCTCTTGAAAATAATAACACATATTATCAAAGAAAGAAAAATATTTCTGATCTAATTACTGTTGCAGATCAACCAGCCCAAAAAAGAATTTTTTCAAAATGGTCAACTAATTATGTTCCATTAATAAATTGTTTATTTAATGAAACAATTGAAAAAAATAATAATATTCCATTAATTGCTTATGCCCCCACAAATCGGCATCCAATTTCTAATTCAAGTTCAAAAGGATATAAAGAAGTTTTAGAAATTATTAATAATTTAAAAAAGAAAGGTTTAAAATTCAATTTTGATTTAATTGAAGGTGTATCACATGAAGAAGATTTAAATAGAAAAAGAAAAGCTGATATTATTATTGATGATATTATAAATAATACATGGCACAATACGTCACTTTATGCCGCTTGTTTCGGTGCTATAGCAATTACAGGTCATTCAAGTCCAGATTACCCTTTTATTCAAGCAAATTTACAAAATTTAGAATCAATCCTTAAATACTATATCAATAATCCTTCGATTTTAAAAAATGAACAGCAAAAACTTTCTAATTGGAGAGAAAAAAAATATACAGCAGAAAAGTTATTGAATAAATACGAAGCATTATATGATAATGTATTAAAAATGAAAAAAAAGATACCGATTATTATTCCTTCTATACTAACAAACAAAGAAATAATTATTCAATTTTTAAATATTTGTAAACAAAACAATACAAAAATTTGTTTACTTAAAAAAACTTGTTTGAATGCTATACAAAATCAACCTATGGATAACACCTTTTTTGTTGGAATAAATCCAAATAAAGAATTATTCACTTTATTAATAAATCAAGAATTTAAGCAAATAAACAATATATGGACAAAAGATATGATGACATTCGTTTTTTTAGAATATCCAGAAAAAACAAAATCTTGGACATTATATGAATATTCAGTATATGTGCCAATGCCTGTTCTTAAATATTTAAAAAATATTTATGGAATAGGATTAAACTTATGAAAATTGCCTTTATTGCAACAACATTTCTAAGAGACGAACTTCTCTATAAATCTGTTCAATCCCTTCTTGATAATTATTTTGAAGGAATGACAATAATTATAGTTGACCAAGGACACCAAACCCAAGAAAAAACCTCTTGGGTTTTTAATTCTCCACATTGTGTAAATTATTATCAAGTTCCTTTTGATTCTGGTTTATCATACGGACGAAATTTTGGTGTTGAAAAAGCCAAAGAGTTAGGATGCGAATACACTTTAATTGCAAGTGATTCTTTTTTATTCAATAAAACGATGAAGGAACTTGATAAAGTTGTTGATATTTTAAATAATACGAAATATTCGTTGTGTGGACTTGAATTAATACCAAGTGTGTGCGGATGGGAGGCCAAATTAAATCTTATTGAAGGAAAACATTTTGAATTAAATTTTATTGACAAATCTTTGGTTGGAGTTATTGGTACAAAAATACCGACTTGGGAAATTGATATTTGTAGAAACATATTTCTTGCAAAAACAGAGTCACTTTTAGATACAAAATGGGATGAAGATTTAAAACTCGGAAAACACGAAGACTTCTTTTGGAGATATAAACAAAATGGCTATAATTGCTTATGGACAAACTACATCTATGCTAACAAAATAACGGATAGACCGACCGAGTATGCCAAATATCGTAAATTGCATTTTAATGATGGATTGACAAAATTAAGAAAAAAATATAATCTTTCTGGTTGGGTTGATTATATAAATCTTGATAGAGCAAAAAATTATCAAAAGTATTCTCAACATCTTGACAAACAATAAATAATGTGTTATACTTAAACAAAAGGAGATTTATGAACAACATCTTTTATGACAGACTCATGCAGTTAATAGGGATGAATTTTGGTTTAACAAAAGAAGCTGTTTATCAAATCTATAATGATGTGGGAAATATTGATAAAACAATCGAAATCATTCAAAACATCAAAAATCCATTTGAACAGCTAAAGAATCAATGATCTTCAAAATATGGTGTAGTGCAGTGATTTTATCTTAATCGTTCAATGTAGACCTATTTCTGCTTGATTTAGACACTATTTAGAGGTATTATGATTAAATTTATTGATAATATTCAAACTGTTTGCGAAAATGCTAATAAACACACTCAAGGTGTATATCTTCCTATCTCTAATAAAATATATATTAAAAAAGGATTGTCTTTTAAAACAACTATAAAAGTTCTGTCACACGAATTCGGTCATTATTTAATAAAAAACTTATTTAAAAGAAACAATGCCTTGATTCAATATTGGTGGGATATTACATGGTGTGTATTTGAAGTTCCTGAAGAATTGAAAATCAAAAGAATTCGTGGTTATTTTAAAATGTATAATCAACATGAATTTAAGGAAATTAAATGAAATACAAAATTGGACAAATTGTTTATTATGTAGATGAATTTGTGTTTAGTATTGAAAAGGTCAAAATTTATGATGTTTATTCTGAATACTATGTAGATAAAGGCGGAGCATTTCTTATTGAAGATGATTTATTTCCAACCATTGAAACAGCAAAAGAAGAAGCGTACTTGCGTTTAGAACAATTTTATATTAACAAAAGAGTAGATATTAATTCTTATAAAGGATAACAAAAATGGATTTTTCTCAATCACTTGGATGGTTTGGAAATCTGCTATTTTTTATTTCAGCTATTCTTTTAGCAAAGAAAAACTCGTGGGGATGGATTGGTCAATTTTTGGCCAATGTATTATACATTCTTCAATCATTTATATTAAATAATCCATCGTTGCTATGGTTATCAGTTGGGTTAGGATTATTTAATTTGTATGGGTTATGGGAATGGACAAAGAAACCAAAAAAGAATCTTATTAATAATAAAGCAGAACTTGATTATTGTAGAAAATTGGCGGATTTATATAATGAATGAAATTCTTAAATATATATCAATTTTTATTTTCCTCTACTTCATACTAAATTGTTGGGTTGTATGGTTTAAGTTTAATAAATGGATAGCAATAACATCGCCTATTGTATTAATCACCTCATTATTAATTCATTGTTTTAGATAATATTATAAGGATATAAAAAAGTAACTAAGAGTTTTACATCAACCGAAGTATTAGTAGATTGACTTTGCCCGCCAAAAGTTAGAAATCTTGTGTCTTCAAAAAAATAAATACTTGCGTGTAAATAAACATGTTTTATATTATCATCTTCGGTATCATATTGTGTAAAATAATATCCTTTAGAACTTACAGCAGGAACATAATTATCATTGAACCCCGAATTTCTCCAAAGCGTTTTCACATCAATAAATGGAATGTATATATCTGGTATATTTCCTAAGTCAACATTCCATCCCTTCCAAGCATAAAAAATCCCATTAATAAATGGATCATCTTCTGTGATTGGTTGATTTATATTTTCCCATTCTGTTTCATATGTTCTAAATTTATTAGTTTGTGTAGAACTTACAGATTTTTTATCTATTTTTCTAAAATAATCTTGAACATTTAATTCATAATTAAGTGATAAAGAATCAATTCTCAATTTATTAATTTGAAATTTATCAATACGAAAATCTGTTGAAATAAAATTTGATTGTTTATTAGCCATTATGATTCCTGATTAGTTACATTTGCTTGAGATTGTAAATCATAGGGATTTTTTAAAACAACTTGAAGTCTTCCCTGGATTGGTTCAGCATCATTAAAATAAACTGTAATTTCTTTTGCAGTATCTCTATTTTCAGCATCTCTTATATAGGTTGATCCTACTTGACTATATGTTTCATCCACCCATAAATAAGTGTCTGTTACTGGTTTAGTAGCTGGTAATAATATTGTTGCTGTTCCACTTACAACAAATCTATATGTTGGAATGAAATCATTATTTAATTTTACCCAATATTCGGTTTGTGTTGGTAAAAATATATAATTTTCTGTTGTAGTTGAATTAATTAATTCATTGGCATCATTATTTATTTTATAAAAAATATTAGTATAAGATTGAGTTGAATTTTCATAATCCGATGTTCGTGGTAAATTTGTTAATAAGTGTGGAGTAGGATTGCTAGTTGTCAATGTCACAACTCTTGCTCTACGATTATCCCAAAATAATCTATATGTGTCTTGAAATGTTAAACCCCAATTTGTTATAACTGGTCTTGGTAAACTAAATCCAGAAGTGCTAAATACGGCTGCGCCAGTAAAATCTAAAACATCATTTTTCCACCTTCTTCCATATATTCTTATAAAAAATCCATCTAATCCTGTATCTGATATAGGAACTGTTCGTTGGGAATTTTTAATTGTAGTAACTTCCTGTTGCCATATATCTAAAGAAACATTATATACCCATTCGACTTTAGTATATGTTCCCTCACCAACTAAAAAAGATTGATTTACAGTGTCGATAGCTATACAATTAAAAGATTCGGCATCATAATTAAGACCATCGCCAGCTAATGCAACATTGTATGTGCTTGTTATTTCGGTTAATACCCCCTCTAATTCATATGTATCACCACCAGATGTATATGTAAAAAAATCATCTGTTGATGTTTTATACCATTTTCCAGAATTTGCTGTTGAGAATTGTCCTGCATCTAGTTCTAATTTAGGAAACTCTGTTCGATCATTACTAGGAACAACATGTCCTTTATAAATTAATGTTGAATCTCCATAAATTTCTCTATATCTAACAACTGAATTAAAATCTTCAAATTGCACAGTTTCTCCAACTTGTCCAAAATCTGCGATTGGATAGTTTTTAAATGAGACACATGTTTTTATAAAGGGGAATAAATCTTCTGAACATCTAACATCTTTTGAAAAATAATAGTATAATGTTGCAGGATATTGACCGCCAGATGTTGTCATTCCGTTAAATGGAGATGACTGATAAACTATATAAGCATTTTCATCTACTACTTCTAATAATGGCATATTAGTTCCTTACACTGTTTCTCTTGATATTTTCCACCCTGAATCATATAATACACCAAATATATTGATAGAATTTCTTCTTAATTGAAGTTGTTTATTGTCACTATTTTTTTCTTCAATAGCTACTTTTAAATTGTTTGATTTTTTGTTTAAAAAAGCAAGTTTATATTTTTGTGTTTGATAACTCATTAAATACTCTCTCATTTAAAACTATTAATGATATGTCACAATACACATCATAATATTGATTTGTAGCATCTCGCAATAATACATATCTTGGCATTTGAATTTCATAAGTGTTTTCGGCAATATATTTCCAATTAATTGTATTATGAGATGAAAATGTTAATACCTCATAATTCACACCTGTGTTACTATATACATATATTTTAATATTAACAAATGGAATTGCCCATTCTGGAAAATTTTCCAATCTTTGAGTTATAATGTGATAATCATTTATTGCACTTGATTTATTTAATTTAAATCTTTCCTTAATAATAATCTCATTTTTCTTTTTAAAACTAATTGTTTCTTTTTTAATTTTATGTATTTTATGTGCTTTTACTGTTTCTGATTCAGTTGAATTATATTCCTGAAATAATTTTTGTAATTGATTTCGATCTGTAGATTTAACCATTATTCAACCTCTGTTTGAGAAGATGGGTCAAATTTAC
>Ga0307378_10006601_pt1 | contig 15814 bp, 11 predicted proteins | sample UN1MG_FD_202238 | JGI IMG/M metagenome (GOLD analysis project Ga0307378, IMG submission 202238) | Soil microbial communities from Risofladan, Vaasa, Finland - UN-1 | ecosystem: Environmental > Terrestrial > Soil > Coastal area > Acid sulfate soil | place: Finland: Risofladan, Vaasa | collected... | reverse complement strand
CCTCTCGTTTAACCTGGTCTATTCCCGCCTCGAAGCCAGGGACAAGACTCACGACACCCGCCTCCTGAGAAGGCCGGGGGACATGCTCTCGACCCGCCTCGCTTTTTCATTTCTGACCAGGTGGACAGCCGCCGTCTCCTTTGACCATATCGGCCGGAGGGGGGACATGAATTATTCTGCCTGGCCGGCCCTGTCTGTCACCCTTCCGGCTTATTCACTCCTCTCTGCGGTGATTTCTTACGAGACTGGGCGAAATATGCAGTTCTTCATCCGCCTGGACAACATCCTCAACGCACGATATGTGCAGGTGTATGGCTACGGCACGCCCGGCTTCTCCATCCAGGGTGGCGTGAAACTGACTTTGTGATTATCCTGTGCGGGCAGGGACTCAGAGGGGCTTTCCCTCAACAGGTTCGCGGTAGCGCCGTTTCCGCCGGCGCCTCCTCCGCTTGCGCTCCGTCCCTTCTGAAGGAAAGACCTGCTGGAACAGGGCTTCAAAAGATTCGTCCTTGGCCGGCGGTCGGCCTTTGAAGATCAGGAAGTGAAGCCTCGTCGCCTGACCGAAAAGGGGTCTTCGCATCAGGGACCAGCGCATTTTCCCTGTGCGGAGAGCCTCTTCCATGGCGGCGACGATGATCAGGATCTGGTTGAAGTCGGCCCGGAGGGCGCGGGGGATGTTGACTCGCATCCCGGCCTCATGAAACGCATCGTTGAGGATTTTCTGGAAATCGACTCCGCTCTCTCCGAACAGGGGCTTTGCCCAGGGCCAGAAAAGCGCGGCGTACATCTCCTCGGGAGACAGGGGAACTCCCGCCGATTTGGCCCGGTCGACGACCTCCAGGATCGAGCTCAGCTCGGAGAACAGTCCGGCATCGGTCTCGTACGCTTCACCCGCCCTGCCGAAGATATGCCGGAGGATTCCGAATTCCCGGAGCGCCTCCATGACGGGCCTGGTCTCGTAGGCGAGGTCTTTGTTGAGTTCTTCGTAGAGGCGCGCCCCGGAACAGGCGGCGATCAGGTGGGCGTGGACGGGGATCTCCCGTTCGGCGGTTTCCTCGACGCCGAAACCCAGGCGGGCGGCATGGCGGAGGACCCGCCAAACCCGAACGGGGTCCTCGGTGAACCGCTCCGCCGGGTTGCCGACGACCCGGACCGTCTTGCGGGCCAGGTCCTCGAGCCCCCCGACATAATCGAGGACGGCGTCATTGATGACATCATAGAACAGCGCGTTGATGGTGATGTCCCGGCGGAAGGCGTCTTCCTCGGGAGTCCCGTAGGGACTGGGGGGCGGGCTCTCGCCGTCCGGAGCCTTCTCCTCGGGCCGTTCGACGGCCCGCCGGAAGGTCGCCACCTCGATGGTCTTGCCGCCGCTGAAATGAACGTGGACCAGGCGGAAGCGCCGACCGATGACGTAGGCGTTGGCGAAGCGCTTCTTGATCTGCCCGGGACGGGCGTTGCTGACGACATCGAAATCCTTGGCCGGGCGGTCCAACAGCAGGTCCCGGACCGCTCCTCCGGTGATGTAGGCCGTGAACCCGAGCCGGTTGAGGCGGTAAACGACCTTCAGGGCGTTGGGATCGATATCTTGTCGCGAGATCGAATGCCCGGGCCTGGTGAGGACGACCGGGGTGGCCGGCCGGTTCAGGGTGTCGATTGGATCATCCATGGATCATCGCGACGGGCGGTGGATCAGAGATGTATATTGCGACATCCGGACATCCGTGTCAATTCCCGAAAAACACCCGGCAATGAACGGGCCAGCATTTCCGTCTGGGTGATTCCAATGGGGGGAGGAGGCCGCCCTTGGCCCCCGCACCCCATTATGAAGTCTATATGTTTAATATAGCTTTAAAAAGCGGTTGATTTTCGCGGGCCGTTGCTATAAAGGATTAGTGAGTTCATGAAAGGAGGCTGTCCATGAAACGGAGGGAACTTCTGACCGGGGCTTTGGGCGCGGCCGCGGCGCTCTCCGCCGCCGGACCCGGAATGCTCCGGGCAGCTGATCTGAGTGGTCAGGCGCCGAAGGGAGGGCGCTTCAAGTTGAAATACGCGCCTTCCTTCGGCCAGTTTAAAAACCACGCCGGTGAAGACCTCGCCGCCCAGGTCCAGTTCGCGGCCGACGAGGGGTTCAGCGCCATGTTCGACAACGGCATCATGAGCCGTCCTATTGCCGAACAGGAGCTCATCGCCCGGGAACTGGCCAAGCGGGAAATGACCTTGGGGCCGTTCGTCCTCTACGCCGATTTCAAAGTGAAGAGCTTCGTAACCCAAGGCCCCGAAGTCCGCAGGATGCTCCTTGACCTTATGAAACGGGGTGTCGAGACGGCCAAGCGGGTCAATTGCCCCTGGGCGCTGGTCGTCCCGGGGAGGTATGACGAAAGTCTGGCCTGGGAATACCAGACAGCCAACGTCATCGACAACTTGAGGACCTGCACGGAGATCTGCGAGCCCGCCGGCCTCATCCTGGTCCTCGAGCCCCTCAATCCCAGGGACCATCCCGGCCTCTTCCTGACGCGAATCCCCCAGGCCTACGAGATCTGTCGGGCCGTAGCCAGCCCTTCCTGCAAGATCCTTGACGATCTCTACCACCAGCAGATCAGCGAGGGCAACCTTATCCCAAACATCGAGATAGCCTGGGACGAGCTGGCCGCTTTTCACATCGGCGACAATCCCGGCCGGAAGGAGCCGACCAGCGGCGAGATCAACTACAAGAATATCTTCAAGTATCTCCATAAAAAGGGATACCAGGGCGTCCTTTGCATGGAGCATGGACAAAGCCTGGAGGGCAAACAGGGCGAGCGGGCCGTGATCGAGGCCTACCGCGCCTGTGATGATTTTTAGGAGAAGTCAGCTAGAAATAAAGCGGGACCTGTCATGGCGCATCCCCTCCGCCCTCGCTCAAGACCCCCCCACCCGCCACCATTCCGCTCGGTCGCTCGGGGACTGACGCCATGCCACCCGCTTTATTTGCTTGCTCAATGAATAGGAGGAATAAGTGAAAAGACGAGAATTTATCAAGACGACGGCGGCGGCTTCGCTGGCGGCGGCGCTGCCCCGCATCTCGGGAGCCTACGCCGCGGGCTCGGACACGATTCGCGCCGGCGTCGTCGGTTGCGGCGGCCGCGGCACCGGAGCGGCCATCGACTGCCTGAATTCCTCACCGGGTGCCGAGGTCGTGGCCATGTTCGACCTTTTCCAGGACCGCATCGAAAGCTCACTGGAGAAGATCAAGGAGATCCATCCGAGCAAGGTCAAGGTCACGCCGGAACGGATGTTCTCCGGGTTTGACGGCTTTAAGAAGCTGTCCGCCCTGCCGGAAGTAAACCTGGTTATCATGGCCTCTCCTCCCGGGTTCCGGCCGATGCAGCTCCGGGCGGCCGTCGAGGGGGGCAAAAACGTCTTCATGGAGAAGCCGGTGGCCGTTGATCCCGTCGGCATCCGCTCCGTCCTTGCCTCGGCCGACCTGGCGATGAAGAAGGGGCTGGCCATCGTCGCCGGCACCCAGCGCCGCCACCAGGCGCGTTACCTCGAGATCATGAGGCGGATCCATGAGGGCGCTATCGGAGAACTGGTCGGCGGGCAGTGCTACTGGAACCAGAGCGACCTCTGGGTGAAACCGCGAGAGGCGGGCATGTCGGAGATGGAGTGGCAGTGCCGGAACTGGCTCTATTTCACCTGGCTTTCGGGCGACCACATCGTCGAGCAGCACGTCCATAACATCGACGTCATCAACTGGGCATTCCGGGCGCTCCCGGTGAAGGTGATGGGCATGGGCGGTCGACAGGCACGGACGGGACCCGAGTTCGGCAACATCTACGATCATTTCGCCGTTGAGTACGAGTATCCCAACGGCGTCCGGGTGATGAGCATGTGCCGCCAAACCAAGGGCGCGGCCGACCGGGTCGAGGAACGGCTGGTCGGAACCAAGGGGGTCGCCTTCGGCTATGGGGAGATCGCGGGCGCGACCGCCTGGAAGTTCGAGGGCGAGGAGATCAATCCGTATGTTCAAGAGCATTCCGACCTCATCGCCTCGATCCGCAGCGGGAAGCCGCTCAACGAGGGACGGCGCGTAGCCGAGAGCACGATGTGCGCCATCATCGGTCGGATGAGCGCCTATACCGGACGGGCAATCAATTGGGACTGGGCGATGAACAGCTCCGAGCTTGACCTGACGCCGAAAAATTTCGAGTTCGGTCCGAATCCCGTCGATCCGGTCGCCGTCCCGGGCTTCACCCCGCTCGTTTAAAATGGGGACAGCATATCATTTTCCGAATTGATATTCGCCAATTGCCGGCCTGGCGTTCACTATATATATAGAAGAAGCGACAGGCGAACAGATTATTCGCCAAAAACGCAGAGCCAAATCAGAAATTGATATGGTGTCCCCAAATTGGGAGGAGAAAGATGAAACGTCGTGAGTTTTTAAAGACGATCCCCCTGACCGTCGCCGGTGTCGCAGGTTTCCCGATGATCGTCCCGGTCTCGGCCCTCGGGCGGTCGGGCGCTGGCGCTCCCTCCAATCGCATCGTTATGGCCGGCGTCGGGTTCGGCATGATGGGCATCCCCAACATGGAATCCTTCCTGGGCAAGGAGGAGGTTCAGTGGGTGGCGGTCTGCGATATCGATAAGAACCACCTTGCCGAGGCCAAGGCGATCGTCGATGAGAAGTACGGCAACAGCGACTGTGCCGCCTACTCGGATTTCCGCGACCTGCTGCTCCGCCGGGACATCGACGCGGTCTCGATCGCCGTGCCCGACCACTGGCATGCCCTCCTGTCCATCGCCGCCGCCCGGGCCGGCTGGGACATCTACGCCGAGAAACCATTTTCCCACAGTCTCCGCGAAGGCCGGGCCATGTGCGACGCCATCAAGCGCTACGGCCGCGTCTGGCAGACCGGCTCCTGGCAGCGCTCGGTCGAGAAATTCCGTCCCGCCTGCGAGCTTGTCCGAAACGGAAGGATCGGCCGGGTTCTCCGGATCGAAGTCGGCCTGCCCGAAGGACACTATGATTTCGCCCGCACGTTCGGCCAGGAGGCCATCACGCCGCCGCCGCCCGAGCTCGATTACGAGCAGTGGATCGGACCGGCGCCCTACGCCCCCTACTGCAAGGCCCGCGTCCACATGAACTGGCGCTGGAACATGGACTTCGGCGGCGGCCAGCTCATGGACTGGATCGGTCACCACGGCGATATCGCCCACTGGGGCATGGGCTGGGACCTCACCGGCCCGGTCGAGGTCGAAGGCCGCGGCGAATTCCCCACCAGCGGGATCTACAACAGCGCCCTCCGCTACCGCGTGACCGCCACATACGTTGACGGCACGCCGATGGTCATCGCCGGCGGCCATCCGGATATCCGGGGCGGCACCCGGTGGATCGGCGAATACGGCTGGGTCTATGTCGACCGGGGCAAGTTCGAGACCTATCCCGAGGACCTCGTCAACGAGGTCATCGGCCCGAACGAGATCCGGCTTTATAAAAGCACCGACCACTACCAAAACTTCCTCGACTGCGTCAAGACCCGCGCCTTGACCATTGCCCCGGCCGAGGTCGCCCACCGCTCGGCCAGCGTCGGCCATCTGAGCGTCATCGCCATCGAGCTGGGACGCAGAATCCGCTGGGACCCGGCGACAGAGACGATCATCGACAACCCGGAGGCCGAGCGGCTCCTCAGCCGGGCCTACCGGAAGCCCTGGGTTCTGCCCCAGTGAGGCGGCGAAGGAAGGCGAATATGAAAACACAAAAGAAAATGATTCCGGGCGCGGCGCTGGCCGCCGTTTTCCTGACTTCCCTGTTTTCGATGCTCCTCTCCCCCGTTCTCAGCGCTCAGGAAGCTGCGACTCCCATAAAGACACTCATCGTCACCGGCCAGAACTACCACGACTGGAAGACGACGAGTGCCGTCATCAAACAGATCCTCGAGGACACCGACCTCTTCCGCGTGGACATCACCGTCAGCCCGCCCGCTAAGGCCAAAATGAGCGGTTTCCGGCCGAATTTTCCGGCCTACGGGCTCGTCGTCCTCGACTACAGCGGGGATGCCTGGCCGGCCGCCACGCAGAAAGCATTCGTCGAATACGTAAAAAACGGCGGCGGTGTCGTTGTCTATCATTCGGCCAACAACAGTTTCCCGGAATGGCCGGAATACAACGAGATCATCGGCCTGGCCGGCTGGGGAGACCGCACCGAAAAGGCGGGCCCCTACGTTTATTGGAAAGACGGCCGGATCGTCCGGGACACAGAGCCGGGAGTGTGCGGATATCACGGCCCCGAACACCCTTTTCTGATCGTCAACCGGACTCCCGATCACCCCATCACGGCGGGCCTGCCTCCCCGCTGGATGCACGCCGGCGACGAGCTCTACGGCCTGCTGCGCGGCCCGGCCAAGAACTTGACCGTGCTGGCGACGGCCTATTTTGCGCCGGAAGAGAGCGGCAGCGGACGCGATGAGCCCGTGCTTTTCACTGTAAACTACGGTGCGGGCCGCGTCTTCCATACCGTGCTCGGACATGCCCGACCGGAAGGCCCCCATCCGGCGCTCGAGTGCGTCGGGTTCATCGTCACCCTCCAGCGCGGCGCCGAATGGGCGGCCACGGGAAGAGTGACCCAGAAAGTCCCCGCCGATTTTCCCGCCACCAGCCGGGACATTTCGACGCCCGAGGACGTCCGCCGCCGGCCGGGATACCGTCCTCCTTCGCTCGAAGCCATCCTCAAAGATCTGGACTCATTTGCATACAGCCGGAACGAGGAAGTCCTCTATCGCCTCAGGGAATACATCCTGAATCACCGGAACGCCGAGGAAGCGCAAGCCGACAGTGAAGAAAGGTTGCTGGAATTTCTGGATAGGAGCAACAACTCCGGCGCCAAACTGGCCGTTTGCCGACAGCTCCGACTCATCGGAAGTGAAAAATCGGTGCCGACGCTCGAAAAATTGCTCCTCCAGGACGAGACCTCGGACATGGCCCGGTACGTGCTCGAGAAGATCCCCGGCCCGGCAGCCGACAAAGCCCTGCTCGACGCTCTGAACAAGGCGCAGGATGAAGTCAAGCTCGGGATCATCTCCTCCCTCGGCGAGCGGAAGACACCAGGAGCGGTCAAGGCTTTGGCCCTCCTCCTCAACGACCAGGAGACCGCCATCGCCTCCGCATCCGCTACCTCCCTGGGAAAGATCGGCGGCCGGGAAGCGGCTGCGGCCCTCGCCGGAGCCTTTGACAAGGCTCAGGAATCGCTCAAGACCGATATCGCTTCTCCCCTGCTGCGCTGTGCCGAGGAGTTTCTGGCCTCGAGGGATTACAATTCGGCCGACGGGATCTTCGGGAAGATCCTGAACCCGCAGCCGCCGCTCCTCCCCGTCGTCCTCCGGCAGGCCGCCCTCAAGGGAAGGATCATGGCAGCCGAAAGAGAAGAGGCCGCCCGCATGATCATCGACACCCTGGCCCGCGGCTCTCAAGAAATGCACGAACCTGCTATCGGCCTGGTGCCGATCGTCTTCAAGGAATCCGAGATCGCCCCGATCTCAGATCTCCTGGTGAAGATCCCGGAAGCCGGCCAGGTCCAGTTTCTCGCCGTCCTGGTGAACTACCCGAAAGAAGCGGTCCAGGCCGCCGTATTGAGCGCCGCCAAGAGCCCCTCTCCGGCTGTTCGGATTGCCGCCCTTAAAGCTCTGGCCAAAGTGGGCGATGCCGCGACCGTCCGGTTTCTGGTTGAGCGCGCGGCCGGCTCCCGGGACGAGGAACAACTCGCCGCCCGCGCCGGCCTGGGGACGCTTCCGGGAAAGGATATCGACAAGACCGTCCTTTTCGGCCTGGCCGGCTTTCCCGGGGAATCCGCCAAGAACGAGCTCATCCGGGCCGTCGGCGAGCGCCGCATCACCGCCGGAAAAAACCACCTGATGACCCTGGCCGGGTCGGGTTCACTCCAGAACAGCCTGGAGGCCGTCAAGGCCCTGCGGGCCATCGCCTCGCCCACAGATATCCCCGCTTTGTTGGACATTCTTCTGGAGATGAGCGATGAGACGGCCCAAGAAGAGATGGAGAACACGATCGCCGCGCTCGCCCGGAAGGTCAGCGATCCCTATTCGCGGGCTTTAGCGGTCGAAGGTTTGTTGGCGCCCCTGCCGAATTCGAAAGTGCTACCGGTAACCGATGTTAAGAAGCGTTGTCTTCTCTATAGAACCCTGGGCAAGATCGGCGACGACAGCTCCTTAACCCTCTTGCGCACCGCCCTCCAGGAAGAGAATGCCGCGATCCAAGACGCCGTTATCCGGGCGCTGGCCGATTGGCCGAGCGCCACACCGCGCGAAGACGTACTGGCTATCGCCCAAAGATCGAAGGACCTGACCCATCAGGTGCTGGCCCTGCGCGGCTATGTCCGGATGATCGGGCTGGAGAAATACCAATCGCCTGCGGCGGCGGTGCAATCCCTCATGATAGCCCTAAACCTTGCGCCGCGGCCGGAGGAGATAAAACTGGTCCTCGGGACGCTGCCCGACTTCGCCTGCCCCGATGCGCTCGCCCTGGCCGAATCGCTGCTCTCCGTCGAGCGAGTTCAGGCCGAGGCCGAAGCCGCCGTCACCCGGATCAGAGAATTCTTAGAAATGCAAAAAAAGAATTAAGGAAGATTTGCTTTGCCGGCGGTTTGCCCGATGCCCAAAAGTATTTTCCTCTCCTCTGGCGGGAGAGGATAGAGGTGAGGGGGAGACTAAGCTGAAGGTGTCATAAATCACGTGGGGTTACATCAGAACGAAAACGATGATTGAGAACAATGAAAAAGACACGGGCGATCAAGGAAGCTAAGGAAAAGTATGAAGTCATGCGGGCGGCGATTCTGAAGGCCTTGAAGGGGCTCCGAACACTCACCCATACAGAGCTCTTCCAGGCCTCTGAGAAGCTCCTTCCCCGCGGATTCAAAGGTTCAAAAATGGTGTTATGGCAAGTCCAGACGCTTCAAAAGTTCCGGCGACCAGAGCGCAAGGGATTCGTCGCTCAATGCTTTATGTTTGGCTGCGGCCTCGTTGTAGGCAGTTAGAAGAGCCGCGGGATCACAAAGGCAGTCGATGAGTTTGGCCCGTCCGAAGGTCTTTTCGATCACGACCACCATCTTCCAGCCGACGGTGTACCAGGGTCCCTGAATACCGAAAAACGAGAAGGCCACTTCTCTGATCGCCTCCTCCTCTTTCAACCTGCCGTCAAGCACATCCAGGAAGAAGCCCTCCACTTTCTTCAGGTTTGCGCTGAAATTAGCCATGTCCTTGTCCCATCTCTCCCGGTCCGGGGCCGAACTGACAGCGTGAGGATGGATGTCCGGTCCTCCGGCGGCGGCCAGCATGGCCACTCCCTCTCCGAACGCCCCGATCCATTCGAGCACGGTCCGTACCTCTGCCGGTTTTGCCTTTAATTGTTCGGTTTCATAGACCGGAAGACATGCGGCCGCCAGGCCGATGTGATGGAGTTCGTGGGCCACGGTGTTCTCAAATTGAGCCGCGTTCATCTCAGGATTCAGATAGAGAAAGATGGCCGGGTCGGTTTCAAGTTCGAAGACAAAGCTGTTGGTCTTGGGTTTGATGACGGGATAGACCTTGGCCCGGATGGTTGTGTCTGAAGGAAGATAGGCTAGCGCTCGATCTGCTGCCGCTCTCAAATCGGCTCGTTTCCAGCGGGCGAGCGTTTCGGCGAGCGCATCCGTCTTCACCAGGAGTTCCGAGGACAGGACGAATTCCCGGAATTCCGCGTCCTCAAAAGACCGCTTATTTTTGGACTCGCGCTTCTTCAGCCGGACATAACCTTCGGTCGAAAAAAGGCGCTCCCAATCAACCGCAGCGACAGGGCCGCCGGACTTCATTTTCTGGAGGATAGACAGGACGGCGTCGGCCTCATCGGTCACGAGGCGAATGTCCAAATTCGAAGCGGCCTGTGGCTGAGCCGCGGCGGCGGGGTCACTCCGGAAATCCTCGACATAAGGCCGCAGGATCTCCGCCGCCGAGCGAAGCTGGACGGGCGGGGGAGAGGCCAGCGAATAAACACATAACAAAAAGGGGGAAATGCTGGCAAACAGTTTTTTGTTTTTCTGCACGCTAAGCCTCCTCATATCATGGAAATCTCCACTTTCACTTATTAGACGGATTTTGTCCTAAAAAAGTTGTATCGCCTCTCCAACTTGCTTTTCACTTCCCCTGGCTTCTCTTCGCTCAGGATAAAAAAGAAGGGCCGTGACAGGCCAGATGGAGATGGCCTAGAAAATCCCCCTCTCCTCTATCCTCCCTCACCGAGGGGGAGGAGAAAGGCGGAGAAACCACCTCAAGGGGAGGAAAATGGAGGACAATCCATATATCCTCCTCCCCCGGTGGGAGGAGGTCGGGAGGAGGGGGATTTTCATCATTCTCCGGAGTCCTGAAGCGCTAAGAGGAGTCCTCATAATGATGTAACTTATTCAGCCCTCTCTTTTTCGAGAACAGGTAGGAAAACGGGATAGCGATCAGGTCTCCGATGATGAAGGTGAGAAAGATCACAGACATAAAAACAACATAAAAGGGAAACTGCCCCTTCAGGAAAAGCGGCAAGGCCACAGCGACCAGCCAGATCGGCTTATAAACCAGCTCCAATAACAAAACGGGAGCGAACTTCAGCGGTGAGCGAAGCCCAAGAATAGAGACAAGCCCGAGAGCCAAGAAAAGACTCCCACAAAGCCTGAACATGACGGGATCTTGGGGGGGATAACGAAAAACAGCCTGAACTGTGCCGGGAAGCAGAATCATCCCCAAGCCGACGCTGCCGGAAACGACAAGAGTGTAGACATACATCGCCTTGAGCCAGCCCCAACGGATTGAAATATCACCCTCCATGGTCATACCTCCTTCTTCTTATTATGAACCGCTCAGATAGGCGGATCGTCACGTGACTGTGGGGCCGATAAACCAGACGTCGCCGATGATGGCCAAGATTTCTTCCATTATTGCATCCCGATGAAAGATTGAGGCAATTGTAATAAAATAGGGCAAGATATTGCAAACCAGGAAAAAATAAATGCCGTCAACGACAGGAGGGCAGGGTCAAACAGCACAGCTTATCCGAAGAATCCGGACTCTCTTGCCCAAGGCGATGCTGCGCGAGCGGGCGGGGGCGAGCCGAAAGCTTTACAATCTCCGGCAGAGCCGCAGGGGTGGACAGGAGCTCCTAGCGGAGCTCCTGAGCCTCGAAAAACGGCTCGAGCAATCGGCCAGGGAGCGGACGGAGCGCCTGCGCAACAAACCCCGGGTTCATTTCCCTCCTGCCCTTCCGATCACGGCGAAGCGGCACGAGATCGTGCGCGCCATAAAGAACCACCCCGTCCTCATCATCTCGGGCGAGACCGGCTGCGGCAAGAGCACCCAGATCCCCAAGATGTGCCTCCTGGCCGGCCGCGGCGTCGCCGGCAAGATCGCCTGCACCCAGCCGCGCCGGATCGCGGCCATCACCATCGGCCACCGCATCGCCGAGGAGCTCGGCGAGACGATCGGCCGTTCGGTCGGCTACAAGATCCGCTTCCAGGACCGAACGCCCCGCGAGGCCTATATCAAGATCATGACCGACGGCATGCTCCTCGCCGAAACCCAGTCCGACCGCCGCCTGACCGAATACGACACCCTCATCATCGACGAGGCTCACGAGCGGAGCCTGAACATCGATTTCCTCCTGGGAATCGCCCGGACCCTTCTCGATACCCGCCCCGAGCTCAAGGTGATCATTACCTCGGCGACACTCGACACCGAAAAGTTTTCTGGGGCTTTCGGCCGCGCTCCGGTCATCCACGTCGGCGGGCGGATGTACCCGGTAGAAGTTGAGTACATGCCCCCCGAAATTTTCTCCAAGGACACTGACGAAGGCGATTACGTAGACATGGCGGTCCGGGCCGTCGACAAGCTCAAATCCCGCAGGCAGGGCGGCGACATCCTCATCTTCATGCCGACCGAACAGGACATCCTCGAGACCTGCGAGAAGCTGGAAGGAAAGCACTTCGCCGCCACTACCATCCTCCCCCTCTACGCCCGGCTGCCCACCGCCCAGCAGGGTCGCGTCTATTCAGTGTCGGGGCCGAAGATCGTCGTGGCCACAAACGTCGCCGAGACATCGCTGACTATCCCCGGCATCAGGTATGTCATCGACACCGGCCTGGCCCGCATCTCCCAGTACCAGCCGGGCACCCGGATCAACAGCCTCCCCATAAGCCCTGTCTCTCAGGCCAGCGCCGACCAGCGCAAGGGCCGCTGCGGCCGCGTCCAGGAAGGGCTCTGCATCCGGCTATACGCAGAGGAGGATTACGAGGCGAGGTCCGAGTTCACCCCTCCCGAGATCCTCCGCTCAAACCTGGCCGAGGTCATCCTGAGGATGATTTATCTGGGCCTGGGGCATCCCGCCGAATTTCCCTTCGTCGACCGGCCTCATCCCCGCAACATCAAGGACGGCTACGAGACCCTCCAGGAGTTGGAGGCTATTATCCGAAGCGGACGAGAGTACGAGCTCACTCCGCTGGGCCGGCGGATGGCCCCGATGCCGCTCGACCCCCGGGTTTCGCGGATGCTTCTCGAAGCGGAGAGAGAGGGATGCCTGCCTGAGGTCGCCGTCATCGCCTCCGTCCTGAGCATCCGCGACCCGAGAGAGAGGCCCCCGGACAAGGCCGCCCTGGCCGACCAGGCTCAGGCTTCGTTCGCCCATCCGGATTCCGATTTTCTGACGCTTCTCAATATTTGGCAGCGTTTTCACTGCATCGCCGAGAACCCGGCCTCGAAAAGCCAACAGAGAAAATTCTGTCTCGAACATTATCTTTCCTATCCCCGGATGCGGGAATGGGGCTTTGTCCACGACCAGATCGTCTCGATCCTGAAAGAGCAGGGAATCAAGTGGGGACGGGCCGAAAGAAGGGAGACGACACCCGCTCTCTATGCGGGCATCCACCGCTCCATCCTGAGCGGGTTTCTCTCCAACATCGCCGTTCACAAAGAAAAGAGTCTGTATCAGGCCGCCAAAGGGCGCGAGGTCATGGTCTTCCCCGGCTCCACCCTGTTCGGCAAGTCACGGCCGTGGATCGTCGCTGCGGAGGTGGTCAGGACATCGCGTCTTTTCGCCCGCACGGCCGCCAAGATCGACCCGGCCTGGCTCGAAGAATTGGGCGGAGACCTGTGCCGGTATTCTTATTCCGAACCCCGCTGGGACAAGGAACGGAGCGAAGTGCGCGCCAAGGAACGGGTGACGCTCTTCGGGCTGGAGATCGTCACCGACCGGGATGTCGCCTTCGGACCCAAGGATCCCGACGAAGCGCATAAGATCTTCGTCAACCAGGCCCTGGCCGAAGGCGACGTCATAGACCCGCCGCCTTTCCTCCGGCACAACCTGGACCTGCAGAAAAAGGTCGGGGAGATGGAAGAGAAGCTGCGGCGGCGCGATATCATGGTCCCCGAAGCGGCGGTCGCCGATTTTTACTCCCGGCGCCTGGCCGGTGTCTACGACCTCCGCGGCCTGGAAAAAAGGATCCGCCAGGCGGGCGGCGATGAGTTCCTGCGGATGAGCGAGAAGGATCTTCTGTTTTCCGCCCTCGACGAGGAAGAGCTCCGGGGTTTTCCGGACGAGTTCCCCCTGGGCGAGCGGCAATTTCCAGTTTCTTACCGATTTTCGCCAGGTGACGAGGTCGACGGCGTGACCCTGCGAATACCCTTCGGCCAGATCGCCGCCATCCCCTCCGAAGCCCTGGAATGGGGGGTGCCGGGCCAGTTCAAGGACAAGATCGCGGCCCTGATCAAAAGTCTCCCCAAGGCCGACCGGAAGCGGTTGATGCCTTTTGCCGAGACAGCCGAGACGATCGCCCGCGAGATGCGGCTCACCGACCCTTCGCTCTACGAGACGCTGGCCAAGTTCGTCAAGAAAAGGTTCGGGGTGGATATCCCCGCCTCGCGCTGGGCCGGCACCGATATCCCCAGCCACCTGAAGATGCGGGTGGCGGTCGTCGACCCCGAAGGTCGCGAGCTAACCGCCAGCCGGAATATCGAGGTGCTCCGGCGGGCCGGCGCGGTTCCCTTTGTCCCCGAACAGTCGACAGACTGGAAAACCGCCCGCGCCAAATGGGAGAGGGAGGGCTGCGAATCCTGGAATTTCGGCCCGCTCCCTGAGAGCGTTCCCGTTGGGATGTTCATGACGGCGTATCCGGGCTTGGAGCCCGGAGAAAAGGGCGTCAACATCCGGCTTTTCAGCAAACCCGAGGAAGCCCTGTCCTCGCATCTCAGGGGCGTCGAAACGCTCCTGGCGGCCAAATTCGCCAAGGACGTGGAATTCCTGCGCCGGTATCTTGTGGTCTTCGAGGAATACGGGAGGACGGCGCTTTATTTCGGGGGCAAGACGGCTGTCGAAAAGGGAATGATGGAAAACATCAAACGGGAGATCTTCCGGAAGAACCTCCGCAGCCGGGAGGAATTCGATGCCTATGGGGAGACGGTGATGCGCTCTTTGTTCGAAAAGAGCCACGCCCTGCGGGAGGCGACATTCAAGATCTTCGATACTTACCAGGAGACACGACAGGCCATCCAGCAGGTCGAGCAGGCCGCCGGATCGAGCCGCGCCGCGGCCGCGCTTTGCCGGGAGGTCAAGGAAGAACTCGAGGCTCTCGTCCCCAAAAGCTTCCTAGACGTCTATTCCCTTGAACGACTTGTTCATATCCCGCGTTACCTGGAGGCGCTCCGGATGCGCCTGGGTCGGGGGAAGGTTGACTTTGAGAAAGACCGGAAAAAGGCCGAACAGGTGCGGCCGTTTGTCGATGCCCTTCGAAGAATCGAGTGCAATGACCTCGCCGAGAAGGGCCGCTCAAGGCAAAAGGCGCCGGAAACTTCACCGGAGAGAAAGGAACTTATCGACGAATACCGCTGGATGGTCGAGGAGTTCAAGGTGTCGCTATTCGCGCCGGAACTTAAGACCGCCTTCCCGATCTCCCCGAAGCGCCTGGCCATTAAGCTCAAGGAGATCGAAGCCGATGAATCATGAATGGGGGGAGGCAAAAACTCAACCCAAGGCCAAGCTTATTTGGATGGCGCGGTCAACTTCCTTCATGATCGAATCGCTGAAATGCCCGAGTCTTCTGACGAGACGTTTCTTATCGACCGTTCTTATTTGATCCAACTGGACAATGCTCGGAATGTCTAGCCCCTCCGCTCCTTTTTCCACCCATACATCCACCGGATACTTCTGGGATAAGCGCTTCTGACCTGTGATCACGGCCACTATAGTAACAGGCGAATACCTGTTCCCCACGTCATTCTGGATGATGACACACGGCCTGACTTTCCCAGTTTCCGAACCGATCGTCGGATTCAGGTTCACGCAGACGACATCCCCCCGTCTGAGCTCAGTCTCCATCAGACGTTTTCTCCGTCCACGGGCTCGAATTCTCGACAAATCTCGATATTCAGCTTCGATTTAGCCAGATACCCTTGTTTCAGCTCCTCTTCGAGCTTTTCCCGCTTGATCCTGGCGATATAGTCGTCCACCGCCTCCCTGATAAAATGACTCAACTTCATGCCCTTTTCCGCCATGAGCCTTGTTATCTCTTCATATTGTAGGGACGAAATATCCAGATTAATTCTTCTCATTTGCGTATTGGGCATCTTTTTGCTCCTTGTTTAGAATATGCAAAAAGTCAGGCTATGTACATAATAATCTAATGATATTAATACTTATATCTATATGTCTAATTTTATATAAAACCATCGGCGCATGTCAAGCGCTATGGCAGCCTGATGACCCCAGTTTCTCCACAAGGCAATGTTCTCAAAGGGCGATATTGATATGACGGAAGGTA
>Ga0307378_10006599_pt1 | contig 15821 bp, 27 predicted proteins | sample UN1MG_FD_202238 | JGI IMG/M metagenome (GOLD analysis project Ga0307378, IMG submission 202238) | Soil microbial communities from Risofladan, Vaasa, Finland - UN-1 | ecosystem: Environmental > Terrestrial > Soil > Coastal area > Acid sulfate soil | place: Finland: Risofladan, Vaasa | collected... | reverse complement strand
ACCTCACTCACTTCCATTTGGTCAGTGGTATGAGGGTTCCAAAGTGATCATTGTTCACACACTCAAAGACGAAACAAAGCCAACATATTATATGAGAGTCACTTACAATTCGGCCAACAGTAAAAAAAATAAATCCGAGCTGTATCTTGATAACGGAAAAATTCCCCTTTCGAAGGAATTGAAGGCACGGCTACATGAGTTTCAAGCGCCGAAAAAACCTTCCAAGCCGGCTGAAGAGAACAGTCAAGGGCTTGAGGATGAGGACAAAATTGAAGTTCGTACCTTCAAACTTGAGAGCATCCTTGAACTCAACTTTGGCGGCGATACTTTTATCAGAGAATAAATAAAAACCGGCCAGGAGTGGTTGAACGCAGAAATCTTCTGTCCTGGTCTTGGTTTTTTACGACAGAATAATGGTAAGAATTTTAATTGACAAGGACGACTAATGAAAACTTTTGCAGTAACAATTGTTGTAGACCAAAAAGTCACTATAATGACTCTTGCTAACAATGTTAAAGAAGCTTATGACAATGTTATGAATCCTTATAAAATGAAAGAAATCAGCGTCATTCCTTGCAGAGCAATTGAAATATAATTTGTAAGATTTTTATATAGGAATTGATTTTATATATGAATCAAACAAGGAGAAGAATATGTGTACTCAAGAAGAATTTGATACCATACAAGAACTTGCTGAAACAATTGAATCAGCGATGCATGATATTGATCGTGCAATTCAACAAGCAAATCCCGGTTTACATGAACAGTGGAAAGCTTATGGTAAACAGGTTACAAATGAGTTTGTGTCAATGGGACCTTCATTACCGGAAGTTGTTGAGCAACTTGAAAACGATATAACATCTGAAGATGGTAAAGATGATGAACACTGTGAATGTTGTGAAAAGCCATCGTGCAGAGATTGCGAATATAATGGAGAATAAAACCTGTCATTGTGGTCAAAAACTCAAGTTTCATGATGGCAATTCAGATGAACCTATAACCATGGACATTGAAGAGACTGAAGGATCGTTTTGGTGGTGTCCTTCATGTGGAATACAGGAGGTAGTTAATGAAAAACCCTAAGATATTTTATAAGACGGGTATTGTTCTTATTCTTATCTTTGCAATTTTACTTATAGCTGAAACACACTACTATGGATATAATCTTGTTGAAAACACAGTACTTGAGGCAGTGGTGACATTGAAAACGGCAATTGGAATATTAACTGGAATTGTGCTCTGGACAATAGGGATGGCATATAAAGAACAAAAATGAATTTATATAGACTCTTCTGGGAAAGCTTTACAAATTATAAATGGTAACCATCGTCTATAAATATATAATCCCAGATTTAATTTAGTTTTTCCTCCTCCTCTCCTATATAAGAATGGGGCAATAACCAAAAAGGTTGTTGTCCCATTTTTTTGTAAGATATATATATAGGGGTTGACTTTATAATGTACATGTTCCAGAAAAAATAATTTTCGTGGAAGTTAATAAACTCTGGACAGAACTGTGTGTAAGTTTGTTATATAGGAAATGATATAATATATGAGTCATGAAAGTAATATATATAAAGGATAGGAGAAAGTAAATGTTAAATGTCGAATTGGCCCCTCTGAAAATGCAATGCAATTTAATTTTTAAAATGTAAGATTACTAAGTAGGAATTGATATTATATATGTAAGTAAAATAATTAATAATTCAATGGAGGAGGAACTCTAATGAATGTCGTCGAAACAAAGCTTTCACTGAAGTATGACCCGATGGAGTTATCAATACTCTTGAAGGCCAATCACGGTGTTGGCAAATCCAATGTTGTTGCCCAAGTGGCAAAAGAATTGGACATTTCGTTCATTGACATCCGTCTGGCACAGAATGATGTTGGTGATATGAAAGGTTTGCCGTTTCAGTCTGCAGGTCGCACATTTTTCGCACCGCCTGATTGGTTTCCAATTAAGAAAGAAGATGCAGAGTTTATTGCGAAATCCCTGAGCATGGAAAAGCTGGAAAAATCCATGGCTGCAATCACTGAAGGAAAATATGGTGATAAGGGTATTCTGTTTCTTGATGAAATTAACAGAGCGACTAAAGAAGTTCAGCAAGCAGCATTTGAACTTGTTCTTGATCGTCGTCTCAATATGCGCAGTATTCCCGATGGTTGGAGAGTTGTAGCAGCCATTAACGATAATGCCGATATTTATGATGTCAACGAAATGGGTGCAGCACTTCTTTCTCGTTTCAAAATCATTGACTTCAAACCCACTATTGAAGAGTGGTATGCTTGGGCTGAAAAGGTTGAGTATGATGGACATATCGGTCTTCATTCTGCTGTTCTTGCGTTTACTAAGAAGTACGCAAACTTTCTTGATCCAACTGATGATATCATTGAAGCAGCAACAGCCAAATGTGAACGAATCTATGATCGCAGATCTTGGGAAATGTTTTCCAATAATATCTATTGCCTTCAGAAGCACGCTAAAACAGGTGCCATGCCATTTGATATCATGAGTAAGACCAATGAAGCAAATTCATATCTCTTACTCTGTGCCTCTGGTTTTCTTGGTAATATATGCGCAGTTAAGTTTCAGAAATTTGTCGAACTTGAGTATAAGGTTTTAGATGCTGAGAAAATACTTGAAAGCATGGACAAAACTGTTGAAGCACATATCACAAAACTCAAAAATGACGGTAAAGTCCCTGAAATCGCAACATACAACAATCAAATCGTGGAGTATATTGCAAAGAACGTAACTGATGCACTTAGTGCCAAGCAATCGAAGAATCTTCTTACTTATGTCAAGCTGATACCGAATGAGATCGTATCCAATCTTTGGAAATCCATGCTTGATGAAGCTGATGGCTGCAAAGAAATTGCTGAGAAATGGTACAACAGTGACACTGAAATTAGCAACTACATCGGAAGTGTATTCTCGATATAAAAGGAAGGGGCGTTATCGCCCCTTTCTGTCGTTTTAATTTGTAAGATTATTCTGTTGTAAATGACTTATTATATGTAACAGAATAATCAACCTAATAGAGGAGGAACTCTATGTTAAACACAATCAAGAAGGAGATGGCTACTACCTTCTTACGGCATTACGTCAAATTGTATATGCTGAAGAAAGGTGTTTCCGGTGAGGCGGAAGCCATCGAAAAAATAACGAAGGAACTGCCAATATTGGCATTCAGTAACGATGAGACTGATAAAATCGGTGCATCGTTTATCTCCAAAAATAAGGACCTTTTCACACTCGAAAACCTGTATCCAAGCGATGAAGCAGAAATATCAGGATTCGATTCGTTATTCAATGTCCCTGCCACCACAGTTGAAGGTCATGCAGCACTTGAGACTACCGCATTTATTAACATGTTTCATGTAGGTGACGACCTCGCAAAATTATGCAAAGACAATGAAGCAGGTCTTGACGATAATGTTTTCAGATTATATCCAAAGAAGATTTCCTGGAGCAATATTTCCAAGAAAAAATTCTCAGCGGATTTCCTGGAAGAGAACGTCGAAAAAATTGACTGGAAAAATGTATGTCGCAATCAAGTATTGACCGAAGATTTTATGAAGAAATACGCCAGCAAAATAAACTGGAACTATATTTCCCAATATCAGAAACTTTCTGAAGAGTTCATGGATTATTATAAAGAGATGCTGAACTGGTCATATTTATGTATGCATCAAAAGTTATCTGAAGATTTCATGGCTGAGCATACCGATAAATTAGACTGGACTGATGCATCGCAACATCAGCTAATGACTGAAAAGTTTATCGAAGAACACAAGGGGAAGGTTAGCTGGATGAATATATGTAAATATAAGAACCTTTCTTCGGCATTTCTCGAAAAGCATTATGACAGTATTCATATGCAGCATACGACACAATTTCAAAATCTTGATCAATCTTTTATCGATAAACATTATGATGATTGGAATAAAGTACAAAGGAAAAATGTATTTTCATATCAAGCTTTATCAAAAACTTTTTGTGACCGATATAAAGACAATATCAAATCACGCAGTAATAATGACGATCCTCTGTGGTCTGATCTTTTCGATAATAAAAAATTACTGAATTTCGATTTCAAAGGAACAATCGTCCACAAAGATGTTGATATTAATGATGTTAAATCAATTATCGCTCATCATAAAGGGCCGGTAATGGTAAAGGCAAAACATTCTGAAATGTATTTTCGTTCAATGTATGTTCGCAATCATAACAAATACCGTTTGGTTAGAACTGAAAGTGGTAATAAGAATTGGGAAAAAATGACAAATGCCCTCGGATTAGAATTGTTCGAACTTGACGAAGTTATAACTGTGATTAGCAGAACAGTTTGTCCTCCGGAAGTGAAAGAAGAAGATAAAAAGTAAATATTCCTCCTCCTCCTCGATAACTCACATTAATCCCATAAGAACTTAATGTGAGTTTTATATTATATTATTAACTAGAAAAGATATCCTTGGTGAAGCCTCCATAGCTTCACTTTTTTGTAAGTTTAACCAATTAAAGATGACATAATAATGCTGTATACAAATATAAACCAGTAAGTTTTGTAAGATTTCTATGTAGAAGATGACTTATTATATGTAACCAAATATGAGGAGATATAGGAATGGAAACAAAACGCAAAAACAAATTTGAATGGGCATGCTCGGTAATGGTAACCGAGAATGAGTTTATTCACGAAATATTACTCATGTTGGAGAAGCACGAAGACAAGAATATGTCAACAATGGGTGTGACTGTCAGAGAAGGCCGTTTACATTTATATTATAATCCTGACTTCTTCGATTCTCTCCCTGACCCAGTATTGTTTTGGGTTTTTACTCATGAGATGTACCACTTGGTTTTACACCACTGCACAAAACGTGCACCTTCAGATAAGCGCGAACATGAATTATATAATATCGCCGCTGACATTGCTGTAAATTGTCTAATAAAAGAATCCCTAATATGTAAACGATGGGATAATGCTCACTTTCCTGAAACTCATGGATTCGAAACTCATCTTTCGATGGAACAATATGTTGAGTTACTACGAAAAAAGTTTCCACCAAAATCAAAAGGTGGAGGTAGTGGAAATCCTGATGACAAGAATAGTGGAAAAAATCCTGACGATGGAAGCAGTTTGCCAAAACCTTTTGACGATCATAGTGGATGGGCAGAAAGTGAAATCGCAGGTGAGATCATAAGAGAAAAAATTTCAGAAATGGAAAACAGAGGTAAAGTTTGGGGAAATATGGCTGGAGATGTGAAGGAAATGATTCTCGCAGCACAGAAAACAGAAATTAGTTGGAGAAAATTTCTCAGAAATTATATCGGTTTATCGATTTCCAGTAATCCTGCAAGCACAATGAAAAAACCTCACCGTCGATATGGATTTCCATTCCCTGGCACAAAACGTATACATCGTGATAAGAAACTTGTCGCAATCGATACATCCGCATCAGTAAGTGACGATCAACTCGCACAGTTTCTGGCAGAAATTAATAAGCTGGTAAAAATCAACCCTGTCGATATCGTATTATTCGACTGCGGCATTCAACGCGGACCAGAACCATTCAAGAAAAAATCTGCAAAGTTCAATTTCGAAGGACGTGGTGGCACAGAATTCCAGTCAGTAATGGATTTATGTGAAAAAACCAGATACAAAACGCTAATCATGCTCACTGATGGTGGAGCAGCTGCAGTGGATAAGCCAAAGAAGATTAAGGATGCGATTTGGGTGATAACGAAAAATGGAAAAAAGCCAGTCACATGGGGCAAAGAAGTTAAAATGAATTTAGAATAAGAAACCGGAGGTTATATGAAACGCCGTAAAATTCAAGACACAGTCAGTCTGCCAACGAAACAAGTAATATCTTTGATCAAGACATTGAGTGAAAAATTTGGTACTCCAATACGCGAACGATTTCTTCGCCGACCTGGATACACACACTTCTGTCGTTTCCAATTCACATGGAATCTCAGCAATGTGAACATGAAAACTTGGGGACAGCCACCTCACATTTCTATTCGAATATTGAATAACGTCGTTTTCAAAAAGGGTTCAACAAATCCGGCCAGTAAGAAGCTTTACAAAAAATCTTCCAAAGTTTCGTTCTTTGGTTACAACGGAAAAGCATACGAAAAATATTGCGGAATAATGAATCAGATTTAAAAATCCGGGAGAAGGATAATGAAGAAGAAAATTCCTACTTTTACAGATGATGAGATGGATGAAGGATTTATGTTCTATCTTGAAAATGCTCTCATTGAATTCGAACAACCTCATCAATATGACAATGTTCAACGTATACGAATTTATAAAGATGCCTTCAAAAAAGCAATCAAACAAATGTCAAGAATCCGAGAAAGATAATGTCTAAAAAGAAATCATCAGCACAAAAACCTACGAATCCATTCCTTGACGATTTTGTCAAACAGGAAATCAAGTTCTACGGATTAACAAATTATGATAAATCCGGGATTGTTGTTAGGTCCATTAAATTATCAGGCCGTTGTGATGATCTTCTTAATGTGAACTTCAGAGTGAATAAATTCAAATGTCCACAGTTTTTTATTGATGGTGGTTTATGGATGACAATGACACACATGGAGATTCAATCCCAATATTTACCGATAAAGAAAGCGAAAGGTAAAGTCGGAATAGGTGGTCTTGGAATGGGATACTGTCTTTTAAGAATGATGGAAAAGGATGATGTGGAATCAATTGATGTTTATGAAATAGATCAACGAGTTGTTGACTTTTTTACAGAAAATTTTTCAGATCGGAAAGGATTTGAGAAGGTTACATTTATTGTAGGTGATGCAAGAGAAAAACTACAGAAAAAGATATATGATTTTGTGTATATTGATATCTATGCTGATATGTTACCTGATGAGGTATTGACTGATAAAGAACTTTTCTGTAATAATAACCAGATTAAAACCTATCACTTCTGGGCTCAAGAAAAAGTATTTAAGTGTGCTTATGAATTAGGAATTATTCAATTATACCAGTGTCCTCCTGAAATACTTGAACTGTTATCATTGTGGATGGTATCTGATGGTGCAAAACTTAGAGATAAATGTTTAGGTGAAGATTTTATAACTGATGCCCTCGCTACATTTGAATTATTGTAAGATTTCTATATTGGAATTGACCTATTATCTTAATCAAACAAGGAGAAGTACATGTTAAAATCAATTAAAGAAACCTCAGTACCTGACATTATCATTGATTACCTCGGTCTTTCGTTCGCAGCATTGGATGAAGTTATTGATCTTCATACTGCTGGAGCCGAGAAAGTAAAAGAGTGGTTGGGGCAGGAAAGAAGTGAACTCGAAGATGATGTCACTGGAGAACTCGGTTATGGATATGACAAGTTTCTTGAAGATAATCTTCAGGAAGTTGTTGAACTTATCGGTCACTATGTTGAAGATGAAATCGAAGAAGGCGGTGGTGGTTTTTAAAAATCATTCTTATTAATTGAAAAGTTTCAGAGTTTAGGGTTCTTATTAAGAACCCTTTATTTTTATATTCTAACAAAGTTTTCTAGCTTATCCATCGCTTACTTTTCACGTCTATTTCCTCTGTTAATATAATACCTCAGGTTTAATTTGTACACCTTTTTTCTAACACAGTTTTTACCACTGGAGATCCAATTTTTCATGTCAGAATCATTTGTAAGGTTTTTTACTTAGAGATGACTTAATATTTGCACTTAAACAGGAGAAGAAAATGGCAAAAGGACCTACACTCCCTACTTCTAATGATATTAAGAAGCACTTACTTGAATCTATGAATCTTAAACGAAACTCTCATGGTGGACAAGACCCTAATCCACATGCTATAGAACACACATTCATTGATGCTTTAAATAATATATCCTGGATGTTTTCAAAAGGTTTAGTTACTAAACTTGAAGATATGAAAGCTTCAAATAAAGAGATCAAAGAAGCATTAACATCTATTGCAGAAGAATCAATTAATGAAATCATGAAACGAGTATCTAAGATTGATGGCATTCGACATTATTTGTAAATTAATAAATTACCTCTCCTTGACAAAGAATGGGATAACAATGAGAGTTGTTGTCCCATTCTTTGTAAGATTTACAAATAATAATTGACTTAATAATTAATGAAACCACTACCTCAGCCACCTCATTCAAACGCAGTTTTTTCCATCAGGATGGATAATTTTCTGCGCCTAATTATCCATATCTAAATCAATCTTTAGACAGTGCTAACACTAAGCTGACCTTGGAGTTTGTAAGGTTTTCTATTTCAGAATGATATTATATACTGAAGGAGAAATGATATGAATCCATTAATAACAGATTTGAAATATACTGATGAGTATAGAGATATCATCAAGTACTTCATGGTTGATGCAACCACTGATGAGCAATCACTTGATGGTACTGTTATGTTTGAGATTCCTTTTGAACGGAAAAAGGATATCAATACGAAGAACAGTAAAAAGGGATTCTTTATTATTTATTCTACAGGTCATTTAAGGTTTTATGATGCTATATCTAATCATATATCAGACATAGCCCAGAAGAAATATAAAGATAAAACCAGACAGTATACTTATCTATTTAATATACTAATTGATGCCTTCAAAAGAGTTGCTGGAAGAGAACCTGATTTCCTTCAGGAGATGGAGGAATTGAACAATATAGATAAAGGAAAGTATCCCCTATATATCGGTAAAACATGGAAATATGATATCTTCAAAAAAGAATTCATTGATCGCCTCTCAGGAAAAAAGGATTTCTAAATGAGTGAGTTGCACACAGCATCTCAAAATAATTTTAAAGTTCTTATTGAAGCATCTCGCAAAGTGAGAGCCAGAGAATTCACAACTTTTAAAGAAGTCCAACAATGGATTCTTAATCATCCTAACTATACTCACATAAGTGAATTATCAGAATACGGATGTCCTCACCTCTCCTCCATTAAATTATTTTTTCTGTAAGATTTGTAAGATTTCTACCTAGAAATTGACCTATTATATGACTTTAAAAGGGAGAAGTTTTATGACAAAGAAAAAAGTAATTATTCACAAAACTTTTAAACGACCTGAATTTATAATCAAAGCACGAAATCATGATTGGGGTGGATTGATTACCGAGTTGAGATTATGTCTAGTAAAATCCATTGCAGCAGATATTGATGAAGAATTGAAAGATGATATCGAATTCCTTGCCACTGAAACTGATTCCTTCCATCCCTTTAATACTGAAGATGAATTAGCGTATGATCTTCCTAATGATTTCTTCGGTTCAATGGCAGAAGCACGAAGTACAATCAATGAATATATGAAAGATTTCCTTAAAGAGATGCAGGAAAAAGTCGTTTCACATTACAGTAATGGAATGAATTTGGCACCTGAGCAATCGAATATGACGAAGGTTAAAATAAAATTTAAACCCGTGTCAGTAAAACACCTTCAAAAATACATCACTTTTACGAAAAGGGAATACTAATGGCGAAGAATGAAAACACTCATATCGTGGAAGCTGTTAGAAAAACCGCAGAATATGCAAACGTCATGAAATTATATGGTATTGAGGATGTTTCAACTCCGAAAAATGTAAGACGTGGAAGTATTTTCTTCAGAACTCCTGCTCCCTGTTTTGGGAGTGGTAATAAACTCCTTGGATATTATGAATATTCAATTTATTCTAGTGGATATCTTCGTCTTTTCAGCCCAGAAACCAAAAGATATGGGATGATGGGAGTTGTTAAATGCGAAAGGCCTGATATTGATGTCGAATTGGTCAAAATGTATGTCGAGTTGTTGAAAATACTTCCGAGAATTTATAACAGAAAAATGAAAAAAGAAGGATTATTCCAGGAAATAAAGTTTCTTGAAGAAATCCCTCAAAATCAAATTCCTCTGTTTATGCATCATAAATGGAAATTTTCTTATTGTAAAAAATTATATCTTGAAAGATTGAAAAACCGTATAGATATATTGGAGCTAGCAGTTGCTTAAAAAAAGAAATCGAAAAAGATTAAAAACACCGCCTCAAAAACCACTTGTAGATTTTGAAAACAGGGTTAGGGCATTTGTTCGTAAAACTCCTGAATATGCAGCCCTGTTAGACTTAGGCATGGTGGATATAAGTGAGAAATTTTGGGAAGGGGAACTATTACATTATAAAGAAGAATCATCACTCGTTTTTGAAACATGTATATATAAAGCTAGTTTTGCCAGAAAAGATGATGATCCGATTTTATATCATATTTATGGAAAATCTATTTCAACATCCAATGATATACTTAAAAAACCTCCACAATATAGATATCCTCTAGGCTACACCATGTTATTTTATAAAATAGCCAATGGTATTATATATGGTTTGAAAAAGTTATACAAAATATATTTTGATAGACTCCTAGAAGAAGGTAATAATGAAACTGAATTTGTTGTATCAATGAAAAGACATGAACTTCCTCTACATATTAATTATATATGGATGAGAAAAGTTAATAAAAAAATATATATGAATCGTTTGAAAACCCGAAATCAAACTTTGGCGGTAGAAATTGCATAAATATAGAAAAATCCCTAGTACTTCTGATGAACAAGAACAATTTTATAAAGATTTATTAAAACATGTGTTTACATCACCACAACACCAAGCTCTAAAGGATTTAGGTCTTATCGAAGCTAAGATTGAATCTTTAGATCTTAGAGTTCAAGATAATAATTCATTTCATATAAAGTTTGTTTCTGAAATTTTTAATTCATTTAATGATGTTGGTAAGTATATTGAATATACTGTATTTTATAATCAAATTTATATAGAAAATGGTTTTAATGATTTCAGACAAAGACGTGTTGGGCATAAACATAGAAAAAAAGATAAAAAAATATTTTATAAAATTGGTAATGGTATTCTTGTTGGATTTGAAAAGTTATATGATATGTATCTTAATCATATACATAATTCATATCTAGGTGATGAAATAAAATTCATCAATGAAATCCCAAATGATAAACTTCCATTACATATAAGTAACAAGTGGCAATCTAAATATACTTCACAAATCTTTCTTAATCGTTTAAAAAATTGTAAGTTCATTAAATAGAAAATGATATAATATACATGATAATAAAACATAAATTCATAATAACAAAACAACTCCAACAAATATGGAGAACAGGTGTTTCATGGGAAAACATGAAACCTTCATATAATTATTCTAATAAAGTACTGAAAGTTGATTTTCATAATGGTAATCATATTATATTAATAGAAAGAGATATGGTAATAACCGTAACAACGCATCCTATAAAAGTACAAGAAACCTTTAACATTGGTGATATTAAACTTTTAAATAAAATTGAGGATTTTATAACTGAAAACACACCAGGATTAATCAATGCCCAAAACTGAAAAAGATAAACTCTGTGCAAATATTATTAACCTTGAAAATGAAATTGAAATGATCAAGGAAAACGGTCTGTCAGGGCTGAGGAAAAAGCAGAAAGAACTGAAAACTCTGCATCTCAAACTGAAGAAAATGAATTTTGCAGAAAGAATAAACACAACTGAATCCGTATATTCACCTTATACATGGTAGGTATTATTATGAATAAAGGTATGAATCGGATTGTCACTATGAATATGACAATGGCCAATGGTGACCGTATTGTAATCACACAAAAGTTGATACCCCCTTCACATGAATACGGTCATTATGAAGGTTATGTTGAAGATAAAGATAAGAATATAATCAAAGCTTTCTCTTCAACCTGTGCCCCTCCTGAACCAATTACTGTGCCTTTTTTAGTAAAACAATATAAATGTATGACGGAAGAATAATGATACCTCTCGAAAGTTTTTATATTAAGTCCACCATAAGAAAAGAAAGACTTCCTTTAGGAGAAGAAGATGACTTAGCTTTGTATGAAACCAAAATTATTCTCATACCTGAAGGGAATGCCGATAATGAAAAAGTCTCAGTTCTTACCAATAATCATGGAATGTACGTCAAATATAAAGATGATATTTATATTGTTAGTCATCAAGTTGCGTTTCTTCGTCAATTTAATAATGTGATGTCAAAAACAAAGTTCTTCACAGACATCCTTCTCTTTTCATATAAAAAATAATTGATCCACTTTCTCGCTGACCACCAGCTGGTGACCAGAAAAGGTCGTCAGAATCCTATTAATTTGTAAGTATACCCACCCACAGATGACTTAATAATGCTGGTCATACCCATTCTGTCGTTAAATTAAAAGTTACCATAGAGGACTTTAATTACGTCCATTCTTCCTATCTAAAATGTAAGGTTTTCTATACCAGAATGACCTACTTTATGTACCTTACAAAGGAGAAGTAAATGCCTAATTATAGGAAATATCTGAATCACGCTTCCAGAAAACGCCATGAAAAACGTACACTTGTTGAAATCTACAAACGTCATCCTATTATTAAATCAGATAAGGAAACTGCTTTAAAAGGTACCGACCGTTACATCACATATCAGATTCCTGTGCAATCACGGCATTTCACCTATAGTATAACATGGAATAAAGCACATACTATATGTTATCAGTCATGTGGTTCCATTGAACAAGCCCGTAAATACATTGATTACCTCCCTGAAATTATACGCAAATCACGGCTTCGTAGAAAAATAGGAAAACATATACAAACCATCATAGATATGGTTAAAAAACAGATTAAAGGCCATGGTAATTATAAGCATCTCGAATTTGGACTTATACAGATGGCTGAATATCCACGTGAAAATGAATATTGTCACAATTATGATGCAAACCAGAAGTTCATCGGTAAAACAATACACAAGTACGGAAAAACTTTTAACCTCAGCATGAGTGAACAGAAAAACATTATTAAGGCTCTGTTTGATACTGAGGAAATGACATCTGAAGAATTAAGAGAAGCGTATGAAAATCTGTCATTATTCGTTGAAGATATAACAGATAATCGTGAAACAATTGACTGGGCATTCAAAGACTATATCGATCCATTTCTTAAAGATATCCCATTGTATTCCAAATTTCTTGTTGAAGCCGAAGAACATATAATTGAAATTGAAGATTTAAGGGAAAAACATGGCATCGATAGTCGAGAAAATGTCACCATCCCTCAAGGATATAAATTGATGGATGTGGGATATTACTGCTGGCCTGGATACTCATGTGACGAAGACACATTAGCCATACAGACGGACGATGAAACCATTGAAATCCTCATCTTTTTAGGCAATGGAATGGGTGGTTATAGTGGTGAAGTACAATATAAAATTGATAAAGAAACTTCACGTTATTACAGTATTGGTCGTCGTGGAATAGATTCCGCATTTAATGGTTCTGAGAACTATCCTGAAACCATTAAAGAACTTATCGTTAGACAAGGTAATGAAGCTCGCAAACGACAAGAACGCATAAAGCGGTCTGTTGATGTTCATCTTGGAAGTCGTTCATGGAAAGTGACACCTGAAAATATTGAAGAAATAAAAAAGTTATTGAGAGACGGCAAAAGCCGTACCTTTCTCCCATCTGGAATGGGTATTGGTGTTATCATTGCTAGCAGCCGTGAAAATCTTCCATATAATCTTTCTAAATATAATGCTGGTGAATCAGCTGAAAAACTGTTTGGTATGCCAGTGTACGCTCAAGATTTTGAATATGATTGATATTAATAATGTAAGATTCTTATATAGAAAATGACCTATTATATGAATCAAACAAGGAGAATCTAATGAGTGATCTGATTGTTATAACAGCACCTGCAAATGCAGTTGAAACCCTTCCTGATACTGACAGATATAAATGCAGATATACTGTCAAATCAGGTTCATCAAACAAATTGTATATGATTTCTTATGACAATGCTCCAGGTGCTGGCTACTGGACATGCAGCTGTTTTGGAAACAGACGGTATGGACAATGTAAACATCTTACTGCTGCTGGACTCAGAGGCCGCAAATTTGGTAAAACAGCAATCAATGCACATATCAACAAGGAACTTTCCTATGTCAAATAAATGGGACAATAATGCATCCCCTTATGGGACCTACGATGATACAATTGAAGAACGTGGCAATGAACAAATGTGGAAAAGAGCATTTAAAGCAGCCAAATTCTCAAGAGATAAATCATTAGGTATATTAGCCATCAGCAATGAAGATCCTCATGATGTTTTGGGATTACCCAAAAATGCTTCTATTAATGATGTTAAAAAAGCATTTAGAAAACTTGTCATTACTGCTCATCCTGACAAAGGCGGATCAAGAGAAGAATATGACAGAATATTTGCAGCATATTCCCTTCTTTCATAAAAGGATATATAATGAAACAACATAAACCAAAAATCAAAAATCTGTTAGAAGAACACATTATACATATACGTCTTCGTGATTTCACAAAAGACAAAGATGAACCGGCATATGACGTTGAAGTTTGGATTGATAATGAACCAACAATGGGTGGAGGTGGTAGACAGATTTTCACACTTACAGACCATGAAATTAATGCCAAAGTTCCAAACAAAATTGCCCTTAAAAGAGCAAAAAAAAGAATTGAAGAACTTCTTTCAAAAATAAAAACTCTTGGAGAAGAATAAATACATCAACAAATTTAATCATTCACTATACCTTTTAATTGTAAGTTATCTATTTAGGAAATGACTTATTATATAAATCAACCTAAGGAGTAATAAATGTCTGGAACAATTTCATATTATGACGACATAGTAGAATGCAAAAATTGTGGAACGGAAAATCATGTGAGTTGTATATCCACAACTGATACAAAAGAGGGCGAAACATTAAATGAAGTTGTCGCTGGACAAAAATGTACTGAATGTGATGAAGAACTCAAATTTTAATGTAAGATTCTTATATAGGAAATGACCTATTATATGAATCAACATAAGGAGTAATATAAATGATAACAGCCAAAGAAATCAAAATGACAGCAGGAACAAACACTGCTGCAATGGCACTTCAAATCATGACCACACAGTGGCTCGCAGAAATGTGCAGAATTGAAGCCGTCAAACCTGATGGTACAAGGATTCCCATTCCTCGAAATAAAGCAGTTATTCGTGACGACCTCCTAACACCTGAAGCTGTTCTTGGTGTTGTAGGCCTTGTTTATGAACCTATTCAAAATCCCGCTGCTTTCGCATTCTTCGACATTCTCACACAACAGTATAACGGCACATATCAAAAGGGTTATATAATTGATAATGGCCGTCAAATTATTATCATTGCAAAAATTGGTGATGATTATGAAGTACGACCTGGCGATGTAATCTCAGATCATATCACACTCATGAACAGTTTTGACGGATCAAGCCCCTTCAAAGCATTCTTCACCCCAATACGTAAACTCAGCGGAGCCCACTGCAGAGCAACTTTTGGAGGTGCCGTTAACAGTGTCGCCATTCGCCATACCATAACTGCTTCCACTCGTATGAGTGATGCTATGACAGTATTGAATGTCTCAGCCACATTCTTTGAGCAATTCAAAAATCTTTCAAAACAGATGGCTGGAAAGGCATTAACCAGAAAACTCATTGATGAATTCCTTCTCAATGTATTTGGTGAAGTGAAAACAAAACCTAATAAAGAGAAACTTGAAACGATTGCCAATCTGATTGTCAATGGCACAGGTAACACAGGAAAATCCTTATGGGATGCCTACAATGGAGTTATAGAATGGGCAGATTTTTACCGATATGCTGGTAAAAAGAATGCTGATATACTCAACGCTGGCTCAGCCGTTTTAACAGGAGTCGGAATCAAAGAAAAAGCATTTCGC